>Ga0154855_1103_pt3 | contig 9026 bp, 8 predicted proteins | sample Rifle2008BG19ft_FD_105827 | JGI IMG/M metagenome (GOLD analysis project Ga0154855, IMG submission 105827) | Candidatus Aminicenantes bacterium RBG_19FT_COMBO_58_17 | reverse complement strand
GCCGACGGTCACTACCCGTGAGCGCGTCCCTCCCTGGTCCGCCGTCGCGCCGATCGTCACCTCGACGATCTTTCCGGGATTGTTTTCAATGGGAATTTCAAAGTTCATGGGTCGACTCCCTCACGGGTCAAGACTGTCCATCATCCGGTCGACGGCCAGGCGGGCCGGAGAGCTCGCCGCAACCGACCAGATCGGGATCCCCTCCCGGTCCATTTTCAAGAGCGTGTCGTCCTCCGGGATCGTGGCCAGGAGGGAGAACTCTTCTTCGTGGATAGCGGCTTCGACGGTGTTCGAAACCGGTCCGGCGACCCGGTTGAGGATGAGATACCTCTGGCCGACGCGGGTCTCCAGCTCCCGGAGGAGCCGGCTGATTTTTCCTGCTGTGGCAATGCCCCGGGCCGTAGCGTCGGAGACGATCAGGAGATAATCGATGGCCTGGCTCGTCCGCCGGCTCAAGTGCTCCATTCCGGCTTCGTTGTCGATCACCACGTAGTCATAATTCCCGGCCAGCGTCCCGAGGATGTCCTGGAGCAGGTTGTTGGCATAGCAGTAGCATCCCGGACCTTCGGGCCGGCCCATGGCGATCAAGTCAAAATGCGGCCCTTCCACCAAGCTCGTTTGAATCTTGTACTCGAGGAACTGCTGCTTGGTCATCCCTCCGGGGAGGTCGGCAATCCGGTTCCTCATCTCTTCCCGGATGGCGCCGACCGTCTCCTTGAGGCGGACACCAAGCAGGTCATTGAGGTTGACGTTGGAGTCGGCGTCCACCGCCAGGATGGACCGGCTCTTCCTCTCGCTCAGCCAGCGGATGATCAGGGCGGCGGTGGTCGATTTTCCCGTCCCCCCTTTTCCGGCGATGGCGATCGTCTTCATAGCCCCGTTTCTCCCTCAAAACAGGGGCGGCATGGACAGCGCCGGATGATTCATCTTGGTGATGTGGGCCAGCACCTCTTCTTCGGTCACGGCCACGGTCTCGTCGGCGATCATCTCAAAGAGGTTTTCGACCCCCTCGCGACGGCCGATCTTGCGCAGATCCGGCTCCAGCTCTTCCTTGAGCTCGCGGTTCATCCAGACGACCCGCTTGGCCCCGCCTTCGGCGCTGATGAACTTACTGCTGGCGACATAGCGCTTGCTGTGGCCGATGAAACCGGGCGTCTGCAGGCCGCCTCCGACGGTCCCGGCCAGGGTCGAGAACTTCATGCCGCTCGGCGTCATGCCCGGGAAATTCCGGTAAACCGTCATGATGCCGTTGGTCGACGGGAGGACGCAGGAGATGCATTCGAAGCAGCCGCAGGAGGTCATGGGATTGTCGATGATGCTGTAGGCGCTGAAGACCTGGAGCGTTTTGTGGGAGGCGTTGAAGACGAACTCGTTGATCCCCTGCCACTGTCCTCTGATCGCATCGACAGCCTGGGCCTTCAGGATGGGCTGGTTGGGGCCGGTGGGGTTGATCTGGTGGGCGGCCTTGCCGTCGAGCCAGTTGTAGGCTCCGCAGAGGCCGGAGCGCTCCGGGGTGATGACGCAGACATGATTCGGAGCGAAGGACTGGCAGAGGGTGCAGGAATAGAAGGTCTCCACGGCCTCGTCGGTCAGCCCAGCCAGGCGTTCATCCCGCTGGCGGTAGACCTTCCGGGCAGTCTCGATCAGGTCCATAACTTCTTTCTCCCGGGTGTAGATCTTCACCTGGACCTTGTCGACGATCTTCCCGAATTCCCCATGGATCTTGGCGTGGATGATCGACCCGAAGTGCCGGAACCGGAAACCCTGGTCCTTGGCCTCCTTGCTGACCCGGACCCAGTTGATATCGCGCTGTCCCATGTGAAAAACGCCGTGGGCCATGTTCATGAAATCGTGCAGTCGCCGTTCCAGGATGGGCTCGAAATCGGGCTGCATCTGGCGGCCGGCGACTTCGACCCAGAGCGCCAGCGGAAGCTGGCTTCCTTCGGTGACTTCGTCGATTTCCGGACCGACGACCTCGATCTTCCCGTCCTCGACCTCATCCGAGCCTTTCCCGGTCAAGTATTCAAACCCGTGCTTCTCCGTTCCGGCCAGCTCGACATACATGTCTTCCTTGCGGATCCTCTCTCCCTGGAAGGCGGGGCCGAACGGGACGGGAATCGGGACTTTGGTCACCGAGATCTTGAGGCCCCGGACCTCGATGGCCTTGGAGACGATCCGGTCATGAGGGACGGGAGAGACAACATGTTCATAGGTGCAGATTCCCGTCGGCAGGATGTTGTCGATGTCCGTATCGGCGATCGTCGGGAACCCGTAGTTGATGGCCCCGGCCGCCTGGGCATGTTTCTCGTCATCGACCGGGCCGAGAGCCAGGACAAAGGCGAACACCCGGTTCTTGTTGTAACGGAGGACGCGCTGGTAATCGCCGGGCTGAGCCCCGCCGAATGAAAGCGCCACCCGGGTCGAAAACCCGAGGGCGTGGATGGTGGCGGTGACGTCGTCGCCGAAGGGCACAAGCCGCGTTTCCCAGCCCATCTCGATCCCCTCTTCGGCCAGCTGTTGGGCCATGGATTTTCCGTCCGTGGCCGCCGACATGAAGACGTAGAGGTTTTTTTCCTGGAGCTCGCGGGCGATCCTGACTGCAATCTCGTTCGTCGGGCAATAGCCGACGCACGCGGCAAACCCGGGCGCGGTGTTGTCGACGAACTCAATACCCCTCTCGCGCATGATGACGTCGTTGGCCGCTCCCAGCCAGAGACGGCCGTCCTTGGGGTGGGTTTCCGGAAGATACGGCAGAGGTGTCCGGGTGTATTTGATGGCCTCGATGATCTCGTCGGCAAAAAGCGTCGCCATGCCGGCGTCAAGAGTGTTTCCGAGATAAGGGAGCCAAAGGTTGTCCGAGGGGACCGGGGGAAGGAGCTCCTTGGCTTCGGCCAGCAGGTCCCGGAGCCCTCCTAGAGTCTCGATCCGGAGCCCCAGAATCCCGTGCGATATGGGAAGATAGTAGCCGGTGTTGGGGAATTCGACCCGGGTGTCCGGCCCCATCTCGGCGATGGCGGCGGCGAGCTCCCGTTCGGCCCGGGCCACCAGCTTGTGGGCGCCCCGGATGGCTCTGGTCGCGATTATTCTGGACATGAGTTTTCCTGATCCTTTTCCCGGCTGCTATCAGACTTCCAGCTGTCGTCTCATCTCCATGTCGTACAGTACGCGTTCCTTGCCCTTGCTAATGCCCAGCTTTTCCCGTTTCTGGTTGATATGATCGATGATCATGCCGGCCATCTTGGTTTCGTCGGGCTGAGCCGCCCAACGGCCGCCGAAAAGCTCCTCGTACTCATCAAAGATATGGCGGCAAAAGAGCTCGCTTCCAGTGATCGGGAGCCCGATGCCGAAGACGGTGAAGACGCCGGAGGCAACGAAGTACTGCCCGATGGCGATGGCCTTCTCGCTCATCCACTCCGGAGCCGCGCCGGCCACTGGGAGGTCGCTGATGTCCTGACCCAGACCCCCAACTCTGACCATCTCGGTCAAAGCGATCAGGATGCGGCTGTTGTCGACGCACGACCCGGAGTGGAGAACCGGGGGCATGCCGACAGCCCGACAGACCTCGGCCAGCCCTTTGCCGGCGTACTTGACGGCCGATTCCGGAGTCAGGAGGCCGGCCTTGGCGCAGGCGATGGCGGAACAGCCGGTCTGGACGACGAGGATGTCGTTGGCGATGAGCTCTTCGACCAGGCCGACGTGCCCCTTGTCGTGGGTCGTCTTGGGGTTTGAGCAGCCGACTACTCCGGCGACTCCTTTGATCCGGCCGTTGATGATGTTGTCATTGAGGGGCACGTAGGAACCGCGGAAAGAGCCGCCCAGCATGTAGGTGATGGCCTCGTGACTGAAGCCGGCGACCAGGTCCATCTTTTCCCGGGGGATGTCGACCGGACCGCGGTTGGAGTAATTGGCGATGGCCTCCCGGATGATCGTCCTGGCCCCTTGATAGGCGTTCTCCGCCTGGATGTCCACGGACCGGGCCCCCTCGATCTTGGCCTTGGAAGAAGTCGTGATGAGCAGGGTGTGAAAGTTCTTGCAGAGCTGGGGCAGCGAGGGCATGATGCATTGGACATCGACGATCATGGCGTCGACCGCGCCCGTGGCCACGGCCAGCTCCTGCTGCAGGACGTTCCCGGCGATCGGCAGCCCGTGCCGGATAAGGACCTCGTTGGCCGTGCAGCAGATCCCGGCTAGGGTAATCCCCGTCGCTCCTGCCGACCGGGCGAGTTCCAGCAGCTCCTTGTCTCTCGCCGCCAGGGCGAGCATTTCGGAGAGGATGGGCTCGTGTCCGTGCACCACGACATTGACGTCGGTTTTCGAGAGGACGCCGAGGTTGACCTGCCCGCGGATCGGGGACGGCGTCCCGAACATGATGTCCTGGAGTTCGGTCGCGACCATCGAGCCTCCCCAGCCGTCGGCCAGAGCTGTCCGGGCGCCCTGGAGCATGATGTTGCGGTGGTCCTGGTCGACGCCCATGCTCGTCCGGTGGATCATCTCCACAACCTCGCGGTCGATCCCGCGAGGCGCGACGCCCAGTTTGCGCCAGATGGCCTGCCGCTTCTCCGGGGCTGCCTTGATGAAGGAGATCTCGCCCTCCTGCCGGCCGAAATCGGCCAGGGCGCGCTCGGCCACTTCGAGGGCGATCTTCTCGTTGGGTTTGTCCTGGATGGAGATTCCGAAGAGCTGGGCGACTCTCTTGAGCTTCCGGACATCGCGGATCGCATAGCCGGAATCGGGGTTCGTGGCCGCCAGAAGCAGGGTCCTGGCCACCTCCCGTCCATGGTCGGAGTGAGCGGCTGTTCCGGAGGCGATCATCCTGGCAAAATTCCGGGCGACGATCACTTCGGCGGTCGCGCCGCAGACGCCCTTTTGCGGCTTTTTTCCGGTCGGGTTGATGCGGCAGGGCCCCATATAGCAGACGCGGCAGCAGAGCCCGCGCTCTCCGAATCCGCAGTGAGGCTTCTGCTCGTCCGCCCGGTCCCAGATCGTCTCCAGGCCCCGGGCTTTGGCCTGTTCGAGCATCTCGTTGACCGCGTTGTCAATGCTTTTCGGTTTCGACATTATTTTTTGTCCTAACGATTTCTCTCGGTTTGCTGCTCAGGTGTTTAAGCCCTCAGCCGGCGGCTCACCTCACCCAAATGGGCAAAAACCTTCTCCGACAAATCTACGGGGAGCGAACCGGTCCCGCAGCTCGGCGTGACCAGGCATTTTTCCCAGATCAGGCTCTTCGGGATTCCCTTGCCGGCCAGGTTGTCGACAGCCGAGCGGAGCCGCCCGACCAGGGTTTCCGGTGTCTCCGCGGCGATCTTGGCCGAGGTCGGAACGATGCCCCAGGCCAGGACCCCGCCTCTCTCCAGGTAATCCTTCAGGGGACCGGGATAATAGGCGATGGTCTCTCCATAGTCAAAGGCGTCGAAGCTGATGACGTCCGTGCCGGCATCGACGAGGATCGTCCATTCGGTGTTCCCGCAGCAGTGGACTCCGGCCAACCCGCCCTCTTTGTGGACGGCCGCGATGACATCCCGCAGGTATTGGACGACGTCGGAGCGCTGGACGCTGACATAGGTCGAGGAGCCGAAGGCCGAAAGGATCGGCTCGTCGATGAAGCAGAGCTGCGGCACCCCGAGCGCCCGGAACCGGCTCAACATCCAGCGGGCCTTCATCTCGGTGCCCTTGACCACCACATCCCTCATCATCTCGTTGTAATAGATGGCGCGTTTATTTTCGTCCGTGCGGCCGAGGCCGACGGTGATGGGGCCGGTCACGTGGTTCTTGAAATAGCGGAGACCGGCCGGTTTCTGCGCGGCCAGCATTCTCTCCATCTCGTAGATGCCCCGGCTAAAAACCGGAGAGATCTGGAAGTACTCGAGGTTCTCGGCCACGTAGTTTTCGTAGAACTTCTCCAGCCCCAGGGTGATGTCCCCGCCGGTATCGAAGTGCATCCTGCGGCTAGCCGGATCGAGGACGACACCCGGCAAACCCTCCGAGTATTGAATCTCCATGCCTTCCCGAAAATCCGTTGCTGGAAGCTGGGGCCAGATCGGGATTTCCGGAATGCTATCCAGAATGACCCGGCAGGCCGCCTCGGGACTCTGGTGGGGCAGGCTGCCGATGGCCGTGGCCAATCCTTGAGGGTTGAAGCTCATGATAGACCTCTCTCTTTGTCTTCCGGATCCAGGATATCCTTTTTTCGACAGAGAAGATAGGAGTAGGCTGGCCAGTATTTGTATAATTATGCTATTTTCTCTGAAAGTCAGCCGCCCCGATCAGTCCTGCCGCCTCCCGCTGACGAGCGCCGAAAAGACGGCTCCGAATTCCGTCCGGAGCCGGTCATCCAGAATGTCGATGAGCGGCTGTTCCTTCCGGTCCGCGTCCCGGATCGCCTCGCTGTACGGGATCATGCCCACAATGAGTGAGGCCGGAAAATGAGACCGGATCCAGCGCTCCTGGTCTTCGTCCTGGACCTTGTTGCCGATAACCCGGAACTGCCGGAGGCCGATCTCCCGGGAGAGCTTCATGATGGTTAAGGCCGTGTCGATGCTGCGGGCGCCGGGTTCGACGACGATGAGCATTTCCTGGATAGCCGAGGCTGTGGCCCGGCCCAGGTGTTCTATCCCGGCCTCCATGTCGACGATGACGGCCTCATCCCGGTGAAGGATGATCTCGGAGAGCAGACTTTTGAGCAGGACATTCTCCGGGCAGGCGCATCCTGCCCCTCCCTTCCGGACAGCCCCCATGACCAAAAGTCGGATGCCCCGAAAAATGAATGAGTACTCCTCGGGGATATCGTCGACCCGGGGGTTGAGCTTAAAAAGTTGGCCGAATTGCCGGGGAGAAGCGCCCGTCCGTTCCTTGATCAGCGCCCTCTGGTGAGAAATGGGCACGATCCTGGCCGCCTCGGACTTGGGAATCCCAAGGGCGGAGGCCAGGTTGGCGTCGGGGTCGGCGTCGACGGCCAGGACCTTGTAGCCGTTCTGGACAAAATAATGGGCCATGATCCCGGCGATCGTCGACTTGCCGACTCCGCCTTTTCCGGACACCGCGATCTTCATCTTCTCTCTTTCATTTTTTGGCCAGCAGTACCTTGACCATCTCCAGGGCGGATGCGGCATCGGGGGCATAGCCGTCGGCCCCGATCTCGTCGGCGTATGACCGCGTCACGGGAGAGCCCCCGATCACGATCCGAACTCGGCCTCTGAGCCCGGCCTGCTCTATGGCGGCGACGACATCTCTCATATAGGACATCGTCGTCGTCAGCAGCGCGGACAGCCCGAGTATGGACGGACGGTTGGCCTTCACCGCGCGGACGATATGGCTCCTGGAGACATCGACCCCCAGGTCGACGACCTCATACCCGGCTCCCTCAAGCATCATCCCGACGATCTTCTTCCCGATATCGTGGAGGTCTCCCTTAATCGTGGCCAGGATGATTCGGCCGCGGAGATGATCCCGGTCGGGCGAAAAGAGCGGGCGGAGGATTTCCAGGCCGACATTCATGGCCCGGGAAGCAATCAGGACTTCGGGGATGAAGACCTCGTTGTTTTTAAACTTTTCCCCGACCGCCGACATGCCTTGGACAAGGCCGTCGTCAAGGATTTTATCCGGGAGCTGTCCCTGAGAAAGGGCCTTCCTGGTCAGCTCCTTGACCCTGGCCGAATCCCCAGCCTCCACGCTCGCCGCAATCTCGGACAGGGTTCGCATGGCCTTTTCCCGTTTTCTTTTGTATAATCTTGCTAGAAGACTTTCATCGGAATTATACCAGAATGGAGACCGGGAAAACCATAGCCGCGGCCCAGTTCAAGTCTCTGGCGGAAGAGTACCGGAACAAGACGGGGCTCCCTCTCACCCTGGTCGACCTCGGGGGCAAGACGATCCACGGGCCCGTGGGCTGTGATTTTTGCCGGAAGGCTGTTGCGGGCCGGGGGGAGAAGCTGGTTAAGAACTGCCGCCAGAAGATGGCCCAGGCCGTCGAGGAATCGTTCCGCTGGGGGGAAGGCTACATCACAACCTGTCCGCTGGGGTTTGTCCTCTTCGCGGTGCCCATCGTCCGGCACAAGAAGCTCAAGGGCGGGTTGATCAGCGGTTTCTCCATCTTTGCCGAGATGGAGGAGGATTTCGCCGAAGAAGTCTCCGCCAACCTGGCCAAGTTCGGGGCGGACGCAACACGGTCCGGCCTCAAGGCCAAGCGAGTCAAGAGCATCTCGCTCAAGAAGGCGAAAGAATCCGTCTCGCAGCTCATGTCGCTGACCCAAAAGTACCGGATTAATGACCTCGCTTTTTTGAGGGAGAGGAACGAAAAATACGTCCAACAATACAAAATCGCCAACTTCCTGGAGAAGCTGAAAAGGGAAAATCCCGATATCGCCCGGAAGATCCTGGACAAACAGGACGAGATCATCCAGAAGGTGAAGCTGGGGGACAGGGCCGGAGCCCGGGAGATCCTGAACGAATTCCTCGGGTCCATTTTTTTCGAGAGCGGGATGAACTTCGAGGTGATCAAGGTCCGGATCATCGAGCTCATCGTCATCATTTCCCGGGCGGCCATCGAAGCCGGAGTCGGCGCGCAGGAGCTCCTCGGGCTCAACTATTCCTACCTGACGGAGCTCAGCAAAGTGACCGATTTGGAAGAGCTGCTTTTCAAGGTCACCCGGGTTCTGGAGAACTTCATCGCCAAGGTCTCGCTGGGCAAGGAGAAAAAGAGGAAGGTCCGGTCCCAGAGGATGCGCGATTTCATCGACCAGAACTTCACCCGGAAGATCACCGCCCGGGATGTGGCCGGAGAGGCCGGACTCAGCGTCGGCCGGGCCCTGCACCTCTTTCGGGAGGAGACGGGGATCGCCCTGACGGGATACATCAACAAGATGAAGGTCGACTACGGAAAATACCTTTTGCTAAACAGCGACATCCAGCTGGCCGAGCTGGCCGACCAGCTCGGTTACTACGACCAGAGCCATTTCACCAAGAATTTCAAGAAACTCGAGAAAATCACCCCCTCCCATTTTCGGTTGAAGTACCGGACGGAATATTAG
>Ga0154855_1136_pt1 | contig 9143 bp, 8 predicted proteins | sample Rifle2008BG19ft_FD_105827 | JGI IMG/M metagenome (GOLD analysis project Ga0154855, IMG submission 105827) | Candidatus Aminicenantes bacterium RBG_19FT_COMBO_58_17 | reverse complement strand
GTATAAATCCTCTATTCGACCTGCCAATAAAGGAGGTGAAATTTATTGGCTTTTATCGTTATTGACGAAGGTGAATCCATCGAGAGCGCTCTCCGGCGATTCAAGAGAAGGGTCCAGCAGGAAGCCATCATCAAGGAGATCAAGAAGCACTCCGTGTACTTCAAGCCCGGAGAGAGAAAGCGGATGAAGGAAGCTCAAGCCCGCAAGCGCATGCGGCGGCGGATGAAGCGGGAACGCGAACTGGAATATTAGACGATTTCTATCTTCCCAGGTCAGATAGACAGGGGACTTGTCAAACATCCAGGCATCCATAAACCAGAGCCCGGAGTCTGCCCCGACGGACGGTCACGTCCGCCCACCTAAACCTTCCTGGCTAAAGGTCAGGCTCCCCGCCCACGGCAGTTTCTTTGAAGTCTCCAACATCCTGAAGCGGAATCACCTCCACACCATCTGCCAGAGCGCCAAGTGTCCCAATATCGCCGAGTGCTGGACGGCCAGGACGGCGACGTTTCTCATCCTCGGTGATACCTGCACCCGGCAGTGCGATTTCTGCGCCGTAAAGAAAGGAGCGCCGGTTGGTGTCTCCGGGGAAGAGCCCGAGCAGGTGGCGGAAGCCATCGCTTCCCTCGGCCTCGAGTACGCGGTTGTCACCTCGGTCACCCGCGACGACCTCCCCGACGGCGGGGCTTCGGTCTTCGCCCGGACCATCCGGGCAATCAAAGAGAGGCGGCCGCAAGCGAAGGTAGAAGTCCTCATCCCTGATTTCCAGGGGAGCGAAGAAGCGTTAGCCGCAGTCATAGCTTCGGGGCCGGATGTCCTCAACCACAACCTTGAGACGACCGAATCCGGCTATCCCCGCATCAACCGCCCCCACCGGAATTACCGGCGGTCGCTCGGCGTTCTCGAAACAGCCAAGTCGCTGGGCGCGCTGACCAAATCCGGGCTCATGGTCGGGCTTGGAGAAACCGGGCCCGAGGTCGAGCAGACGCTCTCGGACCTGAGGAATGTCGGCTGCGATCTTTTGACGATCGGACAGTACCTGCAGCCTGGACGACAAAACCCTCCGGTCAGCCGCTACTACACGCCTGAAGAGTTCGAGGCGATGCGGGCGCGGGCGCTGGAGCTCGGGTTCAGGGATGTCGCCGCCGGTCCGCTCGTCCGGAGCTCCTATCGAGCTCATGAGTTGTTCCATTCTTCCACGCCGGGAGGCGCCTAGAACCCGTGCGCTACTTGATCTTCGCCGACATCCACGGCAACCTGGAGGCTTTCCTGGCCGTGCTCAAGTTTATCCAGAAAAAGAAAATCGACCATTACATCTTCCTCGGCGATATGGTCGGCTATGGAGCTTCGCCCAACGAGATCATCCAGAAGATCCAGACACTGAAACCCCTGTCCATGATCCGCGGAAACCACGACAAGGCCGTCTGCGGCCTGGACTCCATCGAGACGTTCAACCCCATCGCCGCCTCGGCAATCTTCTGGACCAAAGAAAAGATCCTGAAGAAAAACTATAATTTTCTCTTCCGCCAGAAGCAGGGCCCGCAGTTCCTCCATGACACGATTACCATCTGCCACGGCGCGCCCTTCGACGAGGACTACTACATTTTCGGGGAGTTCGACGCCGCCGAGGCCTTCGACCATATCAAGACGCCGCTCTGCTTTTTCGGCCACACCCATTTCCCCTTCGTTTACGCAGAGAAAGACAGTATCGTCGAGGGAACCTTCATCGAGGGCGAGTCGAATGAAGTCAAACTCGAGAAGGGCATCCGCTACCTCATCAACCCGGGCTCGGTCGGCCAGCCGCGAGATAGGAATCCCCGTGCCTCCTGCGCCATCTACGACGCGGAGACGCGGATCATTAAATTCCACCGTCTCGATTACAACATCGAGGAAGCCCAACGGAAAATCCTGGCCGAGAGGCTCCCGCCCGCCCTGGCCGAGCGACTATCACTGGGCATCTGATATCTGGGGACAGTGAGATAAGGTGACACTAACCTTAATTCAGCAGGAAATCATAATAAGAGGAAACGAATCTCTATTTCTGAATTAAGGTTAGTGTCACCTTATCTCACCGTGTCTTAAAGTCTAAGGTTGGCATAACAGTACACACAGCTGTGCGGACAGGTCTGGGTGTAGCTTCCGATGTCCACCGACTCCGTGCAGCGGCATTCGCGCCTCTGGGTCCTGTCCTTGGTGACCGAGACGGGAGCGCCCTCCGGATGGCTTTCCTGGAGGAGCCGGCCGTCGATGCAGGCCGAGGGGAGTATGCCCGGGACATCGGCCAGGAAATCCTGGCTGCAGCCATACAGGTTCAGCCCGCGTGACCGGGCGACCGTGGAAAGATAAAAAGCATCGTTCCGCTTTTCCTCAAGGGTTGGGTCCATGTATGGGAAGCCCCGCTTCTCCGCCCGGCGCTTGGATTTTCCGTACCACTGGGCAAAGCTGAAGCGGATACTCCGGATCCCCAATTCGGCGGCTCTCCCGGCCAGTTTGTCAAAGTACCTGAGGTTGGTCTTGACTTCGTCCCCCTCGTTCCAGTAGAGCACCGGGTCGAACCTCAGGGAGATGCGCTCTGGACGTCCAGCCAGGGCGAGAAGCGGCTCGAGCTGTTGGAGAGCGACCTCGGGCGAGGGGACTTCCCTTTCGGCCGGCGTCCCGCCGAGCCCCGTTATTGTGAAATGGATGTAGAGCTGGTCGTATTTGCGGAGGCCATCCCTGAGCCTGCTTCGGTTCTCGATGAGGTTTCGAAAATTCTTCGACCAGAGGACGAACGTATGGACGTTTCCCGGGCTGAGGTCGACGCTATAGACGCGGCCCGACGGTCCCAGGACATCAGCCCTTTCCGTCCGGATGACTTCGGCCAGCCAGTCCGGGAAAAAGGCGACGAGGTCGGTCCGCCGGGAGGCGCTGATCACTTTCCTCATGCTTTCCTTAGCGTTCCTTGACAGGCCTGCGGATAGACCTTAGTATTCTAGCCGACGAGGTCGCATCACTCAATGCCGGTCCTGCGCTCGGAAAACCTGACCAAGACCTACGGCGGCCGGGAGGTCGTCCGGGGGGTCAATGTCCGCGTCCAGTCGGGCGAGATCATCGGGCTTCTGGGCCGGAACGGCGCCGGCAAGACGACGACTTTCCAGATGGTCGTCGGCCTGGTCAAGCCGGACCGGGGTGCCATCTATCTCGATGATGAGGACATTTCCCGGAGCGCGACCCCGGAAAGGGCCCGCCTCGGCATCACCTACCTCCCGCAGGAGAACTCGGTCTTCCTTAAGGCCTCGGTGGAGAACAACCTCCGGCTCATCCTCGAGCTCCTCCCCTACGAGGACGAGGAAAAAGAGAGGTTATCACACGATCTCCTGAAGGAACTCGGCCTCCTCCCCCTGTCCGAACAATCCGCCCACAGCCTCAGCGGAGGAGAGAGGCGGAAACTCGAGATCTGCCGGTCGCTGGTCTTGAAGCCCAAATTCTTGCTCCTGGACGAGCCATTCACGGGCATCGAGCCCCTGACCATCATCGAGCTCCAGAAGATCCTGCTCCGCCTGAAGGAGAGGGACATCGGAATCATCATCTCCGACCACAACGTCCGCGACACGCTCCGGATCACCGACCGGGCGTACATCCTGGATGAGGGGGCGGTGCTGATCGAGGGAAGCCCCGGCCAGATCGCGGCGGACGAACAGGCCCGAAAGAGGTTTCTGGGCGACGATTTCGCGCTTCTTTAAGGCGGCGTTAGTCTTCTTCCGAGAAGTAGTGGTCTCCCAGGGTTTCCCCTAAAAAGTAGAGGAACAGGAAGAAATACAGCAGAAGAAGGATGAAGTAGAAGGCCAGCACCGGAACGGGCGAGCCCGCGATGAGCCGAAGGAAGGACACGCCGATCACTTGAGCCGTGAACCAGAGGGTGATCAGCCAGAGGGCGGTGATGAACACGAGATCGACGAGCTTGGACCTGAGCTTCAGGGAAAACCCCGCCCGCGGACGGGTCTCTGCTTCGACTTCTTCCTTCTCTTCTGCTTCGGCCACTTCCTCTTTCTCCTCGGCTGTCGCCGCGACGGCGGTATCGCTGAAAGGCAGGGTCACCTGGGTCACTTTCTCCGGTATGCCAATCCCTGAATCGGTTGTCCATTCGGGGCGGGTCGGCGTCGTCCCTGACTCGGCCCCCCTCTCTGACACCGTCTCCTTGCTCTTTTCGAGACCGGCCGAAGGAGGAGGCGCTTCTTTCATCCCGCTCGCCCAGGGTGGGACTACCTCTTTCGTTCCTGAGCCAGGTTCCTCCCCTTCCTGGAAGAGCGCGGGGACTTCATGAGGAGTTACGGCCTTCGCTTTCACTTTCTGGAAAGAGGAAAGAAACTCCTCGAGTTTTTCCTTCCCTTCATCGACCGTCCCGGTCAGGTTGTCTAGTTCCTTGGTTTTAAAGACCAGCTCATCCTCTTCGATCGAGACCTCGTATTTCTTCTGGGGCTTATCGGCCTCGGCCGGCTTTTGAACCAGTTCCACGGTTCTTATTTCTTGGGTGGGCTCCTCGATTTTCTCTTCTTCCTCTAGCTCGTCCTCTTCTTCTTCAGTTTCAAGCTCGAGTTCTTCTTCTGCTTCTTCTTCGTCTTCTTCTTTTTCCTCTTCCGGCTCTTCGAGCTCCTCCGAATCATCGTCTTTTTCTTCCTCCCCTTCCTCTTCGTCGTCTTCTTCCACTTTTTCCTCTACAGACTCCGTTTTTTCCGGCTTCTCCTCTTCTTCAAGTTCTTCTACTTGCTCTTCCTCTTTTTGTTCTTCCTTTTCTGCCACGTCCTCATCGACGATCTTATCGCCGGGGATCTGCTCTTCTACGAACTCGTCCTCGGGGAAAAGGAGCTGGGTGCCGCAGTTATTGCAGTACTTGTCCTGCTCGTCGATGATGGCTTTGCAATAGGGGCAACGACGGATGGCCATTGCCTAATTTATAGAAAGAAAACGGGATAATGTCAATCCGGACGAAAAAAATCGGCAGCGAACCGACTGGGGGGTGACGGCTCAACAATAGGCAAATACCGGGCAAACGTGGAGAAATTGACTTATCGAGGCAAAGCGCTAAAATAGGGCCGTGGGCGATTAACTCAGGGGTAGAGTGCTACCTTCACACGGTAGAAGTCACAGGTTCAAATCCTGTATCGCCCACCATTGTCATCTCACGGGCCCCAGATACTTGTCCAGCCAGTTCAAGGTTTCCTTGATGTACTCATTCCTGGGGATGGAATGATCGGTGTCATAGACAATCATCTTTTTCTGGTCTTCGGGCGTTCCCAGAAGGTCAAACAACGGCTTGGCACTTGTTCCCAGCGGGAAAACCAAATCATACTTTCCATTGAGCATCAAGGTCGGGATCTTGACCCGAGTGACGTAGTTAAAGTCGTTGACTTCGGGCCGGCCGACGCCCATAAGCCCGCCGACATGGAGAACGCTGGCCTTCAGGCGACTTTCTACTGCCGGAATGATCGAACCCATCTTTCCGCCCCAGCTGAACCCGAAATAGGCCAGCTTATGGCTGTCGATATCCGGGCGGGTCTCTAAATAGTCTACGCACCTCTTAAAGTCCTTGACAATCTTGACCAGCCATTCGGTAAAGAGATGAGAACTTCGGTCCGCTGAAGATAGATCTTCATCTCCGCGCTCAAAGGTTCCCTTATAGATAGGATAAAGAACGGCCCGGCCGTTCTTGGCGATGGCGGACAGACGGGAATCGTACTCCCAATACTGGTCCAGGTTTTCGCTTGTTTTCTGGGATATTGAACCGACGGCGGGAAAATAAATGACTGTTTGATAGGGAGGAGGGCTGCTTTTGGGAAGGAAAAGATAGGCCATCATGCGCTCGTTGTTGTAGGCCGCATTGAATGTGATCTTTTCCTCAACCCAATCCCGCGAGTTTTCGTTCCGCCATTCGACTTTCGACTTGAGGTCGGTTTTGTCGTAAGAAAATTGCTCTTTGTAGATTTGAAAAACGGAGTCCGGCACCGGCTTTAGTTCATTGAAATCGGGAGCTTCGGCGAGTTTCGTCGGCTCAAAAGCCGCTCCGGGGATCTTGTCACGTCCGGGATAGATGGCACACCGGAACCCGTTTTTTGCCGAGCGGTCAAAGGGAGTCGCCTGGCTCAGGTAGCCAAACATATATGTGGCATCATTCCAGGCGCCGCCCCTGATTATCCTGCCTTTGGGAGCCTCATTCCAGCACCATTCCCTGACGTTTCCGGCCATATCAAAGTTCCCGTAGCCTGTCATGCCGGGTAAGCTGCCCACCGGAGCCAGACCCTCGTTCTTAAAATTGCTGAGAGGGGCCAGCAGCATATATATGCCCCTGCTCAGCATTAACGCGCTGAATCCCTGGGCAATTTCCCAGTGATAGATCGTCGGCAGGCTTTTGCCCATAAATTCGGCATAGGCCGCCGCTTCGTACCAGCTGACGCCCGAAACCGGGTAATCGTCTTGTCCCTGCGGATAGTCTCCCGCCTGCCAAGTCGAGGGCCCGGGCCGCCCGGTTTGATCCACGAATTCCTGGAGAGCTACCTCCCCGGTCAGCTCCTTTCCGTCTTTGATGAACTTTTGCTTCCAATATTCCTTTTTCTGGTACCCTCCTTTGTCCACGAATTCTTTGAATTGCCGGTTTGTGATTTCGTATCGATCGACAAAAAAGTCGCCGAGCTCCCCGACCCTGACGACTTGAGTTCCTGCGATGCGCACCATGCCGGGCGGAATGCTCCCCGCCTTGTCTAGCACCCTCTGGAAATTATTAGGGACATAGAGTTCTTGGGATTTCAAGTCGAGCTCGAAGTCGGGGGCCGCCGCCAGGACTGTTTCGTACTCTTCTTTCTCGGCCTTCCACCTAAAAAAGCCGATCGGCAATCGGACGGTATCCATCGGAGAAATACCCAGGTATTCCCACGGGGCATCCGGTGTTTTGTATTCCTTGATATAAACTTTGGCGCCCGGAGGCTCTGTCGTGACAGATATTTTAACTGTGATCTGCGAAATAAACCCAGACAGCTTGGCGTCTTGCGGCATATGTTTTTCTGCTTGAGCCGCCAACTTGTAGGCCGCGATGAAATTATCCCTGCCCCCCTCGATGAGCTGCCCGATCTTCGGCAACAGCTGTTCCCGGACATATCGAATTTTGGCTTGGCGACTGTAGAACCAGACACCTAGGATAACGAAGGCTAGGATCACGATTAAGGCGGGGAAGGCGACCTGAGGCCGGCGAACCCGGCGCCAGAGTGATCTTAGATTAAAGGCTCCAGCTTCAACGGCCTTGCGCGCTTCCTGGTATCTCTGCAGGTCCTTCAGCATCTCCCCGGCCGATGAATATCGTGACTCCGGCTTTTTCGCCAGGGCACGACGGATGATCCGCTCGATTTCGATGGGCACGTCCGGTTTGACGGCCTTGAGCGGTCTGGGCTCCTCGTGGACGATGGTATACAATATGGAAGTCTCGCGCTCGCCCTGGAACGGCAGGCGCCCGCTGAGCATTTCATAGAGAACGACACCCAGCGACCAGATATCCGTGCGCTGGTCGACAGCCTCGCCCCGCGCCTGCTCGGGCGACATGTAGGACACCGTGCCTAGGGTTGTTCCTTCTCTGGTTAGGAGAGGCCCCCCCTTGACCTTGGCTAACCCGAAATCCATGATCTTGGCCTGGCCCTTGCCGGTAATCATGATATTGGCGCTCTTGATGTCCCGGTGGATGATACCCTTGCCGTGGGCTTCGTCAAGGCCCTCGGCGACCTGGATGGCGATCCCAAGAGCCTCTTCGGTTTTCAGCGGTCCGCTTTTAATTTTGTCCCTAAGCGTCTCCCCTTCCACGTACTCCATGGCGATGTAAGGGCATTCCTCGCTTTCACCGACTTCATAGATGACACAGATGTTCGGATGGGAAAGCGCGGCGGCTGCCCGGGCCTCGATGAGAAGCCGCTCCCGGAGTTCGGGAGAGTCCATAAGATGGAGGGGCAGGAACTTCAAGGCTACGCATCGCTGGAGCTTGACGTCCTCGGCCTTGTAGACGATCCCCATGCCGCCGTGCCCGGTCTCGTCGATGATTTTATATTTGCCGGCGATGAGGGTCCCAGGCTTCAAGAAATGGTAGGGGGTCTCCAGGGTCTTGGTCAGGGATGCCCTTTGCGGTCCCGCCGGACCTAACGGCGCCGTGCAGTGGCTGCAGAACCGCGAGTTGTCCTTGTTCTCAGCGTGACACTTGGGACACTCCATGGCATCTTTACCTTTCCCGATGCCCGGATTTTATTAAAGGAGGAGGGGCCTGTCAATCGCCAAGCGCGAGCTCTAAACTGTGCCCAAAGTGTGCCCATTTTCGTGTCAGGGAGCTGGTTGACAAGTTCGGAAAGGTGCTGGTCGCTTAGGTGAGCATAGATCTGTGTCGTCTTAATTGATTTGTGACCAAGAATTAGCTGAAGCGCCCGCATGTTCCCCGTTTTCCTAATGAAGTTGGCAGCGAATGTGTGCCGCCAAGTATGGAGGCACCGAATTCCCTTCGCCCAAGGCGCGTCATTCCTCGTATTTAATCTTGAACCGGATCAGGAGATAGGGACGGGGGTTGCGCCGACCGGTCTCCAACATGATAATCAGGACTTTTTCCTCTGTGTCCTTTTTCATTTTCAACCGCGGGGTGTTGGGGATACTGGGATCGATCCTGCGGGCGCCGCCGCGGACCGGCAGAGTCAGCCATTCCCCTTCGACGGTGCAGATCTCGTCGCCATTTTTCTTGAACCTGAGATAGCACTGCGGTGTATTCGGATGCTTCACGGCCTCGATATCATACTTGCCTTTCTCCAGGACCTTATCCTTGCACTTTAATGTGCACGGGATCTCGATCCCTTTGAACTTGCCGAGAGGAATCCACTGAGCCGCTGCCGGAACTGCCAGTATCCCGATCAAGGAAACCAGAACACAACCCCCGAAAAATTTGTTTCGGGACATGGCCACACCTCCTACTCCCAATATCAAGATGAGGCAAAAGGCCCTCTTTAATCGGCAAGGAAGTCTATAGCGACAACCGTCCTTTCAGCTTCCAGTGAGAATAGGATAATTCTAATTGACGGACGCTGTCAAGATGGCGCAACAGATGGCCGGCATGTCGCACGACTAAGCCGGCTTCGGCGGGGGGAGTCCTA
>Ga0154855_1266_pt2 | contig 9171 bp, 6 predicted proteins | sample Rifle2008BG19ft_FD_105827 | JGI IMG/M metagenome (GOLD analysis project Ga0154855, IMG submission 105827) | Candidatus Aminicenantes bacterium RBG_19FT_COMBO_58_17 | reverse complement strand
GATCGTGCCGTCCCGTTGGAGCTCGATGGGCGGGTCGATCAGGTCTTCCTTGTAGTACCGCTTGCTCGCCGAGAGGTCGCTGGGCAGCTTGAAGTTGGGGAGAGAGGCGATGTGGAGGTTGTGGGCCCGGCCGATGCCCGACTCCAGCATCCCGCCGCACCAGACCGGAATGCCCTCGCGACGGCAGACGTCATGGATCTTCCGGGCTTCGACCATGCCGCCGACGCGGCCGACTTTGATGTTGATGACCCGGCAGCTCTTCATCTCCAAGGCCTGACGCGCCGTGTCCTCGGAGATGATGCTCTCGTCCAGGCAAAGCGGGGTCTTCATCTCTTTCTGGAGACGGCTGTGGTCCCAGAGATCGTAGGGCGGGAACGGCTGCTCCAACAGGAGCAGGTTGAAAGCGTCCAGCATCTTGAGGCCGGCTTTATCCTTGAGGCTGTAGGCGCCGTTGGCATCGGTCTGGAGCAGGATGTCAGGGAAGTGTTTCCTCACCTCCTTGACCACCTCGATGTCCCAGCCAGGCTTAATCTTGAGCTTGATCCTCCGGTAGCCCTCGCCGATGAACGGCATGATCCTTTCCAGCAGTTCGGGGATGGAATTTTCGATTCCCAGGCTCACTCCGACCTCGATGTCCGGGCGCGTCCCCCCATAAAGCTTGGCCAGCGGAACGCCCGCCTTTTTCGCCTGGAGGTCCCAGAGGGCGAGCTCCAGCCCAGCCTTGGCCATGGGGTGGCCGCGGTATCGCCTCGCTTCCCGGTAAAACTCTTCCGGCCTGGCGAGATCCTTGGAAAACAGCAGCGGGATCAGGAAATCGCGCAGGATCAGCCAGGCGGTCGCAGTCGTCTCGTAGCTATAGGAGGGAGTTGCCTGGGCGACCACTTCTCCATACCCGCACAAGCCTTCAGAATGGACCTTGACGATGATGAACTCCCGGCCTTCCTCCCGGCCGAGGCTGGTCTCGAAGAAGCGCACGTACGGCAGGTAGAGCAGCGATAAATCGACTCGCTCGATTTTCATCGTTCCTCCTCTCAGCTCAGACGGATGCCTTTTTTCCTGGCGATCTTCTCATAGAGATCGATGATCTTCCAGGCCATGCCCTCGGCGGAGAACTTCTGATGGACGACCTCGAAACCGCGGCTGGCCAGCCGCGCGGCCAACCCGCGATCGCGATAGAGCGTCAGCACGGCCTGGGCCAGGGCCGCCGGGTCCCGAGGCGGGACAAGGAGGCCGGTCTTCAGGTTGACCACGACCTCCGGGATGCCGCCCGTCTCCGTGGCCACCACGGGAAGGCGGCTGGCCATGGCGTCGAGCAGCGAGCTCCCCAGTCCCTCGAGATGCGAAGACAGGACAAAAAGGTCGAGCGAAGCCAGGATGCGGGGCACGTCCTCTCGGAACCCGAGGAAGAAGACGATGTCGTCGACACCCAGGTCGCGCACCTGCCGGTCCAGCTCCATCTTCAGAGAACCTGTTCCGACTACGATGACCTTGATTTTGGGGGCCTGCTCTTTCAGGATCTTAGAAGCTTGGATCAGATAGGTGTGTCCCTTGTGGTCCTCGAGGGCGGCGACGATGCCGACCAGATAATCATCCGGGGCAAAGGAAAACTCCCGGCGCAGGAAGTCCCGGGAGGTGACTTCACGGAAGGGCGAGAAATCGATCCCGGAGGGGATGACAGAGATGAGCAAGGGCGGGATCCCCGAATCGAGGAGGACCTTCCGCACTCCCTCGGAGATGGCGATGATGCCATCCACATCCCGGGTGTACTTGCGCTGCGAGAACTTATTGTCTTTCAAGGGAAAATCGACCCGACGGGAGATGAACCGGAGTGGGACTTGAGCGCGCCGCGCCGCCGCCGCGCCGAGAGCGACCGCGTGGGCGTCGTGAAAGTGGACCAGCCGGCACTCGTGGCGTTTCATCGTCCGGCTCAGCCGGAAGGCCGCCCAGAAATCGGCCTCCCCCCGCATCCGGATAGGGAAGACGGGAAGCCCCTCCGCTGCCGCTTTATCGTGCAGCGGACTGCCCGGCTGGACGACGAACCGGGCCGCGTAGCCTTTTCTCATCAGCTCTCTGACCAGGAGGAGGGACTGTCTCTGCCCGCCGCGCCACTCCCGGCCGGAATCAATATGGAAAAGGCTCAATCCGCTCTCCTTTCTTCCAGATCTCCTTCAGCTTGGCGTAGCGGACAAAAACGGCGTAGCCGGTGAGGACGGAGATAACCAGGCCGGAAAAGCCATCCAGGAATCCGCGCTTCCAGAAATAGGCCCGGATGAACCGGAAAAAGGGCAGCAAGATAAGATGGTGCCAACGGGCCTTCTTCTTCCGAGCGTAGAGCTTCTGGGCGCCCAAGTCGGAGAACGTGTTGATGCGGGCCAGATGCTCATGGATGTTCCGGTAGGTGAAGTGGTGGATGGCGCCGCGCAGTTTCCCGATCGAGCCCTTGACGACCAGTTTCTCGTGGACGTACTCCCCTTCCCAATAAGCCTTGGACTTGCGGAAGAGCCGGAGTTTGCGGTCGGGATACCAACCGGAGTGACGAATCCAGCGCCCCAGGTAATGGACCTGCCGCGGGATGGAGAAGGCATCGACGTCGGGCTCCGCCGTCCGGAGATCGAGGAGTTCTTTCCGGAGTTCGGGCGAGACGCGCTCGTCGGCATCGAGCGAAAAAACCCAGGGATTCATGGCCATTCCGTTGGCAAAGTTTTTCTGGTCGGCGAAATTGGTCCAGGCCCGCTCGATTACCCGGTCGGTGAACCTCCGCGCGATCTTGACCGTTTCGTCGCTGCTTTGGCAGTCGACGACCACAATCTCGGAAACGACACCGGCCAGGCTTTTTAGGGCGTCTTCCAGCCGGCGCTCTTCGTTGTAAGTGATGATGACGGCAGAAATCTCCATCGGGTTCATGATAGCACAGCTTGACAATCAATGATAAGATAAATCATCATTCTCCGGATGAAAGGGAAACCGCTCTTTCTATTCATGTTCTTCTTGTTCAGCGCCCTCTTGAGCAGCTGTTTCCTATTGATCCTCCAGGTCCCCGGGTTCAAGGTTTCCCGTCATTCCTTCGAGCCGTCCACCGTCGCGCTCGTCCTCCTCAGCGCCCTGATTTTTGCTATCCTCGTTGCCTTTTGGGCGCTCTATGCGCGGGCGGTTTCGCGCCTCTTGGCCCGGAGGGAGTCGGAAGTCCTGGAGCAGGATTTCTTGACTTACCTGCCCCTTCTTTTTCTCAGCCTGACACCCCTGACTCTCCGGCACTACATCGGCTCCGCCGACCTCGGGACGCGGCTGACGCTTTTTCTCTTCGCCATCGCCGTCGCCATCGCCTATCTCAAGGCCGTCCAAATCAGCCGCTGGAGTGAAACCAAGGCTCCCTTCTGGCAGGCCTGGAGCCGGAAGTTCACTGCCCTCTCCACTAGAAAAAGGGTAATCGTCCTCTTCCTGGGTTCGCTCCTGGCCTTCAATACCGGGACGTTCCTCCTGGTGGCGGATGGGGTTACCTTCAGCGGAGATGAGCCGCATTACCTCCTCATCGTCCACAGCCTTCTCAGGGACGGGGATTTCGACCTGGCCAACAATTACGAGCAGCGGGATTATGCCGGTTTCATGATGTTCGAAGGTAAGATCGGGGCCCATGTCGTCCCCGGAGCCAAGCCGGGCAGCCGCTATTCCTTCCACTCCCCGGGAGTCGCCTTCCTGATGCTCCCCTTTTATGCCCTCAGCGCCTTGATTAAAGGCCGGGCGCTCGTCTTTTTCATCCGCCTGGGTATGAGCCTGTGGGGCGCTATCTTTGCGGTCCAGGTCTATCTCTTTGCCCGGAGCGAATGGCAGAAAGACAACCTTGCCTTGAAGCTCTGGTTTCTGACCAGCTTCACGACGCCGGCCTTCTTTTACTCCTTCCATGTCTATCCGGAGATCGTAGTAGCCGCCCTTTCTCTGGCCGTCTTCCGGATCCTCCGTTTTTCGCCGACGCTCACCTGGAAGAGAGCCGCTCTCTGCGGACTTTTTCTCGGGTCATTTTTCTGGTTCCATGCGCTGAAGTACATCGCCCTGTTTATCCCGCTCTTTCTCTACGGCCTCTGGGTCCTGAGGAAGAGGCCGCGGACGCGCCTGCCCCTTCTCTCCTATCTCTTGGCCGCGGCAGCCGTCATCTTTCTCTATCTTCAGTTCCAGCACGCCCTCTACGGGACCTATTCTCTCTCCACCGTCTCCTGGGCGGCGCAGATGACGGACACCGGCGAGGAATTCATCCGCTTCGCCAAAACCCTCCTTTTTAAGATCCCCCTGCCTGACCGCTGGGAAACGTTGGCCGGGTATTTTCTCGACCAGCGCGACGGCCTCTTCTTTTACGCGCCGATCTTTTTTTTCGCCCTCTTCGGCGCCGTCGAAATGTTCCGGCGTAAGAAGGGAGATTTCTGGCTGGTTCTTGGGCTGACGGCGCCTTATGTGCTTCTCTCCGCCTTCCTCACCCAGCGGACCGGGTATGCCCCCCAAGCCCGGCCCCTGGTGTCCGTGATCTGGGGGCTGACCATCTGCCTCGGATACTTCCTGATCCATAACCGAAAGACTATCTTGTCATATGTTTTCAACTTCGCCGCTGCCTTGAGCCTTCTCTTTGTCTTTCTCCTTCTCAAGTCACCTCGCAACCTCTACCAGGAGACGACCCGCGGACCGCACGAGAGAGGCGGCGGGCTGTTTTTCAGCCTCAGCAATCTCCACTTCCAGCTGACCGACTTCCTCCCTTCCTATATCAAGTCCGGCGAGGGAGCCTGGCTTCCCAACATCATCTGGCCGGCGATCTTGGTTCTCCTCATCGGGACCTATGTCATCACGAAAAGGCGGCCCATCACCCTGAAAGCCTCCACTCAGACGCTGCTGGCCTGCACCGGAGTGGCTGTTTTTTTCGTCTGGATTGTCCTCTATCCGCGCCTGGTCCTTCGCCAGCCGACCCCCACGGCGCTCGGCTTGGGGAAGAAAGTGACCTTCTATTCCCTTTCGCGCTCGGCCCGGATGATCGACCCGGGGCGGTTCCGGCTGCGCGAGGACGGCCGCTCCTACCGTTTTTTCTTAACCACGGAAAGGCAGATCGAGGAGCTGCGGATTTCTCTGGGTTCGACGCAGGGAGGATATGACTACTCGATCGGCCTCTTCGATGAGGTCCTCGTCCGAGGCCGGACCATCCGGGAAATACAAGAGCTTAGGCTCCCCGAACTCCGCCGCTACAGGCTGGGCAAACAGAGCTTCTACACGATCATCCTCGAGCTGGGGAAAGGGACGGAAGCCCGGACCGAGCTCCATCCCTACGTCTTTGAGCTCACCTTTTAAAGCCGGGATCAAGCTCTTGCTGTGTCATCACTACCTCGAATCAACTCATCGGAGCGCGGCTTCATGGCCCGCCCTCTGCTTTCTTGAGCTCAGCTTGACATCCGAGGACACGGCCGTTTATCATCTCCAGCGACGGGATGGAGCAAAATCAACACAAGGACCATGAAACTCATCATCCAGATTCCCTGTTACAATGAAGAAAAAAACCTGCCGGCGACGTTTTTGGACCTGCCCAAAACGATCGAAGGGATCGATCGGATCGAGACGCTGATTATCGATGACGGGAGCGAAGACCGCACCGTGGAAATCGCCCGCCGCATCGGGGTTGATCACATCCTCAGCTTGAAAAATCACCAGGGCTTAGCCAGAGCTTTTTCCGAGGGCATCGACAAGAGCTTGGAATTGGGGGCCGATATCATCGTGAGCACCGACGCCGACAATCAATATGCCGGCCAGGACATCCCGCGGCTGGTCCAACCCATTCTCGAGGGGAAGGCCGATCTGGCCGTAGGGGCCAGGCAAATAGAAGCCATCCCTCACTTCTCTCGGTTCAAAAAGAGACTGCTTCGCTGGGGAAGCGCGGTCATCAGGACTTTATCCCGGACGAAAGTCGAAGATGTGGTCAGCGGTTTCCGGGCTTTTTCAAAGGAGGCGGCGCTTCGGCTCAGCATCCTGTCGGACTATTCCTACACCATCGAGAATCTCATTCAGCTGGGACACCAAAAACTCAAGATCATCTCTATCCCCATTCGAACCAACCCGAAGTCGAGGGAATCGCGGCTGATCAAGAACATCCCCCACTTCGTCGGCCAACAGGCGGCCACGATCTTGAGAGTCTATGCCACTTATCAAGCCTTAAAAGTCTTCATGACTCTCGGTCTGATCATCATCCTTCCCGGGCTGTTGGGGTTTCTCAGGTTTCTCTACTTCTATTGGACCGGACAGGGGCAGGGGCACATTCAGTCCTTGGTCTTTTCTGCCGCCATGTTTCTGGGTGGCCTCCTTATTTTCATCTTTGGCCTCATCGCCGATCTCATCGGCAACAACCGGAAGCTGATCGAAAAGGCCCTCTATCGAATCAAAAGAATGGAGCTCGAGAACGCCGAAAGAACAAAGGATGAAGATTGATCTTATCGGGCCTTCCTATCCTTTCCGGGGGGGCATCAGCTATTACACGACTCTTCTTTTCAAGCGCTTAAAATCGAGGCACCAAACCCGTTTCTATTGCTTTCGAAGGCAGTATCCCCGATTCCTTTTCCCGGGCAGGACCGATCGGGAAGAGAGCCGGTTCTATTTGAGAGACGAGGAATCTCAGCCCCTCTTGGATGCTCTCAATCCATTGACCTGGCTGAAGGTGGCTAGACGCGTGATCGGCGACAGACCGGAACTTGCGATTTTCCCGTGGTGGGTCATGTACTGGGCTCCGCAGTACTTGACGATGATCTTCCTCATCAAATTCTTTTCCCCCACCAAAATCGTGTTCATCTGCCACAATGTGGCCGAACATGAAGCCCATTTTCTGAAGACCATTGTCTCGAGACTCGTCTTTTCTCAAGCCCATGGCTTCATCGTTCATTCCGAGCAAGAAAAAGAAAACCTGAAAGCGCTCACCGGGAATCGCAGGATCACGGTGACGCATCACCCGACCTATGATGTTTTTAACACGGCGGCCATGCCCAAGACATCCGCCCGAGAAAAACTCGGCCTTTCAGACGAAAAAATCATCCTTTTCTTTGGCTTTGTCAGAGGCTATAAAGGCCTGCCTTACCTGATCAAAGCCCTCCCTTTAATCCTGGCCCGGTTCAAGGTCCGACTCCTCATCGTCGGCGAGTTTTGGGAGGATAAGAAACCTTATCTTCGGCTCATCCGTAAAATGGGCGTCCAACAACACATCACGATGATTGACCGCTACGTTCCAAACGAGGACGTGCCCGGCTATTTCTGCGCCTCGGACCTGGTTATCCTTCCTTACACCTCTGTCACAGGAAGCGGGCTCCTCCAGCTGGCCTACGCCTTCGGCAGGCCGGTCGTGACGACCGCGATCGGGGATTTTCCAAAAATCGTCGCCGACAAAAAGACGGGATTTCTTGTCGCCCCCCGAAGCGCCAAGGGAATTGCCGACGCGGTCATGGACTTCTATGAGAATCATGAAGGGGAGGAGATGAGCGCCCGGATCAAGAAAGAACAAAGCCGGTTTTCCTGGGATCACTTGATCAGAGCCATCGAAGGCTTCGTTCCATGAAAAGCCTCATTCCGGGAGCTATCCACCGCTCGTCCAGAAAACACTTAGACGTCTGAGATCCATGGGAAAAGACACTCTCTACATGATCTTCGCCCAAATGCTTTTTATCGCCTCGGCCACCGCGGTTCACATCGGCATGGGAAGGATCCTCGGCCCGGAGTCGTACGGCGAATTCGGAGTGATCCTGTCCCTGGTGGCCGTGCTCGAGGTCTTTCTGGCCAGAGGCGTCCGCGATTCGGTGACTAAATACACGGCCGAATTCCCGGAAAAATCTCAAGCCATCAAGAGGCAAGGCCTGATCATTGGGGCCATTTTCGGGGGTCTCGTTTTTCTTCTGTACGTCTTGACGGCCAAGCCCATCGCTTTCGCTTTCCATAACGCCAACCTCACCCGGCCTCTTCGAATCTCCGCCTTAATCATCCCCCTCATCGCCCTCTATTCGGTCTTGATCGGCCACCTGAGCGGAAAAAGGATGTTCGGAAAACGGGCTCTGACCATGAGTGTCCAGTCTTTGGGAAAGGTCGCGGGCGTCTATATCCTCGCCTTGATGGGCTTCGGGCTTCAGGGGGCCATGAGCGGCTATGTCATCTCCTATGCCCTGGCCTTGCTGGCGGCATTTTATTTTTCAAGGGAAGCCCGAAAAGAATCGGAAGCCTTTCCCGCATCGAAGGTCCTCTTTTTTGCCGTTCCCATCGTTGTCTTTTCGATCTTTCTGTCTCTCCTCATGAATCTGGACATTTTTTTCGTCAAGACTCTCATCCAGGAGGGCCAGGCTGCCGGGTTCTACACCGCGGTGCTGGCTTTGACCAGAGCTCCTTATCTGGTCTCTCACGCTTTCGCCATCACCCTCCTTCCCATCATTTCACGATTGACATCCTCGAATCGTCTCCAAGAGGCCTCGCGGTACATCAACAAATCCTTAAGACTCCTCCTGATTCTGCTTGTTCCTGTGGCCTTTATAACAAACGGTTTGTCCGGTCCGATCATCGAATGGATCTATTCTTCACGCTACCTTCCCGCGGCCCGCCCTCTCGGTATCCTGATCTTCGGCATCACATTTCTCACGTTCTTTTCGGTCCTGGCGGCCGTCATCAACGGAAGCGGCAAGCCAAAGACCTCGATGGCCCTGGCTGGTGCCGTCCTCCCTCTCGATGTTCTTTTGAATCTGCTTTTGGTTCCCCGATTCGGCCTCAGCGGCGCCGCCGCCGCAACCACGCTCACCGGTCTTGCCGGGATGATCGCCGCCGCCCTCGTCGTCCAAAAAAAATTCGGCGTTTTGATGAACGGCCGTTCGTTCCTCAAGATCCTGTTGAGCTCACTGGTGTTTTTTATTGTTCCCCGGCTTTGGCCCGTCTCCGGCTGGAGCCTCATCCTCTATGCGCTGGGGCTCTTCGGGTTCTACCTCCTCCTGCTGATTCTTCTCAAGGAAATCTCCCGGGATGACCTTGACCTTCTCAGAAACCTCTGGACGGGTATGATCAAAAAGAATCCCTGAAAAGCGCCTCGAAACGTGTCCCTGGACATTTATCCCTCTCTTTGCTACTTTGCCTTGGGGACCAGAGCATGAAGGAGAGGTCTCTTGGCTAGGGATCGAAAAAAGGAATTTC
>Ga0154855_1197_pt13 | contig 9252 bp, 13 predicted proteins | sample Rifle2008BG19ft_FD_105827 | JGI IMG/M metagenome (GOLD analysis project Ga0154855, IMG submission 105827) | Candidatus Aminicenantes bacterium RBG_19FT_COMBO_58_17 | reverse complement strand
GAGCTGATGTTGTGGAGGGTGGTCGTCTCGGTGAATTTCTCTCCGTGGGGGAGCCGGCCTTCGATCATTGTCGAGAGGGGCAGGTCCAGGCGCCACTCACGACGGCGGTTGGCCTTGAGGGAAGGAATGGCCTCTTCCTTTTTAGGTTTGGCTGGTTTTTTCATCTCAACCTCTGCTTGTCACCCGGATTAAAACAGCGCCGAATTGATGGCGTACAAGGCCAGCTGGAGGCGGCTGTGCGTATCCAGCTTGGCGTAGATGCTCTTGATATGGGACCGGACCGTGTTCTTGCTGATGAATAGGGTTTCGGCGATTTCGTCGTTGCTCTTGCCCTGGCCGATGAGACGGAGGACCTGGAACTCGGTGGGAGTGAGCTGGTCGAGGGTCTTTTCCTTGAGGTCCCGGCCGACCACGGAGATGATGCGGTCCATGATGCTGCTCATCTTATCTCGAGGCAGCCAGATCTCCCCTTTGTGGATGACCCGGATCGCTTCCGAGAGCTGGCCGGCGGGGTCGGTGAGGTCGAAGTACCCCCTGGCTCCGGCGTTAATAAGGCCGACGATCTCCTCGTGCGAAGGAATGCTTCCCAGGATCAGGAGCTGCGACTTGCTCTGAAGCTTGGAGATCTCCTTGATGGCCTTGCAAATTTCCCGCATGTTGGGCAAGGGCTCGGTGTTGGCAAAGAGGATGACCTGAGGCCGCAGCTTCTTGATCGACTCCATGAAGCTCTCGATCGTGTTCTTTTCCACGTTGGCGATATCGATTCCGGCATCGGCTTCCATGGCCTTCAGGATTCCCGAAAGAATGATCTCGGATGGACAGAAAATAAGGATCTTGAGTTTCTTCTCTTCCGCCATCATGATCTTTTTGTTCATAGTTCACTCACTCTCTGTGTTTCTTAGCCCCAAAGCGTGAAGGTCTGTTTCAACTCTTGGCCCGGCGAAATTCTATTAAATCCCCCCCGCCTTGTCAAGTCAAGGTACTTTCCCTGGCCTGTTGCCTGAATGGAGATGGCTTCTTCGCGGAATGAGATGGAGAGCCTGCTAAACCCAGGAGGTCTAGGTGGAATGGACTAAGTTTAAGTAGAGGATTGAGGCATCCGACCCACTTTGGAAGACTAGTTGATGCTCGGAGGGATGGGGAGCAGCTTAAACTTCTTGTCCAGGCGCAGCGAGACCAGCTGTTTTTTACCGTTCCGCTGGGATTCTGCCTGGGCCAGTAGGACGGTCCCGGTCAACTGCAGCTTGAGACTGTTCTCCAGGATGAGGGTCTGGGGGATGTCCAGCGAGATGTCCAGCTTTGCTCCCACGAGTACCTGAGAGCGCAGCCAGATTGTCGCCTCCTCGGAGCTGATCGAAGTGATCAGAGTCTTCTCGCGGAATCTATTCTCCAGTGCGTCCATCCCGGTTACCAAAGCGGGGAGAGAGAGCTCGAAGGCACGCTCTCTCTTCCCGTCTTTGGACGCGCCATGGATGGAGGGTTTGAAGGGCTCTTCCTTTTCATTCATGTTCGGAATCTCATTATCCGCAGCGCCCGCCGACGGTACAATCCCTCTTGGAGATGAATCGCAGGGTGATTTTTTTGCCATTCTCGTCATCCATAAAGATTAGGCCTTATTGCACCAGACGGCCTCTGCCCGGACCTCCTTGCGACCGGAGGGAGATAGAGTCTCCCTATCCGTCCGCTTTGATGAAATACTTGTTTTCAAACCTCAGAGAGACCCGCTGCCTCGAATGATGGGACTGATTGGCCTCGACGAGCGCCACTTTTCCATTGATGACGAGCTTCAGGTCCTGGTCATCGGATAGCGAGGGGGGGAGGTCGATGATCAGCTTGAGCTTGGAACCCAGCGTGATGGGGTTGACCAGGTTGAATGAGGCTCCGTGATGGCTGATGTAGAAGAGAACGGTCTTCTCCTGAAAAGACCGGCCCGCGGCGTCGCGGCCCTCGACGACGGTGGGAAGTGGCAGGTTGAAGATCTGGTCCTTCCTTTCGGTTTTTTCCGGCGCCAGCGGCGAGGATTTAGATAACATATCCGCTTCCTTTTCCTTTTCCGTTGCCTAAGATGCCATGCCCGGGCAGAGGGGTCAATCACCCCTTTGGATGAAATCAGGGGTGAATTTGTTTTCGCCGCCCCATGATCCCCTATCTCACCCCTTACCTCCGAAGGGCCCTCCAAAACGGGTCCTGCCGTTCCTTGACAAACAAAGAGGTGATGGATAGAATGAGCCAATCTTCACCCGCCTGGAGTGACCATTGGCCAAGGATGAACGGTTTGTTAAGCAGATTATTGCCAAGAGCGAGGATTTCTCCCGCTGGTATCTGGACATCATCCGCAGGACTGAGATGGCCGATTATGCCCCGATGAAGGGCATAATGGTTATCCGGCCTTATGGATACGCGATCTGGGAGAATATCCAACGGCTGCTGGATCGGCGGATCAAACAGACGGGGCACGTCAATGCCTATTTCCCCCTGTTCATCCCGGAGAGCTTTCTGCAGAAGGAGATGCAGCACCTGGAAGGGTTCGCCCCGGAGGTCGCCTGGGTCACGCAGGGGGGCCAGGAGCAGCTGGAGGAGCGGCTCGCTGTCCGGCCCACGTCGGAGGCCATTATCGGCTCTATGTACGCCAAATGGATCCAATCCTATCGGGATCTACCTATCCTGATCAACCAGTGGGCCAACATTGTCCGCTGGGAAAAGGTGACCCGGCCCTTTCTCCGGACCACCGAGTTCCTGTGGCAGGAGGGACACACCGCTCACGAGACGATCGAAGAGGCGCAGGATGAAACCATCAAGATCCTTTACCTGTATAAGGACTTCGTGGAATCGGAGCTGGCCATCCCGGTCATCGAAGGCCGGAAGTCGCCCCGGGAGAGGTTCGCTGGAGCGATGGAGACATACGCGATCGAAGCGCTGATGTCGGACGGCAAAGCACTCCAGATGGGCACTTCCCACAACCTCGGACAACATTTCTCGAAAGTCTTCGAGATCCGTTTCGAAGACAGGGAGCAAAAGCAACAGTACGTCTGGCAAACATCATGGGGGGTTTCGACGCGCCTGATCGGCGCCCTGGTCATGACGCATGGTGATGACTCCGGGCTGAGGATTCCGCCGCAGGTGGCGCCCATCCAGGTGGTCATCGTCCCCATCTCGCTGGGCAACTGGAAAGAGAACGTCCTCCCCGCCGCCCTGGCCGTCGAAAAGGAACTGCTCGAGGCCGGCCTGCGCGTCAAACTGGATGCCCGGGAGGAATTCACTCCCGGCTGGAAGTTCTCGGAGTGGGAGATGCGGGGAGTCCCGCTCCGGGTGGAAGTCGGGCCGAAAGATATCAAGGAGAATCGCGCCGTACTGGTTCGGCGGGACGTAAAGAAAAAAGACTTCGTCGGACTGGCCGGGCTGGTTCCGCAGGTCAAAAAAACGCTCCAGGAGATTCAGTCCTCCCTGTTTGATCAGGCGCTGAGGTTTCAGCAAGAGAACACGCGGACCGTTTCGGATTATCAGGAATTCAAGGACGTCATCGAATCCAAGCGCGGATTTATCCGGAGCTGGTGGTGCGGTGATGAAGCCTGTGAGGACAAGATCAAAGAGGAGACAATGGCCAGCATCCGGGTGATCCCCTTGCAGGATAAGCTGAAGGAGGATCCTGGCGATTGTGTTTACTGCCGGAAAAAGGGCCGGGAGCTGGCCTATTTTGCCAAGGCCTATTAAGCGCCGTGGATGCGCCAGTGCTCTCTCCCTGCAGCGCCTGATGCCCGGACCTGCAGCCGGCACTAAGTAGGCCAGGCTAACCCGCGGGGGGATCCAAGGAATAGGGGCAAATCATGGCGGACCCGGAAGATGATTTCATCACCCAAAGGGAGACCATGGTGGAGGTGCAGATCCGAGCCCGGGGGGTGAACGACGAGAAGGTGCTCGCCGCTATGCGCAAGGTGCCGCGGCATCTTTTCGTTCCGCAGAAAATCAGGCCTTTCGCGCATGGCGACGAGCCCCTTCCGATCGGCGAGGGGCAGACGATTTCCCAGCCATATATCGTCGCCTACATGACCCAGGCACTCGAGCTCACAGGAAAAGAAAAAGTCCTGGAGGTGGGAACGGGAAGCGGCTATCAAACGGCTGTCCTGGCTGAGATAGTCCGCCAGGTTTTCACAGTCGAGCTTCTGAGCGCACTTTCCGACAGGGCCCGGGCGCTCCTGCAGGAGCTCGGCTACACTGATATCCACTATAAGGTTGGGGACGGCACTTCGGGATGGGAAGAGAATGCGCCCTTCGATGCGATCATAGTTACGGCCGCGGCTCCGGCAGTGCCGAAGAGGTTGCAGGACCAGCTCAGCCCGGACGGACGAATGATCATCCCCGTGGGAGCGGGTTTTCAGGATCTTTTTCTCATCAGCCGCGAGCGGCGGGGTTTCAGGAAGAAAAAACTCCTGCCGGTCCGGTTCGTACCCCTGATTTCCGCGCATTGACAAGCGGACAGGAGAGGGATACCATGGCGGCGAACTGGGTTTGACGGAGATCAACGATGAAGAAAAGAATCATCCTGGTTCTTGTATTCCTGACGCTCTACTGCTCCGGACAGGCGGGAAAGAACAAGTTCATCAAGGTCTATTTTCCCGACAGTTTCTCCGCCACCGCCGAGCTCGCCGTGAGCGACGAGGAGCGGGCTCAGGGGCTGATGTTCCGGGAGAAGATCAACGAGGATCAGGCCATGCTGTTCCTCTTTGAGAAAGAGGACATCCATTCGTTCTGGATGAAAAACATGCGCTTCGCCATCGACATTCTGTGGCTCGACGGCCGGAAGCGGATCGTGCATATCGAGAACCAGGTCCCGCCTTGCCCCAAGGACCCCTGCTCCTCCTATATTCCTGCCGCAGCGGCGTCGTTCGTCCTCGAGCTCCAGGCCGGGTTTGTCGAAAAGCACGGCCTCCGCCTTTACGACCGGATCGAATTCGTCCTGCCTAGAGAGCTCAGCGAACCTCGAAATCCGTGATCTGGACGGCCGTCCGACCGCTCAGCTTGTCCTTGAGCACGGCTTTGAATTTGTATTTCCCGGCGGGGACCCGACCTCCCAGAGTGATGCTGTTCTGGGCCCAGAGGTCCATCACCGGGGTCCGGGTCGTGTAATGGAAGTCGAGAGCACCGGGCCATTCCTGGAGGACTTCCCCCTTTTCATCGAGCAGCACCATGTCCTGAGTGTACCAGATTTCGTAGAGCCCTTCCTTCTTGGCGGTGAACACATTGACCGGCTCATAGTAGACCAGGAGATCGCCGCTCTTATCCAGAACTGGGTCGGAGAGGGCTGAATAAGAGCCGAATCCCACTATGCTCGAGCAAAACGCAAAATTGCGGAAGCCCAAGTCCCCCTTGTTCTGGATCTCGATAACCCTCTCCTTGAGCTTCAAAATTTCGTTGTCCTGGGCGATAGCAAAAGAAGCGGCCATGATGATCAGGCCGACCAGCCAGAATACCCTCTTCATTTTTCCTCCTTCTGTCAACGGAGCATTCGTTTTCAGGTATCAAAGACGATCCCGTCGAGTTCCCGAGCGACGCTCTCGGACGCCTTTTCTTGCCCGAGGAGATCGACGATCCGCCGGAATTCCTCTTTCATCTTGGCCCTGCGTTCGGCGGAGGAGAGCAGCGCTTTCGTCGCGCCGACGAGCGGAGCGGTCGAGAAGCGGCCCTGGATGAGCTCCGGCACGACAGTCTTCCCGGCGAGGATGTTGACGATGCTGTAGGCGCGGATCTTGACGAGTCTGTGAAACGGATAATAGGTGAGGGGGGAGAGGCGATAGAAGGCGATAAAAGGAGTCCCCAGTAAGGCCGTTTCCAGGTTGGCTGTTCCGCAGGCGGAAAGGACAAGGTCGGAATGAGCCACGGCGTCATATCCGTCCCTGGTGAGGACATCGATCCCTTCCTCCCCGCGGGGCAAATACCGATGGAGATAGTCCCGTTCGATACTCTCCGCCAGAACAAGAAGAAAGTGAGCCGGGATTTCGGTCCTCAACCTTCGGGCAGCCGAGATCAAGACGGGCATGTGGTTCTTGATCTCCGTCCTCCGGCTTCCGGGCAAAAGAGTAATCAGGGGGCCTTGGCGCGGCAGAGAGTACTCGGACAGGAACTCCTCCCTGCTCATCCTGGCTGTGACCTTGTCTTTGAGAGGATGGCCGACGAAAACTGCCGGGATGCCGCTGTCATCGTAGAGTTTTTTCTCGAACGGGAAGATCAGGCACATCCGATTGACTACTCTCCGGATAATCTTCAGCCGGCCGCTCCGCCACGCCCAAACTGTAGGGCTGATGTAATAGAGTATTGGGATGCCGGACTTGTGCAATTTTTTGGCCAAGCGAAGGTTGAAGTCCGGCGAATCGATGAGAATAGCCGCCGCAGGGTTTCGCGCCTGGACCTCATTCTCGAGGAGAGTGAAGACCCGTCGGATCTGGGGGAGCCGGGTTATGACCTCGAAAATGCCGACGGCGCTCAGCTCCTTAATGGAGCTGCAGATCTCGACCCCTTCCTCGGCCAGCCTCTCTCCCCCCACTCCAAAAAAGACGACGTCGGAGTGCCGTCTTTTGAATTCGCGGACGACGTCCGCTCCGTGGCTATCCCCTGAGTTTTCGCCGGCCACGATCAGGATGGACTTCATTTAGAGGACTGGCCGTAATAGATGATCTCCGGTGGCTGCTTGGAGTCCTGGCCGTAAAAAAAGAGCCACCTGTCGTAGCTCTCTTCATTGTTATATATGCGGAAGGATTTCTTGGTGGACGAACTGACAACGCCAAGGATCTGGGCGTTTCGGACGGAGGACAGGGCGCTCTGCGGGGCTACCAGGATACTCTGGACCGCGAACGCTTGGCCCTGACCGCGATCCGGCCTAGAAGCTCCCCCGGTCGTCTGGATAGGGGTTCCGACCCGACTGCGCCGAAGGGCGCCTCCCGGGCCGCCTTCCGGGAGGAGGATGATATTCCAGTCTCCCTCCGGGTTCATCGGGTCACTGAAGGGTCGGCGGAGGCACTTCTCTTGGACCAGTTCATCCAGGGTTTTCGGAAAGGTCCCGGGTTTCTTGATCTGGAAGATACGAACCGCCTCCACGTACTGTTTCCCCCTGAAGATCAGTTCTTCTTCTTTCTCACGCTGGATCTGGGTCTGCCATACCGGGACGGCGACCAGCAGGCCGATGCCCATCGCGGTTACGACGAAGAGGAGCATGATCAGGACATAGCCGCTGCGTCTATTTTCCATCATCCGCTACCAGGTGTCATAGGTCGTCCCGTCCAGACCCTTGGCCTGAGACCCGGAACGAACGTCGACGATCCCGTACTCCACCCCTGGGACCATTTCTTCGTAAGAAGGTTGGTCTTTGATCTCTTGCCAGGTCTCGGCCGAGCCCGTCATGGGATCGAGGGGGATCGTGCGAACGTAATCTTCTTCGACTAAAGTCCGGAGGGTGGCCGGGTATTTGCCCTTATCGGTATAGTACTGGCCGATCAGCAATCTCATCTGGAAGAGGTCTTCCTTCAGCACGGCCTCTAGGGCCCGGCGGCGGGAATGCTGGTAGCGCGGCAGAGCCAGACCAACAAGGATCCCGATCAAAGCAAAGACGATGATGATTTCGATCAGAGTGAACCCTGCTCTGGACCGGCTGTCCCCTCTGTTCATCGCATCACCAGTCCCTATATTTAGTCCCATCCAAAGCCGTGCCGGGGCTCTTGGTGTAGATATCATAGACATTTTCGCCTCCCCAGTCGTCCGTATCAGGTTCGTCCTGATAAGACCTCAGCCCCCAATCGATTGAGCCGGTCATCGGATCCCTCGGAATCCGCCGGAGGAACTTGACGATCTTTTTTTCCGAGCTGGATTTGGCCGTCGGCTGGCCAAAAGGGGTCTGGGATTGAGCTTGTTCGGCCTTGACCTCAACGCCCTTGACCAGCGTTTCCAGGTCCGGCGGATAGCCTTCCGAATCCTCTTCCACCTCGATCGTCTTTTCGTCGGCCAGTTTCTTGTAGGCGTCAAGGGCTTCGCGGAGGAGTCGCAGGTTGCGCCGCAGCTCGATCTCTTTTTCCCGTTTGACGGCTGTCTTGGCGATGGGCATGATCGCGCTGGCCAGGATAGCCAGGATGGTCAGGGTGACCAGCATCTCGACAAGGGTGAAACCCTTTTTTCTTTGCCTGAGGCCGGCCATGGCTGCCTCGTTTTATGATCTCACTATCTGCGTTTGTTCCCGGGACGGCGGTCGTCTCGGGGATACGGTTTCCGGCGCTGATAGCTGTCTTTATCCCGGTCCGATTCCGGCGTCGAGCCGGATCCCTCTTCCAGGGCCTTGCGGCTGACGCGGACCTTGTTGTCTTCATCGATGCTGATGACTTTGACTTCGAGCATCTGGCCCATCCTGAGGACATCGCGAACGCTTTGGACGCGATGGTGGGCGATCTCGGAGACATGGAGGAGGCCGACGATATTGGGGAGGATTTCGAGGAAGGCGCCGTACTCTTCGATGCGGACGACCTTTCCGTTGTAGACTTTGCCCATTTCGGCTTCCAGGGTGATCTCGCGGATCATCTCTTTGGCCCTTTCCGCTGCCCGCATGTCTGTGGACGCGATGATGATCTTACCGCCCTCTTCGATGTCGATCTTTGCTTTAGTCGTAGCAATGATCTTCTTGATGACTTTTCCGGCGGGTCCGATGACCTCGGCCACCTTCTCCGGGTTGATGAACAGAGTGATGATCCTCGGCGCATAGGGCGAAATCTCTAGACGCGGAGCGGCCAAAGCCGCCTTCATCTTGGCCAGGACCTGAACTCGGGCGTCTCGCGCCTTGGCCAATCCCTCACGGAAGACATCCAGCCCGAGGGACGGAATCTTGAGGTCGAGCTGAATAGCCGTGATCCCCTTCTCCGTCCCGGTCACTTTCAAGTCCATATCGCCCAGGTGGTCCTCCAGGCCGGCGATGTCGGTTAATAGCGCGTACCGGGAGCCGTCACTGACAAGTCCCATGGCGATCCCGGCAACTGTCATTGAAAGCGGCACGCCGGCATCCATAAGGGCGAGCACGCCGCCGCAGACCGTGGCCATCGAAGAAGAGCCGTTGGATTCCAGGATATCGGAGACGATGCGAATCGTGTAGGGGAAGACTTCGGCCTCGGGAATAGAGGGCAGGATGGACTTCTCTGCCAGGGCGCCGTGACCGATTTCTCGCCTCCCGGGACCGCGCAGGAACTGGACCTCGCCCACCGAGAAAGGGGGAAAGTTGTAATG
>Ga0154855_1129_pt1 | contig 9461 bp, 13 predicted proteins | sample Rifle2008BG19ft_FD_105827 | JGI IMG/M metagenome (GOLD analysis project Ga0154855, IMG submission 105827) | Candidatus Aminicenantes bacterium RBG_19FT_COMBO_58_17 | reverse complement strand
AGACTTGGGGAAGGAATACGTTTCGGGGAAAAGATATCCCTCCAGGTTGTTCGCCTCGCGGTCGATCGGGCCGATGATCCCGACGTCGCGGAACGCCGCCATGAAACCGTCCTGTCCGCCGTCTAGAAAAGGGACGATGAGCGGGGCGATCTCTTGGGCCGTCAGCCCTTCGGGGACGGTCACGGCATGGAGATAGACCTTTCCTTTGACCAGAATATCCAGGACCTCTTTAGCCTTCAGGGGAGAAGTCAGGGCATACTCACCCGCCCTGATCTTTCGAGGATGGAAAAAGAGCCGGTAACTCATGATGAAGGAATGGCGGGAGCTTATGATCCCTCTTTCCTCCAGAAGCCGGGCCACGGCGCTCGCCCCCATCCCCTGCTCGACCTCCACGAATACCTCCCCGGGAGTGAAAGCGCGCGGACTGTAGAGTGAGACCGCCAGCCAGACGAGCAGGGCGAAGAGGGCGATCGAGGCGAGGGCGAACCCGGTCTTAACGATCTTGAGGATCATGGCTGTGGCGGCGGCGAGAATCGAGGTAGGCCTGGAGGATAAGGACGGCGGAGATCTGGTGTTCGACCGTTCGTTTGGCCTTGGTCCGGATTTTTTGTTCGTGCATGATGCCAATCGCCTGCCGGGTGGTCAGTCGCTCGTCCCAAAGAACGACCGGAAGCCCGGAGGTCTTCTCCAGCCAGGCGGCGAATCCGCGCGTTTTCTCGGCCCGTGTTCCTGAGCTCCCGTCCATACGCAAAGGGAACCCGACCACGATCTCGCCCACCTCCTGCCGGCGGATGAGATCGCAGAAGTAGGCTTTGTTCTCGGCCTCTCCACGGAGATGATATTGGCCCAGGGGCTGGGCGGTGAGCTCCAGGGGATCACTCAAGGCGAGGCCGATGTGGACATCGCCGTAGTCAATCCCCAGGATCCTCATCTGGCCAGTCTATCCAGGCAGCGCTTTTTCCGGCGATGCCTTTCGAGGCCCAGGCGGATGAGTTCCTCGATGAGCCGGCCGAAGGGGACCCCGCTCACTCCCCAGAGCTTGGGGTACATGCTGATTTCGGTAAAACCGGGTATCGTGTTGATCTCGTTCACGTAAAGCTTTCCCGTGCCCTCCTCCAGGAAGAAGTCGAGCCGGGCCATCCCCGAGCATCCCACGGCCAGGTAGGCTTCGACGGACAGCCGTTGGACCTTCCGGACGACGGCGGCGGGAAGGTCGGCCGGGATGCGGAACCGCGTTTTGCCGTCCAGGTATTTATCGCGGTAATCGTAGAACTCCCGGTAGGGGATGACTTCTCCGGGGAGCGAAGCGCGCGGCTCATCGTTCCCGAGGACGCTGCATTCGATCTCCCGGCCTTTTATCCCCTCCTCGACGATGACCTTCCGGTCGTAGCGGAAGGCCCAGGCAAGGGCCCGTTCCGTATCGCCGCGGTTTTTCACTTTGCTTATGCCGACGCTCGACCCGAGGTTGGCCGGCTTGACAAAAAAGGGGAGCGGGAATTCCTTCCCGATCAGGTCGAGGATGGCCTTCCGGGACTTTTGCCACTCGACATCCACATAAACCCGGTGCCGGACGATGGGCAGGTTCCGGTCGGCGAAGAGAACCTTCATCACAGCCTTATCCATCCCGGCCGCCGAGGCGAGCACACCCGCTCCTACATAGGGGACGTCGGCCATTTCGAGGAGGCCCTGGATGGTCCCGTCCTCGCCGTAGGGCCCGTGGAGGACGGGAAAATAGACGTCGGCCCGAACCCGCCGCGGCAGCGAGGGGAACGCCTCCCAGGGGAGAAAGGAAGAAGAGGGCCCGTTCTGAAGCTTCTCGGGGGGGAGGAGCGGCGAGCCGACCCTCCGCCATCGCCCTGCCTTGTCGATGAAAATGGAGGTCACGGCGTACCGGTTTTTATCGAGGTTCTTATAAATAGCGGAGGCCGAGGCCAGGGAGACTTCGTGTTCGGCCGAGCGGCCGCCGAAGAGCAGGGCGATTCTGACTTTGTGGCGCTTCAACGGTTTCAGAAAGACGTTATTCTAGAGGATTTGCACCTGCTTGTCCAATGGGGCGAGGGTGCGGATCAGAGGGAATTCTTGAGGCTCTTGCTCGGGTTGAACTTGACCCTGTTTTTCGGCGGGATGGCGACTTCGGCGCCGGTCTTGGGGTTCCGGCCCTTGCGGGCTCTTCTCTGCTTGACTTCGAAGCTCCCAAATCCGGAAAAAGTGACCTTCCCTCCCTTTTTCAGGGTGCCCTTGACCCCCTCCAGCAGCGACGATAGCGCCTTGGCAGCCTGGAGGGCCGTGATCCCTGCCTCCCTGGACATCCGGGTGATGGTTTCTTTCTTATTCATTTCGAACCTCCTTCTCCCTCCTGCGACTAAATCGTTGGGACGGCTGACTTTTATGTTAAAGAGAAGGCAGGCGGCTGTCAAGTCGTCTGAAATTAATTTATTGACAGCCCATAAACCGCTGTCTATAATGAAAAAACAGGTAAGATGATCGTGAGGTAAAGGAGCCAAGATGAGACAATTTCCCCGAAACCGGGCTCTTTTCGTTTTCCTAATGGTGACTCTGGTGGCGGCCTTTTTCGTGCCCGCAACCGCTCAGATCGTTTCCGACGGCCAAGAGCAGGTCCAGCACCAGATCGAGCGGGCCAAGATTTTCCGGGAGGCCTATCCCGTCATCGCGGAGGTCGACCTCTACTGCTCGCTCTTTATCTATGAAGGGGATCTCCCCGACCTGAGGATCACTGCGGCCGAGAAGGGCTACGAGAAAGTCATGTTCTCGGATTCGGATATCGTCTTCTTGAATAAGGGAACGCAGGACGGCCTCGAGATAGGACAGGTGTTCCTGGTCGTCGAGATCGGCGCCCGGATCGGGGATTTTGGGTATCTGGCGAACAAGCGGGGCCGTGCTCACGTCGTTTTCCTGGAAGAGAATCGGGCTGTGGCCAGGATCGAGAAGTCCTGCGGGCGGCTTACGGTGGGGAGTTATCTTCTGCCTTTTGAAGAGGAAGAGACTCTCCTGGGAAAAGACATCGGGTATGAGGCCTATGCCGAGGGGGTAACCGGGCCGACCGGCACGATCGTCTATCTGGAGAGAGATTACAACCAGATCGGGTCCGGAGGCTGGGCCATCATCGACATCGGCGAAGAGGCCGGGATCCAGGTCGGCCAGCAGCTGACGATCTACAAGAGGATCCGGAACCCCCAGACGCTCGAGGTCCGGGAGGACTTGCCGCAGATCGGGGTCGGCAACTCGGTCGTCATCGATGTGGGGAAGAGGACCGCGACCGTGAAGGTCCTTTCCTGCTCGGATTCCATCGTCAAGGGACAGACGGTCCAGGGCAAATAGGCTTTCGTCCCCTCTCCGCTCTCCTCTCGTATTGACACAATTCCTGCTTTCTGTTAGTTTTACAGAGCTTAACCAGTATAACCCCGACGCGGGCGTAGTTCAGGGGTAGAACGTCTGCTTGCCATGCAGAAGGTCGTGGGTTCAAATCCCATCGCCCGCTCTACGAACGTCCTTATGAACGAAAAGGCGCGGTACCCAAGAGGCTAAGGGAGAGGTCTGCAAAACCTCGATTCGGCGGTTCGAGTCCGCCCCGCGCCTCCACTCCTTCCCCTTATCCTCGCCCCTCCCAAATTTCGCATTGACTAAACACCCCGATACATATTATAGTTAGCCCATTCTCAACCAAGGAGGCGCGTTATGAATCTGGTCTCAAAAGTGCAGGCAATCCTTCTTAAGCCCAACGACGAATGGACCAAGATTAAGGATGAGCCTACGACGATCCAGCAGCTTTTCACCCAGTACGCCGTCATCCTGGCCGCCATTCCGGCCGCGGCCCAGTTCCTCGGCTGGGCCGTGCTGGGTTTCCGCATCCCCTATGCGGGCGGGAGCTGGACGACGCGGGCACTTCTCTATGCCATTTTTTCTTATATCCTCAGCCTGGTCTCCGTCTACGCGCTCGGGTTTATCATCAACGCCTTGGCGCCGAACTTCTCCTCCACCCAGAGCCTTCCTCTGGCCATGAAGCTGGCCGTCTACTCCATGACACCTGTCTGGATCATGGGCATCTTCAACCTCATCCCCGCACTGGGAATCCTGGGCATTCTGGGCTCTCTGTATGGACTCTACCTCCTGTATCTAGGGTTGACGAAGCAGCTCATGGGGACCCCCAAAGAGAAGGTCACGGGCTATTTTGTCGTCAGCCTCGTGGTCGCTATCGTGCTGATGGCCGTTGTGGGGATCATACTCGGAGCGGCCTTCGCCATCCGCGGAGTGATGGCGTTCTTCTGATAAGAAAGTAAGAACTAAGACTCTTCCAGTTCGGCAAGGACTCTGAGAAAGGCCTCATGGGGCGAGGGCGCCCCAGTGATGGGCCGGCCGATGACCAGGTAATCCGCCCCCTTGCCGATGGCCTCGGCAGGAGTCATGATCCGCTTCTGATCCTGGGCCGCCGCCCAGGCGGGCCGGATACCGGGAGTAACGACAAGGAAATCGCCGCCGCATTCTCTCTTGATGATTTCGATCTCGTGGGGGGAACAGACGACTCCGTCCAGGCCGGAGTCCCTGGCCAGAAAGGCGAGCCTGAGGGCCTGCTCGGCCACGGCGTGGGCAAAGCCGATCCGGCGGAGCTCCTCATCTTTGAGGCTTGTCAGGACCGTGACGCCGAGGAGGATCGGCCTCTGTTTTCCCGTCCTGGCGGATTCCTCCTGGGCTGCCCGCGAGGCCGCGGTCATCATCTCCTCTCCGCCCGCGGCGTGAAGGGTGAGCATGTGGACGTCTTTCCGGGCGGCCGCACGGACCGCCCCGGCAACCGTGTTGGGAATGTCGTGGTACTTGAGGTCGAGGAAGGGCTTTTTCCCCATCCGGATGGCTTCCTCGAGGAGCGCCGGCCCCTCGGCGGTGAACAGCTCCATACCGATCTTGACAACCCGGGCGTCCTTGAGCGCCTCTGCCAGGGCCAGGGCCTCATGCTTTGTCCCCACATCGAGGGCGATGATGATTCTTTCTTTCGGGTCCATCCTCTCCTCGCGATACTTGATTATTCGGTCATCAGCGTGCCGATGATGTCCTCGACCCTGGAAATGCTTTTGTCCCGGCAATAGTCCTGGATTTCCTTGACGATCCGGAGCGACGCTCCAGGATCGACAAAATTGGCCGTGCCGACCTCCACCGCCCTGGCGCCGACGATGAGGAACTCGAGGGCGTCCTGTCCGGTCATGATTCCCCCCATCCCGATGACCGGGATCCTGATCCTCGAAGCCACCTGGTAGGCCATCCGCAGGGCGATGGGCTTGACGGCCGGTCCGCTCAACCCGCCGAACGTGTTGGCCAGCCGGGGCCGGCGGGTTTCGATATCGACGGCCATGGCCAGGAGCGTGTTGATGAGGGAGATGGCGTCCGCTCCCGCTTCCTCGGCCGCCCGGGCGACACTCACGATGTCCGTCACGTTCGGGGACAGTTTGACGATGAGCGGGCGCCGGCTCGACTGCTTGGCGAGCTTGACGAGCGAGAAAGTGTGCTCGGGGCTGAGGGCCGGGCAGCGCCCCTCTTCCTTTACGTTCGGGCAGGAGATGTTGAGCTCGTAGGCGGCGATCCTCCGGTTTTTGTTCAGGAAATCGATGACGGCCGCGTACTCCTCATCGGTTTCCCCACAGACGTTGACGATGACGGGCGTTTGCAGGCCTTGGAGCTGAGGGAGGACCTTTTCGCAGAACGCCCGGACGCCGATGCCCTGCAATCCGATCGAATTAATCAGTCCGCTCGGAGACTCGGCCAGGCGCGGCGGCGGATTCCCGGGCCGCGGGTTGAAGTAGAGGCCTTTGACGATGATGCCGCCCAGCTTATCGAGGTCGACGAAGGGCTTGAACTCGAGGCCGTAGCCGAACGTGCCGCTGGCCGCGAGCACCGGGTTGCGGAGCTTCAGGAAGCCCAAATCGACGGCAAGGTCGGTCGCCCCGATTCTTTTCATTCTATCATTCTTCCCAGACAACCTCGCTCGCCGAAAACACAGGTCCCTCCTCGCAGATTTTGACCCACTCGGCGGCGCGGCCTTTTCGGATTTTTCGGACGCATCCCCAGCAGGCCCCGATCCCGCAGCCCATGATCGATTCGAGGGAGAGTTGGGCCGGGATCTTGCGCTCCGCCGCGATCTCTGCGGTCCTCTTCATCATCGGGTCGGGACCGCAAGCGAAAATCAGGGCTGGCTGGGCAGACTGAACCAGGTCCCTCTCGAGCATGGCCGTGACCAGCCCGGGGAAGCCGGCCGAACCGTTGTCCGTAGAGACAAAAACCTCCATCTTTTGGGCCGCGAATTTCTGGAGGAGAGGCAGGTCGGCCTCGGTCTTTCCTCCGTAGAAGACCCGGGGATGGCCGCCTTTCGCCCGCAGCTCCTGCGCCAGGAAATAGAGCGGGGCGATCCCCCGGCCGCCCCCGAGCAAACAGAACTTCTTCCCTTTCGTCACCCCCGGAATGACGAACCCTTTTCCCAGGGGCCCGAGGATGTCGAGCGTTTCTCCGGGCTTTTTGTCGGCCAGGATCGCCGTTCCCAGACCCGCCCGGGCAAAGAAGATCTCGACGCTGTCCTCCTCTCGGGCGTGGATGCTCAGCGGCCGCCGCAGCAGGGGATAGGGCTGGCCGCTGACCCGGACCATCAGGAATTGCCCCGGTCTCGCCCGGCGCGCCACCCGGGGCGATCTCAACTCGAGGAGGACGTAGCCGTCCCAGGCTTTTTTCCGGATGATCAGGGCGGACGGGTCTTTCAGCATGGACTTTTCGTCTTGGGGCAAACATAGCAAAATCGAAGGGGTTTGGCAAGGCGGGGAGGCCCCGGCATTTTTGACAAAAACCCGCCTTTGCCCCATAATCAGGAGGTCATAATATCTCCAAAGGAGCATTCATAGATGGATATCTCCTACCGAGGGCGTACCATCCAGGCTTCCCCTATCCGGAAATTCAAACCCTATGCCGACGATGCCTTGAAGAGGGGTATCAAGGTCTATTTCCTGAACATCGGCGACCCCGACATCCCGACCCCTAAGCCCATCATCGAGGCCTTCCACAGCTTCAGCGATCCCGTCCTGGCCTACGGGCCGGCCCAAGGTTTCCTCGAGCTGCGCCAGGCTATCGCCGATTACTTCGGGGGATACAACATCCCGCTTGACGCGAATAACGTTGTCGTCACCACGGGCGGCTCAGAGGCCATCCTTTTTTCCTTCGCGGCGGTGGCCGATCCCGGCGACGAGATCATCATCCCCGAGCCCTTTTACACGAACTATAACGGCTACGCCTCGCTTGCCTCTATCAAGATTGTCCCCCTGACCTTGAGCGTCGACGACGGCTACCGCCTGCCTCCGCGAGCCCAGATCGAGGCCAAGATCACGCCGCGGACAAAAGCCATCCTTCTCTGCTCGCCGAACAACCCGACAGGGACTGTCTATACCGAAGAGGAGCTCGGACGCGTCGCCGCCATCGTCAAGGAACGGAACCTCTTCTTCATCGGTGATGAAGTCTACAAAGAGTTCATCTATGACGGGGCCGTCCACAAGAGCATCCTCGAGTTCGGGGACATCACGGACCGGGCCATCGTCGTCGACAGCATCTCCAAGCGGTTCAGCTGTTGCGGGGCCCGCATCGGCTGCATCATCACCCGGAATTGCGACGCCTACCAGGCTGTGCTGCGTTTCGCCCAGGCCAGGCTCTGCCCGCCGAGCGTCGAGCAGCAGGCCGCCCTGGCCGCCTACCGCATGGGCATGGACTACTTCCGGCCCGTAAAAGAGGAGTATCAGCGGCGCCGCGATGTCCTGTACGAAGGGCTCAAGAGCATTCCCGGAGTCGTTGCCTATAAGCCGCAGGGCGCCTTCTACATCACCGTCAAGCTGCCGATTAAGGACTGCGATCATTTCGTCGCCTGGATGCTGACGGAGTTCAACCTCGATGGTGAGACCGTGATGGTCGCGCCGGCGGCCGGATTTTATGCGACGCCGGGGAAAGGGCTGAACGAGGTACGGTTAGCCCATGTTATCGAGGTTGACAAGATCAAGCGCGGTCTCGAAATCCTGCGCGCCGGCCTGGCCAAGTACAAGACCCTGTTTCCTTGATCATGTTGAAATGAGAAGGCTCATCCGCGGGATCCTCTTCATCATCGTCCTGAGCGCCGTCTTCGGTGCGGCCGTCCATTTCCCGCTCCTCCGCCGGTTCGCGGCCGGCGAGTTCCGGGAGGGTTTCATCGAACGCCGGGAATACGCGGGAATCCGGTTCATCACCCTGGCCGAAACCGAGGACCTGTTCGCCCAGAGGACGCAGGGGGCGGAAGGGTTGCTGTTCATCGACAGCCGCGGCCGCGGAGATTTTGCGGCCGGGCACATCCCCGGCGCTCTGAACGTTCCTCTGGACAGATTGCAGCGGTCCAGGAAAACAGGTCCCGGGTCGGAAGGCACGGGAACGTTCGATTTTCCGGGTGCGCATACCCTGGTCATCTATTGCGAAGGCGGAGACTGCCAGACGAGCATCTCCTTGGCCAAGATCATCCATGACAGGGGATATAAAGATATCCGGATCTTTACCGGAGGCTGGGCGGAATGGAGCGCGGCCGGACTCCCTGAGGAAAGATCGCCATGATTCGCAACCGGTGGCTGCTCCTTCTCTTCGGGGTTATCGTGGGCGGTGTCTTCATCTGGGCCGGAGCGCTGAAGATCGCCGATCCCCTCGGTTTTGCCCAGAGCATTAAGAACTACCAGGTGGTCCCGCCCGGCCTGGCGTTCATCATCGCCATCGTGCTGCCTTGGGTAGAGGTTTTGAGCGGTGCGTTTCTCATCATCGGCGTCTTCAAACGTTCGAGCGCCCTCCTTATCTCTCTCCTGCTCCTCGGGTTCATCGGTCTGGTCGCCCTGGCCCTCGCCCGCGGCATCGACACGTCCTGCGGCTGTTTCGGAAGCCTCAGCCGCCGGGCCGATCTATCCCTGATCCTGACCGATGCCGTCCTGCTTGTTTTTGCCCTCAGCGTCTTTTTCGCTCGGACGCCCCGGCAAAATCATTGACCCGGCGGACGGAGACGGGTATGCTTGATTTATGCCGGGTCTGTTGCTCATAGCTTCCCCCAAATTCAGGAAGATCGCCTTCTCCGTGTTTGTCTGGGCCGTGACGGCCTGGCTGATCTTTCCGCTGATCTTCATGCAGAGCGTCTCGCTTCAAGAGGCGTCAAAATACTTTTATCGCTCCGCCGTGGGCATCATCCTTCTGATCATCCTCTTCGGCAAGACCGTGACCGACCTCTTTTTCCCCCTCGACACCTCCCGGAGAAAGTCGCTGCTCCAGTTCGTCTTCCTGACCGTTTACGCCCTGGTCATGGCCGGCGGAATTATCCTGATGCTTTTCCGGATCCTGGCCCTCTACCTCAAAAGCGGCAGCGCCGGCCAGGTATTCTGATCCAAAAAGCACCATCGAACGGGCAATTTGGGAATGTCAGC
>Ga0154855_1220_pt2 | contig 9502 bp, 6 predicted proteins | sample Rifle2008BG19ft_FD_105827 | JGI IMG/M metagenome (GOLD analysis project Ga0154855, IMG submission 105827) | Candidatus Aminicenantes bacterium RBG_19FT_COMBO_58_17 | reverse complement strand
CCCATACTCAAGAGCCTCGACCCTCGGCTCAGGATTATCCTGACCACCAAGAAGAACGCCAAGCGGCGGGAAGCCCTTGCCCGCGAGCAGGATATCTTTTATTATTTCATCAAATCATTCGGCAAGGACGAACTCAAATTGGCCATAAAAAACGTCTTCAGCCTAGATAAGGAGAAAGGCAGTATGAACAAGAGCCCAAAAATCCTGGTCGTCGACGACGATCCCGATTTCCGCGCAGCGGTAACTCCCATCCTGAAGTCCGCCCTTTATGATGTCGTCATGGCCTCAAACCCGAAGGAGGCCAAGGAGATGATCTTCAAGGAAAAGCCCGATCTCGTCCTCCTGGACATCATGATGGACAGCCTCTTCGATGGCTTTTCGCTCTGCAACACCATCAAGACATCCGCTGAATTCAAGGATCACAAGAACACACCGATCATCTTTGTGTCCGCCGTGAAAGAGATCGCCGGCTCGAGGTTTCAGTTCAAGGGCGATGAGGAGGGCATGGCCGGCCCGGACGATTACATCGACAAGCCCGTCAAACCGGACGACCTCCTGGCCCGTATCGCTAAATTTCTGAAAAAATAGGCTCGGGAGAGTCCCTCGCCTCATGAGCGGGGAAAAAGAGCAGCGCGCACCCGCTGGCCTGCTGAAATGAGTCCGATTTTCGTGTAAAATATTTTATGGAGAGGTACCATGGCCGAAAAACCGATCATCCTGGTCATCGACGATGAAGAAGCCATGCGCGATGCCTGCTCCTTGATCCTGGTTAAAGACGGATTCAGGGCGGAAACCGCTGAGAACGGCAAGGTTGGCTTGGAAAAAGCCAGGGACCTGAAGCCGGCCCTGGCCCTGATCGACCTCAAGATGCCCGGTCTCAGCGGGTTTGAGGTTCTCGAAAGGATCAAAAACATCGACCCCGGGATCATCCCGATCGTCATCACCGGCTACGCCACGGTGGAATCGGCCGTCGAGGCGATGAAGAAGGGTGCCTACGATTTCCTGCCCAAGCCTTTCACGCCGGACGAGCTCCGCATCATCATCCGGCGGGCGCTGGAGAGACGCAAGCTGGCGCTGGAGGCCGAGAGCTTGCGGCACGAAAAAAAGGTCATGGAAGAGAACTTCATCACCATGGTGTCCCACCAGCTGCGGAGCCCGCTGGTCGCCATCCAGCAGTACTTTGAGGTGATTCTCGCCGGAATGGTGGGTCATGTCGAAGACACGCAGAAGGACATGATCCTCCGCGCAAGGGAGCGACTGGAGAGCCTTCTCCACCTGATCGACGATTGGCTGGACATGGCCAGGATCAGCCGGGGGCAAATCGTCGACAAGCTCAAGCCTATCGCCCTGGAGAAGCTCCTGGACAAGCAAGTGGAATTCATGAAGCCTTTGGCCCAGGAGTCCGGGGTCAAGCTTGAGCTCCGGCCCATGAAAAAAACGGCCCTTATCCTGGCTGACGAACAGTCCCTGGAGCAAGTGTTTTCTAACCTCATCAGCAACGCCATCAAATACAATAAGCCCGAGGGTTCGGTGGTGATCACTGTGCGCGAAGAGGACGGCACCCTGGTCGCTGATGTGATCGATACCGGCATCGGTATCTCCCGGGAACATCTGCCGCTCGTCTTCGATCAATTCTACCGCGTCAGCCGGGGCGAGGACCAAAAGACAAAGGGCACCGGACTGGGGCTGGCCATCGCTAAAAAGATCGTCGAAGCCCACAACGGTTCCATCCAGGTGGCGAGCGAGCCGGGACAAGGCTCGACTTTTTCCGTCCGGCTGCCCAAGGCAGAGCCTGAAGAGAAGTGAAGACCCTCCTTCTCGGCCTAGGAAAAGAGCTCTACGGCCCTGATGGAATCGCCATCCAGGTGGCCGGCAGGTTCAAAAAAGAGGTCGGTCAGAAAGAGAGAACGGCCGCGCCCCGTGATCGACAGGAAGGTTAAGATTGTGTTGAGGAGCCGGTGAGAGATGAGCAAGAAGGAACTGATCGTCCGGGAAGAGATCCTCGGTTCGAACAAGAAGGTCGCCGCCGAGATCCGGGAGAAGCTGGAGGCGGCGGGCGTCCTGGTGGTGAATCTTCTCAGCTCGCCGGGGTCGGGGAAAACGACGCTCTTGGAAAGGATCGTCGAGACGCTCCATCCCACCCATCCGCTGGCCGTGATCGAGGGCGACATCGAGACAGAGAGAGACGCCGACAGGATCCGCCGGAAGGGCGTTCCCGCCTGGCAGATCACGACGGGAGGAGCTTGTCATCTCGAGGCTAAGATGGTCGGCAAGCTACTTCCCGAAATCCCCGCTGAGACCAAGTTCTTGTTTATCGAAAACGTCGGCAACCTCGTTTGCCCGGCCGGCTACGACCTGGGGGAAAACATCCGCTGCGTGCTCCTTTCCGCACCCGAGGGAGACGACAAGCCTAAGAAATACCCCAAGGCCTTCGCCAGCGCCGATTGCCTGATCTTCACCAAATCGGACCTGATCCCCTATCTGCCTTTTGACCTGGAGAAGGCCGGGAACGAAGCCCTGGACCTCAACCCCCGCCTCCGGATTTTTGTCACCTCCGCCCTTAAAGGGAGGGGGATCGCCGAGTTGGCCCGCTATTTCATCGAAAGCCGTGTCAACATGATCCAGCACCAGCGCCATGCATGAGCTCTCCATCGTCGCCAGCCTGTTCGAGATCCTGGAAGCAAAAGCCCGGGAAAATCAGGCCACCAAGATCGTCGGAGTGAGATTGAGGGTGGGAAAGCTGGCCGGTGTCGTGCCCGAGTTCCTGCAAACCGCCTTTGACAGCTATAAACAGGACACGATCGCGGCCGAGGCCCGGCTGGAGATCGAAGAAGTCCCCCTTAAAATGCGCTGCCGGAAATGCGCGGCGGAGATCGAGAAAGAGGACTTCGTCCTCGTTTGCCCCTCCTGCGGATCGACCGACCTCGAGCTCCTGGAAGGCATGGAGCTCCTGCTCGATAAGATCGACTTGGAAGTCTAGACCGCTGGCTTGGGTGCTCCGCCCGGCCCGAGCCTACCGATCTCTGGCCTGCACGATCCTCCGGAGTTCGTCGGCCACCCTGCCTTCCAGGGCCCTGGGCTCGTGATTCTCCAGGATACGGTGGACGAATTCATTCGCCCGGTTCCCCAGGTCTTTTCGCCCCTTTTGCTCCCATTTCTCATACGGATCCCTGGAGATCAGCCTCGGAAACCAGTTGTCCCGGAAATGTCTCAAGGTGTGCTCGCTCGTCAAGTACTCGCCTCCGGGTCCGACCTCGGCGATAAGGTCGAGCGCCATCGTTTCTTCGTCGACGTCGATCCCGCCGGCGATCCGCCTCACCGAACCGACCACTTCGGCCGAAACGACGATCTGTTCGAGGGATGTCGTCAGGCCGTTGTTGATATAGCCAACGTCGTGGACGAGGTTGGCCCCGTTCAGGCTGGCCATGAGAATCCAGAGCGCGGACTCGAGCGAAGCCTGCTGGTCATAAAGGTTGGAGTCGGAGCATCCGGCGTAGCCGAAGGAAGGCAGGCCGTAGTACTTGGACATATCCGTCAGAGCTGAGACCACGAGCATGGATTCAGGCGCCGCGTAGCTCATGAGCATGGCCGACATGTCCATGGGCTCACCGCTCCCTCCATAGATGAACGGAGTCCCCGGCCTCACCAGGTTGGCGAGTATGTACCCGGCCAGGATCTCGGCGTTGGCCTGGACGATCCCTCCGGCCAGAGTCACGGGCCCCGTCGCCCCGGTGATCATCCCCGGGGCGAAAACAACGGGGAGAGATCGCTCGGCCATGAACAGGAGTTTCTGGGTGGAGTCCCGGCCAAGAATCAAAGGGGAAATGGGCTCTGTGTAGAGAGCGAGGAACGGATTCGCCCGGAGTCTGTCTTCTCCTCCGGCCGCCGCGGCCGCCATCTCGATGATCGTCGTCAGGTTGGCGAGGTTCCAGGAGGTGAAGACGACCGGTTTTTCCGTTCGGCTGACCATCGCCAGGAAATGATGGATATCCGCTATCTCCGGGTTTACGTCGCTGGCGATCCCCGAACACATGACAAAGCTGATTTCCGGCAGTGCGTCCACGAGTTTGGAGACGTTTTCGATGTCCTTCAACACGGTCCGCCTTCTCTGCCCTGTATAGGGGTCGATCACGTGGGGCGTATCGGAGCCTGTGCCAAACCAGACTTCATCTCCCTCGAGGGTCATTGCCGGCCTTCCGCTCCGGTCGGTCATCAGGATGCGAGGGACGGCATTCTTGAGGGCATTTTCCACAAGAGAGGCCGGAATCCTTACCCTCTCTCCATCTGCAGGGCACCCCGCCTCTTTGAGGATCTCCAGGGCCTTGAGGTCTTTGACCAGGATGCCTGTTTCCTTCAAGACGGTCAGAGTCGCCCCATGGATCATCTCCATTTTCTCGGGCGTCAAGAAATGGAGCCGGGGTATCCGGAGCCGCTGTTTAGCCTCCATGCCTGCTCTCCTTATCCGATGTCGGGACGCCGGGCCCTCAGCGATTCACTATCTCCAGGGCTTTTTCCGAGTCCCGCTTTTCTTCGGGGAGGTTCTTCGGGTTGAGTTCCAAGGCCTTCCGATAGCAACTCCTGGCCAGGCGATCCTTTCTCTTTTTTTCAAATGCTTCCGCTAGACTCTGATAGACATGATAATCCCGGGGAAACTGCCGGCGATTGAGCTTCAGGACCTCGAACGCCTCCTCAACCCTCGCTTGAGACTGAAGGCTCTTGGCCAGGGCATCCATCTCCTCGCGATCGATATAGTAGGTGCTGGGATCACGCCGCCTGGCCCGGCTGAACAGGTCGACCGCCCTCCGGATACCCAACGACGTAATGGTCCTTTCCAGGCTCTCCGCCAACGACTCCCGCGGCCGGGGGGCCGGTTTTGCCTCATGCCGTGGGGCCAAACCCGCCATCAGGAGCTCCACAGCCGTTTCCAGGACCCGGTCCCTTCCCGCCGCAATGTCTTCTCTCGTGTTGACCAGGCGGATGTCCGGCGGCGTCCCGATCCCCTCCCAGCACCGTCCGTCCGCATCCAGGTAGAGCTTGTTGGCGATCGAGACCTCCCATCCGTTGGGGAGCTTATCCCAGTATTCGTCGGAGTAGGCCCCGGAAGTGAACTCGCCGAGGTTGGTCACATGGGGGAGCGCCCTCATAGCCAGGGCAAAGCAGTCGGCCGCGCTGATCGACCAGCGGTGGGTGAGCAGGACGACCGGGTTGGTGAACGGATGCGGGCCTTTAGGCTCGGTGTACCAGTAGCGCGGCGGCGTGAAATCATCATGCCGGGGTCCGTTGCGGGTCCGGGTGACCATGTAGAGACGCCGGGTGTCGGCAAACCGGTCGGCGATGGCTTTGGCCACGGGGTCCCAACCGCCGCCGTTTCCGCGGATGTCGACGATCAGGACCCGGGCGTTTCTGAACCTGGTGACGATTTCGTCGGCTACGGCCGCGGTTCTCCCGGCCTCGTCGAAATTCCGGATATGGAAGTAGCCGATATCTTTCTTCAGCCGACCGAAGGTGTACAGAGGAAAGTCGCCGCCGAAATAGGCGGCGAGCCGGGTGCCCGGGAGTCGCTCTTCAAAGTGTCCCCGAAGATAGCTTTTCTTGACCAAGTCGAGTGAAAAATCGGGGATGTTGTAGCCGATGGGGAGGTGACGTCCCCGATCATCCCTGTTGAGCTGGCCAAGGATACCCGACCGGAAAAAGCGCGGCGGCCGGCGCGACTGAATCTTGACGTGGTTGTCGTTGAGGTGCTCGAGCAGGCGCGACATGATCTCGAAGAGTTCCCGGTCGTTCGTCCGGGCGTTGACTCTCGGACGGTAAACCCGGTAGAGGAGATCCCAATCGATCCGCTTGGGGATAAAGCTCCCGTAGTTTCGGTCGAACATCCTCCAGAGAGCGTCAAAATTGGCCACCGGGTCCTTGAGACCCGTTCTCCGGTCTCTGGTCGGCATGAGCACTCCTTTCCCCGGGGACTCCGCCGAGACGGTCGCCCGAGGGGTTTTACCTGACGCGCTTTTCGGGCAGCTGCAGCCCGAAACCGCTCTTCCCTGAATCTTCTCTTTTGAGCAAGAGGGCGAAAAGAAAACTCATGATCCCGAGCCCGGCGAACATCAAGGAGGTGTTCGAGTAATCGAGAAAAGCCCGCCCGCTCTGGACCTCCTCGAGCCCGACTCCCGGGTTGGAAAGGTCGGTGATTCGTCCGGCCAGGTAGGGAAATGCCAGAATGCCCAGGCTCTGCGTCCAGGTCATGATCCCGTATGCGGTGCCCACCCTCTTTTCGTCGACGACCCGCGGAACGGCCGGCCACAAGGCCGCCGGGACAAGGGTAAAGGCCAGGCCCAGGACGACGATGGCGAGATAGGGCGTCAGGCTGGTTTTGGCCAGGACGAGATGGGAGAAAAAGAGCATCCCCGAACCGTAGAGCAGGAGAGAAGCGATTTTTCCCTTGTTGTCGACAAACCAGCCGACGATGGGGATGAAGACGATCGTCCCCCAGATCATCAGGCTGCTCAGGGCTCCGCTCAACCGGAGCGACAACTGGAACTTGTTGTGGAGCAGGTCCGGGAGGAAGGACAAAAAGGGGAAAAACGCGGAATAGAACATCACACAGAGAAGGCAGATGAAGAGGAATGACTTATTCTTTAGAAGGGCCACGATATCGCGGCTTCGAAAATCATCGGCGTTCTCCTTCGCGGCCTCCGGATAACGCCGATCAAAGGACAAATAGACCAGGAGGAGCAGGAACCCGAAAAGCATCAGGAAAGCAGAAACCCAGAGGGACGTCGCCCATCCCGTCTTGGCCTCGATGAGGACGGGGGAGAGAATCAGGACGGCGGCCGTTCCCATCCGGGCGATGATCGTCATGAGCGAGAAGGCGAAAGCCATTTTTCTCCCTTTGAACCATTTCACCAGGATCTTGAGCACGACGATGTTGAGGGTTTCCGCTCCCAGGCCGAAGAAGAATCGGCCCAAAACCATCATCTTCAGGGGTGCCGAAAAACGCGGCAGGAAGGAACTCAGGAACGTATGCCCTAACCCGCCCCGTACAAAGAGGTCGCTGGCTCCATAAGCCGTGATCGCGGCGCCCAGGACGCAGGCGAGGGCCGCCGCCAGCCCGGTTTTGCGGATTCCCCAGCGGTCGGCAAAGATGCCGCCCAAGATCACCATGAACAGGATGGTGTTGGGGATGGAATACACGGAGACCAGGAGGCCGTAGTCGGTCGAACTGAACTGCAGATGGACCTGGATGGTCTCTTTGATGGGAGACAGAGAGTCATAGGCAAAAAAGCTCAGGGCCAGCACGATACTGACCAGGAGCAGGACGATCCATCTCATTTTTCTGCCTTCGGGATTATAGTCAGGTTCGCCCGTCTGCGCAAACGAAAAGCCCTGGACGCTAAGTCTTGGCAGCCGCCCCTATTTTGTCGATAATAGCCTGAAAGGATCGAGCGGAGGTCGAAAATCCATGAGAATACAAAAATTTCGGAGCCAACCTCAGGTAGGAGAAAGCGTCATATGAAAAAAGCCTGCGGCCTCGTCCTGTCTCTTCTCATCCTCTTCTCCGTCTCTTTAGCCGGGAAGGTGGCCCGTTTTCTTCACCAGCCGGATATCAGCGGGGAACTTATCGCCTTCATCTATGCCGGTGATCTCTGGACGGTCCCTGTCGAAGGCGGAACGGCCGGAAGGTTGACGGCCCACCGGGGTCGAGAAAGCAATCCCCGGTTTTCGCCCGATGGAAAATGGATCGCTTTTTCGGCCGAATACGACGGCAACACCGATGTCTATCTCGTTCCTTCTAAGGGCGGCCTGCCTAAACGGCTGACCTATCACCCCTCGCCTGATATCGTCCAAGGATGGACACCGGACGGGAGGAGCATTTTCTTTAAATCCGGCCGGACGAGCCATAACAGGAAGTTCAACAAACTGTTCACGGTCGGCTTGGACGGAGGTTTCCCGCAGGAGCTCGCGATCCCCATGGCCGAATTCGCGGATTGGTCGCCGGACGGCCGGTTCATCGCCTACAATCCCATCTATCAGTTCTGGCAGCCCAACTGGCGCCGCTACCGTGGAGGAACAGCGCCACCCGTCTGGATCGTCGACCTCAAGGACTATTCCTACAGGGAAATTCCCCGCCGGGACTCGAACGACATGTATCCTGTCTGGATCGGAGAGACGGTCTATTTCCTGTCCGACAGGAACAGAGTCATGAACCTGTTCGCCTACAACACGCAGAACGGAAACCTGAAACAGCTCATCAACCACGGCGAGTCCGACATCAAGTATCTCGGGAGCGGCGGAGGCCTGGTCGTCTACGGCGTCGAAGGGGAGCTCTACGTGTATGACCCCGGGACCGGCCAGAGTCGGCGGGCCATCGTTTCCACGCCTAGCGATTTGACCAGTCTCCGGCCGGATTTCAAAAATGTCGCTACGGAGATCTCCAATTTCGACCTCTCTCCCACGGGCCGGCGGGCGGCCTTCGAAGCCCACGGAGAAATCCTGACCGTCCCGGCGGAAAAAGGGGACAGCCGGAACGTCACCAAATCGCCGGGAGCGATGGACCGGTATCCGGCCTGGTCGCCGGACGGGAAGACCATCGCCTACTTTTCGGATGCGGGTGGAGAATATGCCCTTTACCTGAGCGACCAGATGGGCAAAGAGGCGCCCCGGAGGATCAGCCTCCCCAAACCATCCTTTTACTTCCAGCCGGTCTGGTCGCCCGATTCCCAGAAAATCGCCTTCGCCGACAAGAGTCTGAACATCTGGTACCTGGACAGGAATGAAGAGAAGCCCATCAAGGCTGATGCGTTTTCTGCTTCCCCGGTCTGGTCGCCTGACAGCCGGTGGCTGGCCTACAAGCGTTATCAAGTGACCAGGTATGGGGTTATCTGCCTCTATTCCCTTGACCAGAAAAAAACTTTCCAGGTCACCGACGGAATGAGCGATGCCGATTCCCCTCTGTTCGACAGAGCCGGGAAATACCTCTTCTTTCTCGCCAGCACCAACACGGGTCCCCTCAAGAGCCCCTTGGACATGTCCTCTAGAGAGCGGCTGTTCTCCTATAGCCTCTATCTCGCCGTCCTGCGCGATGACCTCCCTTCCCCTTTTGCCCCGGTCAGCGACGAGGAAACGCCGGAGTCAAAGGGGGACGAAAGCAAAGAGCCGGCGGAGTCGACCAAACTCCCCTTCCACATCGACCTGGAAGGAATATCGCAGCGTATCCTCTCGCTTCCCGTGAAGCCCGGAGTCTACGTCCGGCTCGGCTCGGCCGAAGACGGGTCCCTGTTTATCCTGGAAAGCTCGGTCCGCTGGGAGGAAGACGAACACACTTTTCAAGGCTCGAATCTCTGGAGGTTTGATTTTAAGCCCCGGAAAAATGAGGCCTTCCTGTCCGGAGTCGAGGCCTTCACCGTCTCGGCTGACGGCAAGAAACTCCTCTACAAATCCGGAGATTCCTGGTTCATCATCGCGGCCTCAGGAAAACCCAACACCGGGGAGGGAAAACTCGACCTCT
>Ga0154855_1068_pt1 | contig 9572 bp, 9 predicted proteins | sample Rifle2008BG19ft_FD_105827 | JGI IMG/M metagenome (GOLD analysis project Ga0154855, IMG submission 105827) | Candidatus Aminicenantes bacterium RBG_19FT_COMBO_58_17 | reverse complement strand
ATCGACTATCTCGATGGCTTTTGCCTGAGCCACGCGGATAATGTCGTCAAAGCCTGGTGGAAGCTCGGCGATGACCTTTTCGTCCGCTTCAACAAGCTTGGCTATTACGACGCCGAGAAAAGGGCCTGGGACCGGAATAGGATAACTTATCCCGAGTGGTGGAAGCGGGCGATCAGGGTGTGGGATGCCATCTCCGAACCCACCGAGAAATAAATGGGAAACGGGCTTTTTCGAGCACGCCCCTCGCCTTGACCGAGGAGATAAAAAGCATATAGAATGGGTTAAAAAGGAGATTCTCAGATGAAGAAAAGATCCCCAACCCCAGTCATTTGCCTTGCCCTACTTATCATTTTTTCGCTTTCTCTGGGTTTTGGCCAGACGTCAGTCCCCAAGGCCAAGCTGCCGGTCCTGACGACGTCGGCCGGCCAAAGCAATGATGTCACGACTGTCAACATCGTCCTCGAAGAGGCCGGCATCGGGTTCGACTACTGCGATGTTCCGGACGTGGACATGATGAAAGCGGGCGTCGGCCTGGCCGACAAGGAGTCGGGCCCAGGGTTTCATGCCGAGGTCTATACCGACCTGGCCAAGTTCCCTAAAGGGACACCCTACGGGACGATCATCTTTGCTATCGGGGCCAGCCTCAAAGGCATGGGCGCTTCTGGGCTGACCATCGAGACCGAAGAGGCCCGCCTCAAAAGGGTTATCGAATACTGCAAGCAGAACAAGGTTTTTATTGTCGCCGTCCATGTCGGTGGAACGGCCCTGCGCGGCGCGCCGGGAAGCGACAATGAAAAGATGATCGACGCTGTCGCTCCGTTCGCCGATTATGTCATCGTGACCAAGGAGAGCAACAAGGACGCTCGTTTCACCAAGATCGCTCAGGGTAAGAAGGTCCCCTTGACCGAGGTGGACTATGCCCTCGACCTCGTCGGCATCCTGAAACAGGTCTTCCAATAGCACCTCAAGCACGAGGCCTCCTGTCAGCTGGGCGCAAAGGCGCCCGAGGAGCACAAGTCCGATGGGCAAACGACACGCCAGGATAGCAATCGGAATAGTTTCGTCTGTCCTCTTGGCCATTATTCTTGTTGGGCCAATGCTCGTTGCCGAACCCCCGGCTGGAAGGGGAGCCATTCCCCTTGCGCAGTATCGGGATTTCGCCCGTTCTGCCGCCGTTTGGGTTTTTGAGCATCAAGACGAGCTCATCACCCAGTGGCAAAAGAGCTTCGACCCGGAGAACGTTTTCGGCTACCGGCCGCCGGGCGGGCTGCTCGAGATGGCTGTCATTTCCGCCTCCCTTTTTGAAACAGAGAAAAGGCCGGAGTATGCCAGCCGGGCGAAAAAAGTGCTCCTGACCTATGGGGACTACCGGTCCGCCTATCCCGATTGGTCCAAGGTCAAACGCGCCGATTATGCCGAAGGTGTGCCGGCCCTCCCGGATTTCTTCACCATCATGCGCTATATCCGGGCCTATGACATCCTCCATCGCCTGGGCGTTCTGACCCCGGCCGAGGCTTCCAAGATAGAGGGCGAGATCGCCCACAGCCTGGAATACCTCCTGCGCAGCCAGGAATGGGGCCCGATGAACCGCTCTGCCCTCCGTGCCGAAGCCTTGGCCTGGGCGGTCCGGGCGCTCCCTGACCACCCTCGCCGGAAAGTCTGGGAGATGCAGCGCCGGGCGCTCGGGGACGACAACTGGGGCAGCTGGCAGATCGAAGACGCCACGATCTATAACGGCGTCTGGCTGTACGCGCTCTTGGGGTATGCCGACGCTCTGGGCAAGCGGGAGGAACTTTTCAAAACGCCGGAGATGTACTATTACGGCCAGTACTATCTCCATCTTCTAAGCCCGGCCGGCATGGTCCCCGATTTTGGGGATGCGCATTGGGAATCCAATTGGGCGTACTACTTGGTCTTTTTCGAGGCGGCGGCGGCCGCCTATCGCGATCCCCAGCTCAAATGGGCGGCGACGACAATCGCCCGGAAGTTCGTCGATTTCCGGAACCCCACGAATATCGGCCTGGCCTATATGCTATTGGACGGCTCTCGTTGGGGGATGGATGGACTAAAGGCCGCTCCTCCATCCTCTCTCTCCGGGGAGGTGATGGAGGATGTCCAGGGCAAGAAGATCGTCTTCCGGAGCGGCTGGACGCCTCAGGACACCTACCTGCTCCTGAACTACCGGGATGAAGGCGACGGAGGGCTGAATTTCCGCGACTATCTGCGAGACACCATCCCGGTCGAGGAAGAGAAGATGACCCACGGGCATGCCGATGAAAACAGCTTGGTGCTGCTCATGTCCGGCGGATCGGTGCTTCTCCATGATGCGGGCTACAGGGATTACATGCCCTCCGGTCTGTTTGGGGCTTACAGGCAGGATTACTTTCACAACCGGCTCTGCATCCGCCCGGAGAAGATCTGGATGGGCCAGAGAAAAGGAGAATCCCGGTACAGCATACGGGATGAGGTGCCCGGCCAGCGGGTCCTCGATTTTCTGCGGAACGCCGGATCTTACAGGAGAGTGCGGACCCAGAAAGTCGATTTCCTGACCTTCGAGGACTTCGATTACTGCCGCACGCGGCTTAGAGATGAGGACTGGGGATACGATTGGGACCGTGCCGTTGTCTATCTCAAGAATCCCGAGATGTTCATCGTTTTTGACGTTCTCAAAGCTCGCCGCGAAGAGTGGTTCACTCTATCTAACCTCTGGCATACCCAGAGGATCATCGCCCAGGGCGAACATTGGTACAAGACGGTTTATGAGAAGATCCAGGACAGAACTTTATCCGCAGACAAGCATCTCCTCATCCTTTTTCCTCTGACTCATTACCGTCTGGAGGGCGTCGAGCCGATCAGGCGTCACTACCAGGATGAATTCCTGATCCATCAGACGACGGCCCAGCATTTCGAGCTGGGCGAGACAGCCGGGTTCGTGACCGTGCTCATCCCCCACTCCAAAGACTCTTCCTACATCGAATGGCCGGACCGGGTTAGGACTCTCCCCATCGCTCCCGAACAGGCGGCGTTGGGCGTCGAGATAGAAGCCGGCGACAGGACGATCGTGGTGGGCCTGAAAAACGACCTGCGCCGGGATATTAGCCGCGACTGGCGGCGGCCCCGGTATACCTATGAGGCGGGAAAGATAGTTTTCGGCGAGTTCGAGACCGACGGCGACCTTCTTTTCGCGACACTATCTCAGGCTCAGAAGGAAACCCCTGGGGAAAGGCTGCGCTACACGATCGTCAACCTGACCAAAGCCGCTTTCCGAGACGGGATTTTGGTTGAGGCCAAGCCTTCTCAGTTCGGACTGGCCTTTGACGGGAGTCCCGACGGCCAGGGAGTTGGCAAGCTGCGGTACTGGCGAGACGAGGTCGAAATCAAAAAAACGCCCTAAACTCCACTCTGGAGCTTCTCCTGCGCCCTTTTTTTGAGTTCGCTGGACTGGGCGGCGAGCTCTTGAAGCCGGTCCAGCAAGATACGGACCTTGATGTTGGCCATTTTCCTCTTGCCGATCTTCTGGGCTTCATAATCTTTGGCCAGGAGCCGTTCGAGGTCTGGGGAATCGATCCAGCGGACGAGCTGCCCATTCTGGAACAGTTCTTCTTTGAGAGCGGCGAATTCCTGGCTCTCGACCAGAATCTTGTGCTGGCTCAGGAAATCCGACCGCCATTTCTCAAATTCGGACGAAGCATAGTGAGGCAATGGACCGAGCAGCTTTTTGGCTTCGGCAAAGGTTTCTTCATAGAATTTTTCGGCGTCGCGCAGATAGTTTCGCGCTTTGTAGTAGTCCGGGGTGGATCCCGGTCCTCCATCGGCCAGGAACGACTGGAACGTCTTGACGGCCAGCTTGAAGGAGTCGAAGGCCAGTCCGGCTTTGAAATAAAGGAGGTTTTCGATCTTGCTGTTGACCATCGCGGCCGTTTCTTTAGGTTGCCTTTTTATATCACATCATCGTTTGCGGGGTCAACCGGAGAGCGACTGCGTTCTTCGGCGACAAATTGAATCGGGCCGCGAGATGTGGTAATCAATAGGACGGGCCAATGTGAGATAAGATCCAAAGGAGAGACTCAGATGAAACTCAAGGAATTTTACACCGCCGTGATAGAAACGGGGATCGAAAACGACCTCCGGGGCAGGGACGAGATCCAAAAGCTCCTGGCCGAAGAACAGGGCAAGTTCGATAAACTGGATGATAAAGAAAAGGAGTACTTCGACCGGGACCGGCTGTTCAATCCCTTCTCCGACACCCGGATTCTCCATGGTGATGCGGAGGTCGAAGTCAATAAGGCCGTCATCGGAATTGATATGGAGGTCGGCGAGGTGCTCCTCACCTATGTCCTCAACAAAGACCTCAGCCCGAAGATCGACCTGATTATCGCCCACCATCCGGAGGGGTACGCCCTGGTCCGGCTGTTCGACGTCATGAAACTGCAGTCGGACCTGTTGGCCGCCTGCGGGATCACCCTCAGCGTCGCCGAGAAGCTGATGGAGAAACGAATCGGCGAGGTCGAGCGGCGGCTCATGCCCATCAACCACAACCGGACCGTCGATGTGGCAAAGCTCCTAGACCTTCCGATGATCTGCATCCACACCGCCGCCGACAACTGCGTCACCAACTACTTGACCCGGCTGTTTGAGAAAGAGAAACCCGCCCGGCTCAAGGACATCCTCCAGTTGCTCAAGGGCATTCCCGAGTACCAGAGGTCGGCCGCTCTGCAGCTCCCGCCGAGGATCGTGAGCGGGTCGGAGGACAGCCGCTGCGGGAAGATCGTCGTCGACATGACCGGAGGGACCGAGGGAGCCAAGGATGTCTTTGAGAAGTTCGCCGCCGGCGGCGTGAGCACCCTGGTCGGCATGCACATCAGCGAAGACCATCTGGAGAACGCCAAGAAGGCCAACTTAAACGTCGTCATCGCCGGCCACATCTCGAGCGACACCCTGGGCCTCAACCTCCTCCTGGACTCCGTCGAAAAGAAGGGCCGTTTGGAGTTCGTCTGCGTTTCCGGGTTCGAGAGGGTGAGGCGCGGCGCCTGAGGGGAGTCCGGGATGAACAATGTCGTCACCATCGTCCTGGCCGGAGGTCAGGGCACGCGGCTCTTTCCCCTGACCAAGATCCGGAGCAAACCGGCTGTCCCCATCGCCGGCCGGTTCCGCCTGATCGATATCTCGCTCAGCAACTGTCTCCATTCGGGCCTCCGCAAGATCTTCATTATGACCCAATTCGCCACCGAGTCGCTCCACCGCCATATCTTCCTCACCTACCGATTCGATGAATTCAGCCGGGGCTTCCTGACCATCCTCTCTGCCCAGCAGACTCTGGAGAACCGCGACTGGTACCAGGGCACAGCCGACGCCGTGCGCCAGAACCTGTCTTTCCTCAGGGACAAGGGAGACCTGGTCCTCATCCTCTCCGGAGACCATCTCTACAGGATGGACTACGACCGGTTCATCGATTTCCACCTGAGGAAAGGGGCTGAAATCAGCATCTCCGTGACGCCGGTCGCTGCAGCCGAAGCCCATGAATTCGGGGTGATGAAGCTGAACCGGAGCGGACGACTCACATCTTTTATGGAGAAGCCGAAAGCGGCCGCCGACCTGGAGCGCCTGAGGGTTCCGGCGGATGTCTTCCGCGGCCTGGGGCTACAGGCCAAGGGAAAAACGCATCTCGCCTCCATGGGCGTCTATCTTTTCAATGCCCATGTCCTCAAGAGACTTCTCGACCGGACGGAATTCAAGGACTTCGGGAGAGAGGTCATTCCTGAGGCCATCCGAAAGCACAAGATGTATGGGTATCTTTTCGACGGATACTGGCGCGACATCGGGACCATCCGGAACTTCTACGAGGCCAACCTCGACCTCACCCTGCCGCTGCCCAAGTTCAACTTCTACGACGAGAAGCGGCCCATTTTCACCCATGCCCGGTACCTCCCCGGGTCCAAGATCCTCTGCTCAGAGGTCGACCACTCCATCCTCTGCGAGGGCAGCATCATCAATCGTTCCAAGATCAGTCACTCCATCATCGGGATCCGCTCCCGGGTCGGAGAAGGCAGCGCCATCGATCGTACGGTCGTCATGGGGGCCGACTATTTTGAATCAAAAGAAGAGATCGCGCACAACCTCCGGCGCGACCTCCCGCCCATCGGCATCGGCCGGGACTGCCTCATCCGCGGCGCCATCATCGACAAGAACGCCCGAGTCGGCGACCGCGTCAAGCTCGTCAACCCGCGGGGTATCGACTACCAGGAGACCGATGATTATGTCATCCGGGACGGGATCATCGTCGTGCCCAAGCATGCCGTCATCCCCGACGGCACGGTGATCTAGGGCCGCTTGGCGGCCGTGATTTCCCGGCTCATATAATCCAGCGCCGTCAGGGCCAGGTCGAAGAGATATTTGTGGGACCGGTTGCCGTTGGTGAGGATGGCGAACCCGGTCTTACGGTCGAGGTTCCCGGCCAGAAAAGCCGTGTAGCCGGTAACGCTCCCGCTGTGGGCGAAGATTTTCTCGCCGCCGCGCTCGGAGACCCACCAAGTCAGCCCGTAGCCGGAGGTCTCGTTCAGCCAGCCCTCGTGCATCGGTCCGGCGAACCGGTCGTACTGGCGGCGCATGACCTCCTGGAACGTCTCTTCGCTGATCAGCCGGTTTCCTTTGTAAACCCCATGATTGAGGTTGGCGATGAGCCATTGGGCCAGGTCGATCACGGTTCCATAAATGATGCCGGCCGGCCAGGCATTGGCCTTGGTCCATCCCACGGGCACGAACTTTTGGGACCTCGCTTCATAGAAGTAGGGAATCGCCAGCCTTTCCACCATCTCTGGCCGCGGCTCGAAGGCCGTATCCTTCATCTCAAGGGGCTCCAAGATATTCTGCTGGACGTATCTTCGAAAGGGCGTTCCGGAGAATTTCTCCACCAGGTAGGCGATGAGCGTGTAGGCAAGGTTGGAATATATGACCGTCGAGAGCGGCGGACTCTGAAGCCGGAGGGACTGCTGAAGGTAGAGCTTCAGGGGCAGAGGGGCATGGTCGCTCCAGACGGGGCAGGGCCCGAAATCCGCCGGCAAGCCGGACGTGTGAGTCAGCAGGTGGCGGAAGGTCACCGGGTTGGAGGGAAGGTCACCCTGGATCTTGAATTCGGTGAGGTGGTCGTTGACCGGATCATCCAGCTTGAATTTCCCCCGCTCCATCTGCTGGAGGAGGGCGAAGGTGGACATGGTCTTGAACGTGGAGCCGATGAGATAGACGGTTTCGGCGAAGGCGGGCGTCTGGGCCCAGGCGTTCGAATAGCCATAGGCACCGGCCCAGACGATCTTGTCTTTGTGGACCAAGGCTACGGCCGCCGAGAGGATGTTGCCCTTGGACATCGCCCTGAGGATTTCGGGAGCGAAATCCCTGGCAAAGCCCTCGAACTCCTGGCCATGAATGGGTGAACCGAGCGGAACGCAGAGAAAAAAAATGAGAACCATACAAACCCAGACCCTGACCAATGGGTGAACCGGATACCGTTTCATCGCCTTTCTCGCCTCCACGCCGGCCGTCTCACCTCCCCCTTCGGCTCCCCTTCAATATAGCCATTCCTCGCCGAATGTCCATATTTTTTGCTATAATACCGGCAGATCCGACTAAATCAAGAGAAAGATATGAAACGTTTAGCCTGGCTGGTTATTCTCGGAGGCCTCGCCTACCTGGGTTACAGCCACTTTGTCCGGACGGTCTCGGCGGAAGAGGGGCAGGTCCGCGGGCTGGAAATAGAGTTCAGAAGGGCAACCGACCGCTACATAAGCGCCAACCGCCAGGCCGGGGAGCCCGGGCTGGTCATCCTTGCCGACCCCGAGACCGCGGAAAGAATGGTTAGGGACGTCCGGCCGAAGCTCCTGGAGTTGATGAAAACGCTGACCGAAGAGAAAGCCATCGCCCGCGCCCAGAGGCTCGAAAACCAGGTCCTGACCTTTTTCGAGCGACATCAGATCGATTGACCCCCTAAACAGGAAGTGCGCCCGGACGGGCTCGAACCGCCGACCTACTGATTCGTAGTTAGAATCCGTTATGCACTGAGAATTGTCGGCCTCCGTAGTCGTCTCCATCTGAGGCGCATATCCGCAGCAACACGTATAGAATTGACCGGCGGCCAGGGCTATGGCAGGGCCCGGCCCGCCTCTAGCATGATTCCCCCCTGAACTTAGCCAGAATAATCTTGATGTCCTCGAGCCTCTTCGAATGCCTCCCTATGTTCTTCTGCCTGGGAGTTTTGCCCTTTATCTTTTTCGATAGAGGAATCCAGCTGCGCAGAACCTGTCGCGTCTCCTACTTCGGTGGAGTGTAGCTCAATTCAGGCGTATACCAGGCCATTGCGGATTCCCGTTTTCGACAAAATGACAGCATCTTTTTCTGCATATCGCCGGCGTCTTTCCCTAGAAGCTTCCACATCTCCGCATTGTGCTTGAAGAATTCGACCAATGTATCAGGTCCTGCCATGTAATAAACGGGCTGCTCTGTTCCTAATCCACCGACCAGGCAATACCAAGTGTCCTTGACACCCTTTTTCTTGGCGAGCGCCATAAATTCGGAGAAGAGGGTCTTCTCAACCTCCATTTCCTTTCCAGGCTTGATGTACCAGATGTCAATAGAAAAGAAGTCGGTTTCACCCCGCTTGTACCGAGGTTTCTCGGGAATCATTGAAAGTTCAGGGTTATAGGTAAGAATGAAGTAACGATCGTACTCCGCCAGCTCAGCGAATTTGTCCAGTAGCGGCTTGAACTCCGCGCCATTTTTCGCAAAGAACTCAGCTGCGGCCTTGTAGTAGCTATCGACTTCCGCCAGGTTGCCGATGGGCATAACAAAATAGTACCGATAGTCATCCGCAGCATAACAGGTCCAAGCATAAGGCCATTTTTGTTTTTGACACAGCGCGACGGCCTCCTTTTCCAGCTCATAAAACGCGGCATCGGCAGAAGGCTTTACCAGGACTTCTTCAACAAGGTACATCTGGCTCTTCTTTTCCTGGGCGGGCGCTTGCCCGACGCAGAGACCAAGCAGCACGGCCAAGACCAAGAGACCCATGACTTTTGCTTTCATGACAACCCTCCTTTAAGGTTTTGTTTATTTATAGGGGAGACAGAAGACCCTGTCTCCCTCTTGTTGGCACAATTAAGCTCTTCCTGCCCTCAAGGATTGCAGGACCCACAGATGATGCCGCAAGTGCTAGGCCAAAATAGAATGCGCCTTTAACAACGGACCTAAAAAGCATCCCATAACTCAGGCTTGGGACTTTCAGGGAATGAGCTGGGCCAGAGATGATGCTAAGAAGCCAATTCAAAAGGAATCCCCTCCTCGCCGTTTTGACTTAGTACGATTTTTATCGAAATAAATCGCAGTTGTCAATAGGTCGCCCTCTTTTAATGTATCGCCGGTGCCACAAAATTTGCCTAAAGCCGCCCTCACCGTCTCGACGAAGATCTGAAAGTGTCGAGTAAGTGTCGAGTTGGAGGTTTTTTTTGGCCTAAAACGGCTTAAAGGGACTTAAGCCGACTTAAACAGTAGGGAGAAGGCTACTCCATCATAACCCGCTGATATTT
>Ga0154855_1060_pt2 | contig 9627 bp, 8 predicted proteins | sample Rifle2008BG19ft_FD_105827 | JGI IMG/M metagenome (GOLD analysis project Ga0154855, IMG submission 105827) | Candidatus Aminicenantes bacterium RBG_19FT_COMBO_58_17 | reverse complement strand
TATCTTCTGGCGCTGGGGGTGCTCCCCCTGTCCCTTCTCTGGCTGAAAGTTCAGCTCGTCCAGTATGTGTACGGTATAGTCGGCGCGCTCTTCATGCCGTTTGTCGCCGCGACTCTTCTTCTTCTTAACAACCGGGTCCGCCTCGTCGGCCGGGAGTATAAGAACGGCTGGATCACCAACTTACTCCTAGTCCTGACCCTTGCCTTCTTTTCTTATGTCGGACTCCGAGAGCTCACCGTCTTTCTGGCCGGCCGCTAAAACGCGAAACCTTCCAAATTGACTATTCGGGGGGGTTCCGCTACAATTTTTGAACCCGGCGGCGTAGCTCAGTTGGTCAGAGCATGCGGCTCATATCCGCAGTGTCGGGGGTTCAAATCCCTCCGCCGCCATTTGCGCTCCCCCAGAGCAAAATCTTATTCATCTTATAGAAATCGCCGGAAAACCAGGGTTTTCAGATGCTTCTGCTTCAGGTCAAGAAGACGGTCGCCCGCTATGGCCTCCTCGAGAGAGGAAACAAGGTCCTGGTGGCCTGCTCGGGCGGCGCCGATTCGTCAGCGCTCCTGGCCGCCCTAATGGAGCTCCGCGAGGAGTACGCGCTCCGGCTGGCCATCGGTCATTTCAACCACCGTCTCCGCCGGGCTGCGGACGAAGACGAACGCTTCGTCATCCGGATGGCGCAAAAGCTCGGGCTTCCCGTTTATGTAAGGAGAGAAGACATCCGTGCTTTTGCCGCCAAGCACGGCCTGAACATCGAGGAGGCGGGCCGGGAGCGGCGCTACAAGTTCTTCCGGGAGACGGCCGGCCGGGTCGGGGCCTCCCGCATCGCCACCGCTCACACCCTAACCGACCAGGCGGAGACTGTTCTCATGCGGATTCTCCGAGGAAGCGGACCGACCGGTTTGGGCGGAATCGTCCCCTGTATCGACGGGCTGATCATCCGTCCCTTGATCGAAGTCGAACGCCGGGAAGTCGAGGTCTATCTTCGGGCCCGGAAGATCCCCTATCGCGAGGATGAAACCAACCGGGACCTGCGCTACCAGCGCAACCGGGTTCGTCGGCGGCTTATCCCGTACTTCGAGCGGAACTTCGAGTCCAAGATCGTGCAACACCTGGGAAGATTGGCCGAGATCAGCCGCGAGGAAGAGCAGGTCTGGGAACAGTATTCCCAGGCCGAGGCGAAGCGGGAGATCCTCCGGAAAGAGGGGAGGATCCTTTTGGATGCCCGGCGCCTCTCGTCCAAGCCGCCGGCCCTGGGCCGCCGCCTGGTCCGGGCCTTCTTGACTGCGGTCAAGGGCGACCTAAGGCGGTTTTCTTTCCGCGATATCGAGTCAGTCCGCTGTCTGGCCGAGCGGAAGGAAGCGACGCTTCCGGGGAAGCTCGTCCTCAGGCGGGAGAAGGACCTGATCTCGGTCAAAGAGAGGTCGGCACGCTCGATCCGTTACGAATATGAGTGGGACGGCAGGAATAATTTAGCGATCCCAGAGATCGAGCTCTCATTTGCGGTGAGGATGATCAAGAAAGGGAAGGCGAAACTCCCATCGTACAATGATGATCGGAGGGCGCTTGTGGACGCGGAGAAGGTCCGTTTTCCTCTGATCATCCGCAGTCGGAGAGAGGGCGACCGCTACCGTCCCCTGGGCTCCCCCGGCCGGAAAAAGCTCAAGGAGATCATGCGGGCAAAAGGGATTCCGGTGAGCGATCGAGGTCGGCATCCGGTTTTTCTGTCCCGGGGAAAAATTGCCTGGGTTCTGGGGCTCCCAGTCGCCGAGGACTTCAAAATCACCCCCGCCACCAAGCGAATCTATGTTATAGAAAAACCTTAGCTTCTTTTCTCCCCACTTCCAACCATAGAAAGGACGGGTGGCATGGCGCCAGTCCCCGCCCGCCCGCAGCATCCTGGATACGGAGCCACTTTCATGGAATCTGAACTTAGCATATTAACCCCTCCTACCTCCCCTGAGCAATCAGGGGAGGCCCAAAAGCCGGTTAGTGCCTCCGTGAAGGCCTGTGGGCGGGTCTTAAGCGAGGACGGACGGGGACGCGCCGTGACAGGACCCGTCCTCTTTATAAATAGTTTTCTTTCCAGATCTCGAACACCAACAGCGCCCAGAGCTGGTGGCTGAAGTTTTTCCGGCCGGCCAGGTGAGCCGCAACTATTTCTTGGATCGGCTCTGGATTGAAGAATCCGGCCTCTCTGATCCGCTTCTCGGTCAGGTGGTCCAGCATCAACTCCCGGAGCTCTCCCCGCAGCCAGTGCTTTATTGGAATGCTGAACCCTTCCTTCGGGCGGTAGATGTTCTCCCGGGGGAGGAGGCGTTCCATCGTCTTTTTGAAGATCCACTTGGTGGTCAGGCCGTGGAGCTTGAGCCGGCCGTCAAGCCCGAAGACAAATTCGACGAGCTTGTGATCGAGGAGCGGCTCCCTGGCTTCGAGGGAGGTGGCCATGCTCATCCTGTCCACCTTGACCATGATGTCGTCAGCCAGGTAAGTCTTGAGATCGAGGTAAAGCTCTCTCGTGACGGGGTCGAACGCCGGCATCCTCTCGAAAACTTCCCGGAACGGTGACTGCTGGCGAAGCTTTGGGATTGCGCCCAGCTGTTCTCGAAGCCCAGCGGAATAAAGCCGAGACTTATCCTGCGGCGACAGGAACATCATCCAGCGCAGGTGCCCGTTCTCGGCCCCGTGCTCAAAGCCTTGGAGAAAACGCTGCAGCTTGTTCCAGGCGCCCTTTTTCTTGGCCGTGGGCGGGAGTCGGCTGATGAGGGGAGACGCCAGGCTCCCCGCCAGCCGGACCGGCCAGCAGGAGGCGATCTTCTGCGCCTGGTAGTGTTCGTACCCCCCGAAGACTTCATCCCCCCCGTCACCGGAGAGGATGACTTTGACGTGCGGCCGGGACATTTGAGAGACCAGGAAAGTGGGAAAGATAGAAAAATCGCCGAACGGCTCGTCGAGGTGGCGGATTAGCTTTTCAGTTAAGTCCAGCGCCTTAGGTTCGATGATGAACTCTTCGTGGTCGGTGGAGAACCTCTCGGCGGTCCGGCGGGCATAAGGGAGCTCGTTGTACGAGGTCTCTTCGAAGCCTATGGAAAAGGTCTTCAGCGGGGAGGCGCCGAGCTCCCGCATCAGCCCGACGATGGTCGAGGAGTCGATTCCGCCGCTCAGGAAGGCGCCCAGCGGCACGTCGCTCACCAGCCTCAGCCTGACGGATTCCTTGAGCAGGTAGTAGAGCCTGTCCATGATCTCCGGCAAGCCCTTTTCTTCCGGCCTGCCCTCCGGCTCTGCGACGGCCTCGAGATCCCAGTATTTTTTGACCTCGAGGCGGCCGTCTTTATAGGCGAGCCAGTGGCCGGCCGGGAGCTTGTGGATGTTGCGGAAGATGCTCAGCGGCGCCGGTATGTATTCAAGCGTCAGAAAAAGATCCAGTGCCCGCGGCTCGACCTCCCGCTTGATCTGCGGATGCACGAGGATGGCTTTAAGCTCGGACCCGAAGACGAGAGTCCGGTCGTTGAGCAAAGTGTAATAGAGCGGCTTGATTCCCAACCGGTCGCGCACCAGGAGAAGCCTCTGTTCCTTCTCATCCCAGAGGGCGAAGGCGAACATCCCCCTCAGCCGCTGGACGAAATCTTCTCCCCATTGTTCGTAAGCATGGACGATGGTCTCGGTATCGGTCCGGGTTGTAAACCTGTGACCGCAAGCGATGAGGTCTTCGCGGAGCTCGGGGAAATTATAGACTTCGCCGTTGTGGGAGATCCAGATCCTGCCGTCCTCATTGCTTAGCGGCTGGTGGCCGCCCGCAAGGTCGATGATGCTCAGGCGGCGGGCGCCCAAACCGGCCCTCGTCCCGGCGTAGATGCCCTCATCGTCCGGACCGCGGTGGACCATGGTCCGGCACATGGCCTGAAGAAGAGCGGCGGATACCGGCTCAGACGAGGAGGGGGTGGCGATTCCGCAGATGCCGCACATTATTCCTTGGGGACGAGGTCGAGTTCAAAGAAAACGCCCAGGTACCTCAGCTCCAGGCCGGCCGGGTCTTCGTAGTAGGGGATGGCTCCCTTAGCCGCCTTGATCTTGATCCGGTAATGATACCTCTGTTCCACCTGGAAGCCGCTCCCGACGGGGAAGCGCAGCGTCCCCCACTGTTTGGATTGGAGGATGATCTTCTGCGTCTGGCCCTCGACCTTGACCGTGATCTCATTGTTGCTCCGCGGGTTGTTGAGGAGCCTGACCCCGACCTCCCGCAGCGGATAGTAGGTTTTCAGGATGAATTCACAGGTTTTGTCGCCGCGGGTCCAGATGCCCGTGGGCTCGAGCTTGGGGTGGAAGTTGTCGTCCAGGAAATGGAGGAATTCCCTCTGGGGATAGGGTTTGTCCGGCCAGATGTGAACGCGGAAGGCATCGGGGTTGGTGTTGGTGGGAAAATGGTTGACCTGGGTCATCTCAAGAGGCAGCGCTTTGATCGGGAACTTTTTGGCGTGGGTGGCGGGTCGGGCCGAAGAACGGAACGGGTTGACCAGGATCGGGGAGATGAACAGGGCCGCGACGACCCAAATCAGGACAACCTGACGCCAGCTCTTCTTCTCGGCCGGCAGGAAGAGAAACAAAGGATAGATGTTGAGGAAGTACCGGTTGGCCAAGGTACCTCCGCCGCCGCCGTAAAACTCGGGCGTGAGGACGATGTAGATGAGTATCCCTCCGGCCAGGGCGGCCATGGTCAGCCAGTCGTGAAACCGGCGTTTCGCCCGGAAAAACAAAAGGAGGGCGAGAAAAGCGGGAAAGAAATACCAGGCAATACCGGTAAAACGGCCGAAGAAATAATAAAAGATATTGTAGAGAATGAACTTAGGTGGAATCAGGAAACGCTGGAAGTAATTCTCCGAGGTCATGGCGCCGCCCAGGTTGTCAAAGGTCAGGTTGTCTTTCTCCAGCGGGAAGCTGCTGCCGATAAACGTCTTGCGTTCGCCCCCCTGGTAGTTCCAGTCCGAGGTGAGAAGATAGTTGGCTCCGAAAAGGAGCCCGATCGTCAGGAGGAAAATGACGACTAGGACGAGCGTCTTGAAGAGTTTCTTTTCATAAACGGCGTAGAGGACGAGCGGCCCCAGAAGGACGATGTTGGGCGGCTTGGAGAAGACTGCGATTCCAACCAGGAAAGCCGCCAGGTAGTCCGTCCCAGGAGAGAGGAGGAAGGAACGGGAGTCTCCGGCCCGGCTCGAGGAGGGCGGCGATTCCCGGCGTTTAATTTTGTAGATCCAGAGGAAAACGATGATGAAAGCCAGGCAGAAGTTGAAGAAATCGGGCGAGATCCAGATATAGTACACCCCGGCCACGGAAGCAAAGAGGAAGGTCAAAAGGTAGGAGATCGAGGTGAGGGGGGGATTGGCCCGGGAGAAATAGGCGAACCCCAGGAGCAGGACGACGAGCAGGAGGATGGAGTGGAAGACCAGGAAGCCGTTATACCCGAATATCCGGACGAAGGGCGCGGCGAAGAGAGAATACGCCCAGGACTTGGCAAAGAATATCCGGCCGTTCCGGGCCTTTTTGAGGAAGATGCCCTGCGGCCCGGCGTCGAAGTCGTGGTAATAGCGGACCAGGTCTTTCTTGGTATATTCCAGGTCGAGGTCATGGACGATGCTCTGGGTCAGAGCGAAGTAGACCGCCTGGTCGGCGAACAAGAAACCTTGGTGGATGGACGGCAGGTTGATGGAAAGAGAGAAACCGAGGGAGAAAAGGAAAACGAGGACGATGATGATGAGGGCGGCCTTTTTCGGCTGGGCTTTGTCCTCGGGCATCGGGCTTGACCTGTCCCTAGTGGAATATCACAGTCCTAGGGAAAATTCAACGAAGGTTATCGCTTATAGAGGCTGAGGTAGGCGCTGATGATGCGGTCGCCCCAGACGAGGGCGACGAAAGCGGCCGGCGCCAGGAAGGTCCCGAATGGCAGGGAGAACTGGAGGTCTTTCTTCCGGAAGGACAGCAGGAAGACGCCCACCAGCGCCCCGACGAAGGAACCCAGGAGGAGTGTGAAAAAGGCCTTGACCCAGCCCAGATAGGCGCCGACGAGGAGCATCATGGTCACATCGCCCATGCCCAGTCCTTCTTTCTTCCGCAGGAGCCAATAGGCGCCATAGATGACCAGCAGGAACGCGGCGCCGGCGACCGCGCCGACAAGAGCCTGACGCAAGCCCAGGTCGGGCCGGAACCCGGAATAGACGAGGGCCAGAGCCAGGCCGGGCAGAGTGATCTCGTCGGGCAGGATCTGGTGGTAGAAATCGATGAAGCAGAGGGCGATGAGGGCGCTGGCAAAGAGGCAGGAAGCGAAGAAGTGGAAGCTCAAAGCGAAACGCCCATGGAGGAGTAAAAAACAAAGCGGCGTGACCGCCTCGACGAGCGGATAGACGGGGGATATCCTCAGGCCGCAGAAGCGGCACTTCCCCCGGAGCAGGAAATAAGAGAGGACAGGGATGTTGTCGTAGGGCTTAATCCGCGTCCGGCACTGGGGACACGACGAAGGGGGCCACATCAGGCTCTGGCCCCGGGGAAGGCGGTAGATGACGACGTTGAGGAAGCTTCCCCAGACCAGCCCGAACAGGACGATGATTATCTTTTCCACCAGACGCTCGGAGCCTTGATTTCACCCGTCTTGGGATAATAGATGTAGTCTTTGCCGTCCAGATCCCTGGGCAGTGAGGAGATGAGCCCGGCGCGGACAAGATCTTCAAGCGCGGCTGGCAGCCGCTGGTATTTCTCCCCGAATTGCCGGACGGCTTCCTTGAGAAGGTTGGTGTCCGATGTGGCCTTGACCTGGTAGAGATGCTTGCCGGCGATTTTTTTAGCGCGCTTGTCCTGGGTTGTGTTATAGATTTCCAGCCAGGTTTCCCAGGACTCTTTCAGGTCCATCACCCGGAACCCGGCCGCTGCGTAGAGCCTCTTGGCGATGTCCGGTGCGCCTGGGATCCTCATTGTTTTCTCGTAATATTTCCGGGCCGTTTCGTAATCCCTGGCCCGCTGGGCATAGTGACCGGCCTCGAACGGAAAGATCCACTGGTCGGGGTTCTTGGCCAGCCCCATGTCCAGGATCTTAAAGGCGAGTTTGAGGTCCTTGGCTTCATTGACGGCGATCAGGGCGCCGATCTCATAGGGGTCTGTGTACCGCGGGTCGAGCTCGGCGATGATCGAAAAAATGTGCTCCAGGTTCTGGAAGCGGTCGACGATCGTGTAAGTCGTGTAGTATTGGATGGCCCAGAGATAGACGAGATCGGCCACGAGAGAGGAGTAGCCAAAGGTGGCGTATTTCAGGTATTTGCCCGAGGGGATGTAGATGATCGAGGCGCCCGGGATCTTTTTCCTGGGGACCCTTTCCACGGCCAGCTTGACCCAGATGATCCCGGCGCAGGACAGGAAGAGGAGAAGGACGATCAAGAGGGTTGCGGACCCCTTTTTCCGGGCGCTCGCGGTCTTCATCACGGTCAGACGAAATCCCTCTTTTTAAAGATCAGGACGGCCAGGGCCAGGATGAAGAGCGTGTAGACCAGCCCATACAGGGCAGAAAAAAAGTAAAATCTCGGGTCGATGGCCAGGCCGTGGACGATCTCCGTCTTGAAATTGAAGTTCTCGAGGTCGGGAAGGATCGCCGAGACCCCCCGGAGCGCCATCCTGGCTGCCCCGGAGCGGGTCTTCTGGATGAGCGTTTCAAGCCCCCAGGAAAGGTGCCCGATAAGGTAGAAAGACAGCGAAAAAATCGAGCTAAGGATCGGTGTCGAGAAGCAGGAGAAGAGGATGGATACCGCCGTGATCAAGACGAGCTCGATGAAGATAAACAGGATGGCCAGGAGCATCCGGCCCTCCAGCTTCCCCGTGTGGAGGAGGACGATGACGAGGAAGATCAAACCCATGGCCAGGGTCATGATGAAAAGGGTGAGGACGAGCCCGAAAAACTTACCCAACAGGAACTGCCAGCGCTGGATGGGCTTGGAGAGAAGGGTGTAGATCGTCTTTTTGTCGATCTCCTTGTAGACCAGGCCGGTGCCGATCAGGATCGCCATGAGCACTCCGAAGATCGAGATCGAAGCCAGGCCGACGTCCTTGATAATCTTGACCCGGTCACCCACTGCGAGCACGGCCAGCAGGCGCGAGAAGGCCAGGGCTGCTGCGGCGAAAAAGAAGAGCAGGTAGAGGATCCGGTCCCGGATGGCCTCTTTGAACGTGTTCAGGGCGATCGTTTGTATCTTCATCCCTGTCTGACCATCTCCACGAAGATGTCCTCGAGGGTCTCGGTCCGGGGGACGAGGGAATGGATCCTCCCTCTCCGCTCATGGACGAGCGCCATCAGGTTCCCTATGTTGTCTTCTTGGAAGACCTTGAGCAGGATCCTGTCCCCGAGCGTCGAGACGGGCTCGCCGAGGTCGACGAGGTCGGCGGGGTCGATCCCCGACAGGGTGACTTCGGTGAAGAGGACCTTCTCCGAAATCAGGCTTTGCAGGGCGCCCTGGCTGATAACCCGGCCGCCGACGATGATGGCCACGCGGTCGCAGATCATCTCGATGTCCTGGAGGATATGGGAGCAGAGGAAGATCGTCTTGCCTTCCTGCTTCAGCCGGACGATGATGTCCCTAAGGTCCTTGCGGCCCAGCGGGTCCAGCCCGCCCAGCGGCTCGTCGAGGAAGAGGAGCGCCGGGTCGTTGATCAGCGCCTGGGCCAGCCCGACCCGCTGCAGCATGCCGCGGGAGAACTTGCGCAGCTGGAGGTCGCGAGCCTTCTCCATCCCGACGAGGCGGAGGAGAGTCGCAATTTTTTCCTCCTTGTCCTTTTTCCGCAGGCCGAACAACTGGGCGTAGAAATCGAGAAACTCCGCTGCCGTTAGATAGTCGTAGAAGTAGGGATTCTCGGGCAGGTAGCCGAGGTTCTCTCTCGCCTTGGCTGCAAGAGGGGGATGGCCGAAGATCGCAACCTTCCCGCGGTCCGGGAAGATCAGGCCGAGGACGCATTTAAGGGTCGTGGTTTTGCCTGCGCCGTTCGGCCCTAGGTAGCCGAAAATCTCTCCGGCCGCCACCGACAAGGAGACGCCTTTGAGGATCTCGCGCTTCTTTGGGATGAACCCGACCTTGAACGCTTTGTAGAGGTTGTCGATCTCGAGGACTGCAGCCATTGGACTCGGCCTCATTATATTAAAAAGGGGGGGCAAATGAAATAAGAAAGGGGACGGTTCAATCCGGTACGACGTGTTTGAAGGTGTCCGGGTCGATGGTGATGTAGAAATCGCTGCCCAAGTAGAGCAGGGGACGGACCTTCATCGGGTTGAGGATGTCGTCGGAGTTGAAGGCATGGGCGTCCTCGTGCACGGCCAGCACCTCTCCGACAAAGAGGTCATGGTCCCCGAACGGCCGGACCTCGGCCAGCCGGCACTCGAAGGCCACATAGGCCTCCTCGATAAGCGGGGACTTGATCACTCTGGCCGGCCGCAGCTTGACGCCGAATTCCTTCACCTTGTCGACCTCGTGGCCGGACTTGCGTCCCATCTGCGCCGAAAGCTTGATGCGGTCGAAACTCAGAAAGTTGACGGTGAACTCCCGGGCTTCGGAGATGACCTCATGGGTAAGTCGTTTCCGGGCGACGAGAATGCCGAAGAGGGGC
>Ga0154855_1197_pt11 | contig 9670 bp, 9 predicted proteins | sample Rifle2008BG19ft_FD_105827 | JGI IMG/M metagenome (GOLD analysis project Ga0154855, IMG submission 105827) | Candidatus Aminicenantes bacterium RBG_19FT_COMBO_58_17 | reverse complement strand
CACGGTCATGGGCCGCCACTGGTCACTCGACCGCGAGCACAACTGGGACCGGGTGGAAAAAGCTTATCGGGCCCTGGTCCAGGGCGCAGGCACCCGGGTTTCGGGCTAAGCGGAAGGGAAGGTTGGATCCGAACTTACCACAGCCGTTCAACGTATGATAGAGAGAGGTTGCTGGCGCTGATGCCAACGGAAGGACAATGATCGCTGAAATCTCCGATCTGCAGTTCTCTTACGGACGCATTAAGGCCCTGGACGGTATCAGCCTGAACCTGGCGGAGGGAGCTGTCGGTCTGCTGGGCCCGAACGGCGCCGGGAAAAGCACGCTGCTTCGCATCCTGCTCGGATTCCTGGCCCCCCAGCACGGCCAGGGCCGGGTCCTCGGTTTTGATATCCGGCAAGAGCAGCCGCGCATCCGCCGCTATGTCGGCTACATGCCGGAAGACGACTGCCTTATTCCGGGCATGGATGCCGTGACCTTCACGGCCTACTTCGGAGAGCTCTCGGGGATGCCACGCCAGGAAGCGATGAAGCGGGCTCATGATGTCCTCTTTTATGTGGGGCTGGGGGAGTCGCGCTACCGCCTGCTCGAGACCTATTCGGCTGGGATGAAGCAGCGGCTCAAGCTGGCCCAGGCGATCGTCCATGACCCCAAGCTCCTCTTTCTCGACGAGCCGACCAGCAACCTTGACCCCCAGGGACGCAAGGAAATCCTCGAACTCATCCAGGACATTTCCTCCAAGAAGGATATCCAGGTTCTGATCTCTTCCCATATCCTCCCGGACATCGAGTCTGTCTGCTCCGAAGTGGTCATCCTGAACAAAGGCCGGCTGGCGGCTCAGGGGAAGCTCAGCGAACTTCGGGAGCTCCACTACCGGCTTTACGAGATCAAGATAAAAGGAGAAGGGGAGGGGTTCGCCGCCAAGATCAAGACGCTCGGCTGCCGCGTTGAAGAGACCGAGGACAAGATCTTGAAGGTCTATGTGCCCGCGGAAATGGACATCCGGGAGATCTTCCGGGTGGCCGAGGAAGAGAATTCCCAAGTCCGTCATTTCGTCCGCAGCCGGACCTCGCTCGAGGACCTCTTCGCCCGGGCGGTGGGAGTCGATTGATGACCATCCGGGAGAAGGGCTATACGCATTGGGATGGGCAGCTGAGGGAACGGCGGTTCCCCTGGGCTCCGATTACCTGGCTGGGCATTCGACTTTCTTTTAAGAAAAAATATTTCAAATTCATGCTGTTCGGCTCCCTGGTCCCGGCGGTCGTCTTCCTCGTCGGGATCTATATTTCAGAGAGGATCGAAGATTTCCAGTACATGTTCCGGGGCAACAAGCAGATCCTCGAGGTGAATCCGGCCTATTTCAAGACCTACCTGAGCAGCGATTTCCTGCTCTTCATGATGGTGATGATCCTGGTGGTCAGCGGGGCCGGCCTGATCGCCGACGACCTGAAGCACAACTCCCTCCAGCTCTACTTCGCCCGTCCGTTGAAGAAGAGCGGCTATCTCACCGGAAAGGCGAGCGTGATCGTCTTTTTCCTGCTGCTGCTGACGCTAGTCCCCGGGCTGGTCTTTATCATCTTTAAACTTTTGTTCGCCGGAGATTTCCGCTTCCTGGCATCCTATCCCTGGCTTCCCCTCTCGGTCATCGGCTATTCCCTGTTTGTCACGGGTTTCTTCTGTTCCTATGCTCTGCTTTTTTCTTCCTTGAGCAAAAACAGAAGATACGTCTCCATCCTGATCTTCGCAGTCTACCTGTTCTCGGATATCCTCTTCGGCTTTTTTTACGAAAACTATAGGAAGCCGGCTTTCGCCTTGCTCTCGCTCAAGGCGAACCTTCAACAGGTCGCCGCCTGGTTCTTCAGGCTAAAGCCGGCCTACGCCGTCCCCTGGTACTGGTCGCTCTTCATCCTCTTGGCCTTTGGAATCGCCGCCGCCATCGTTTTGAGTAAGAAGGTCCGGGGCGTGGAGGTCGTCAAATGACGGCCGTGATCACGACCTCGAAGCTGTCCAAGTGGTACGGCAACGTGCTCGGGCTAAGCGATGTCAGCCTCGAGATCGAGCCCGGGGTCACCGGTCTCCTGGGACCCAACGGGGCCGGGAAATCGACCTTCCTCAAGCTCATCACGGGACAGATCAGGCCGAGCATCGGGAACGTGAGGATCTTCGACGAAAAGGTCCAGAACAACCAGGCGCTGTTCAGCCGCATCGGCTTTTGTCCGGAACATGATTCGTTCTACGAGGAGATGACCGGCTGGGTTTTCCTGACCAGTCTTCTCAAGCTGCAAGGTTTTTCGGCGGGGGAAGTCCGGTCGCGGGCCGAAGAGGCGCTGGATATCGTCGAGTTGAGGGCTGACAAGGACCGGTTCATCCGGGCCTACAGCCGCGGTATGCGCCAGAGGCTCAAGTTCGCCCAGGCCATCGCCCATGACCCGGAGATCATCATCCTCGACGAGCCGCTGAGCGGCCTGGACCCGCTGGGAAAAAGAAAGCTCATCCGCCTGATTAAAACCTACAGAGAAAAAGGGAAGACGGTGATCGTCTCGAGCCACGTCCTCCCCGAGATCGAGGCCCTAACCCGGACCATCATCCTTATCCACCAGGGCAAGGTCTTCGCCAAAGGCGATATCCACTACATTCGCGACCTCATCGAATCGCATCCGCACATGGTGTCGATCCGGTGCGCCGACCCGCGGAGGCTGGCGGGTCAACTCCTGGGAGAGGACTATGTCCTGAAAGTGCATTTCGGCCTGGACGGGAAGTCCGTCCTTGTCGAGACGAATAACCGGGACAAGTTTTTTGCACTCCTTCTTTCATTGCTTGTCAAAAACCGGACAGAGGTCGAGGAGATCACATCGCCGGACGACAACCTCCAGGCCGTTTTCGATTATCTCGTGGGGAAATGATATGATGTCCAGCTTGCCAGCCGATTTTCGCTCTTTTCTGAGCTCTGTGGGACGCGTCTTCGCGGTCTTCTTCCGGCAGGGACGGAAGGCCCGGCGGACCCGGTTCTTCTTCCTGTTCAGCTTTCTTCCGGTCGCCGTCTCCCTGGTCATCAAGTTCAACCAGATATTTTCGGGGAAGCCGGGGCGAGAAGGAGGCTACCTCTTCACCAACCTGATTATGCTCTTTTATTTGCAGATGATCATCCTCATCCTGGCCCTGTTCTACGGGACTTCGGTCTGCTCGGAAGAGGTGGAAGGAAAGACGCTGCCGTATCTCATCACCAGGCCGGTTCCCAAAGCGGCCGTCGTACTGGGCAAGTATGCTGCTTACACGGCCGTCATGACGGGGATGGTGACCCTGGGCCTTGTTTTCTCCTTTCTCGTCCTCAACCTCGACCGGCTGCTCGACCTGTCGCTCTATGGCCAACTGGGCCGCTATGTGGGAGCCCTGATCCTCGGGCTGATGGCCTACGGAGCCTTTTTCACATTTTTCGGGAGTTCTCTGAAGCGCTCGATCTTTTTCGGGCTGCTGTTCAGTTTTGGCTGGGAGAATGTCATCCAGTATTTCCCTGGATCGACCCAGCGGCTGGCCATCGCCCACTATTTGAAGTCGTTCCTGCCGGCGACGTCTCCCGGCCGCTTCTCCTTCCTGACCTTCCGCCTGGAGCCGACGAGACCGGGGTTCGCCCTCCTCATGCTGTTCGGCATTACGGCCGCGTGCCTGGCGCTGGCCTGCTTATTCTTTTCTAAAAAAGAATACAGTTTCGAAGATTAGTCCTGGTCCTGCTCCTGTTCTCCCTCGGGCTTATTGATTTTCATTTTTTTGCTGAGGCTCTGGATCAGTTCTTCGGGGAAGTCGGCGGAAATCTTGACATGGTCGGAGGCCGAACCGATCTCGATCTTGGTCAGAAGCTCGCCCACCAGGGGCTCCTTGGCGGCGGCCCCAGCACCCAGCGCCTTGAAACCGTTCAGGGCGTCGGCCATCTGTTTGTTCTTGGCCTCATCCGGGCTCATGGCTTTGATCTCGGCCAGAACAATCTTGTCCTTGTAATCGAAGGAAATGATGATCGACCGGATATCGGAGAAGGCCCCCAGCATCGGATTCTGAGAAGAGGCCTGCTTCATGGTGTCGGGAGGAATGGAGAATCCGCCCCAAACCATGGCGGCCGTGTTCATTCCCTTGAGCAGAGCAGAGACGTTTTCGTTCTTCCAAACGTTGTCGGCCTTCTTCTGGTGGACATCGATGACTTTTTTGACGGCGGAGTCGGTGCCGAAAAGAATGTTGGATTCGTCCAGGAAAACGCCGCTCACCGGTTTCTTGTCTTCGCTCGCAGCGGCCTTATAAACAGTGAACCCGTTGTACTCCTCGGTGGTCATCTCGCCCCGCTCTTTCTGGAGCAGCGCCAGAAGTTTTTCCTTCTCGTATCTCAGGTTGACCAAGCCGACGCCGTCCATCTCTTTCTGCCCAAAATCCCCCAACACGGCGCCGACGAAATAAAAGATGTCTTTCTGAGGGTCGATCCCGGCCGTCTGGATAAACTCATCGTACTTGGCCTTGTTCTCGCTCTCGGCGATCGCCTTGGCGGCGGCATCGGTCTGCATGATCCGATGGAAGTCGATGACGACCACTCCCTTGGACTCACTGGGGAGAAGGGAAAGCATATCCGTAGCCTTGGCCGATCCGGCCTTGGGAGCCGTGGCCTTGGCACAGGACGACAGGCCAAAACCCAGCAGAAGCAAAGCGAACAGGACAGCGACCTTCTTTTTCATTCTGTCTCCTCCTCGTTCTTCATTCTCTAAGCGCCCGGGCCGGGCGTTTCCTGACTATATCAAAACAGCCCGCTGAGGGCAATCATTTTTTATCGCTCGAAAATGTAGCGGAATCCGATCGCCCCCGCTAATTTGAGGTCGGAGAAGTTGAACGAGGGCACGATCTCGAAGAAAAAATTGAGGGGTGACTTCCGGAGAAGAAAATCAACTCCCAGCGGAACACGGAACCAAGCGTTGTCGGAGTCGCGGAAGACGATCTTCCCTCCGACGCCGAGGTAGAAGTCCAGGTCCAGGTTCCTGTCGGCGGCCAGACGGTGGCGGTAAAAAAGGAAATCGGCGTGAAGATGAAGATAGTGGTTCTCTTCCGGCGACCAGCCGATGCCTCCGGCCAAGGCTGCCGACCGGCTCAACCAGGCTTTCGCGGTCAGTCCTGAGGGCTCGAAAAGGACCAGGCCAACACCGGCCTTGCCAGGCTGAGCGGCGGAAGCCGCCACAACTGGCAAACAGGCGGTAAGGATGCCAATCAAGGCTCGTTTGATCATTGCGGCCTCCCATTCCGGAGCGTCGTCGGGATTTTCAGGGACACAACGAAGCCTATTTTAACCCAAAAGGCTGAAAAGAGTAAGGGCAGGGGGCGGCCTTGATGGGGAAGCGAGCCAAACGGACTGAAACTCCAACACGAGGAGAATCGCGGAAACAGAGGCAAGGCACTTTCCAGCCAGCCTGATTTATGCTATTGAGATGGGGGAGAGGACAATGGACATGCGACCGACCCCGTTGCAGGAGCTCATCCGAAATCGCCGCAGCGTGCGTCGCTATCTCGACAAACCGGTGGAGAGGGAAAAGGTCCTGGCCTGTCTGGAGGCCGCCCGGCTGGCGCCCTCGGCCGAGAACGTCCAGCCCTGGCGGTTTCTGGTGGTCGACGATCCGGAGGTGAAGCAACGATTCGCGGCTGCCGCTTTTTCCGGGATCTATTCTTTCTCCCGGTTTGCCGCCAAAGCACCGGTGCTCATCGTCATCCTTGCCCGGCCGGACCTTCTGGCGAACCACATAGGGAAGCATATCCAGGACATCTCCTTCTATCTCATCGACGTGGGCATCGCCGGTGAGCACCTCGCCCTCCAGGCGGAAGAGCTCGGTCTGGGCACGTGCTGGATCGGCTGGTTCAACACCCGCCGGACCCGGAAGTTCTTTCATATCCCGCGCCCATTCAAGATCGTCAGCATGATGGCCCTGGGGTACCACGAGGCGAGGCCGACTTCCGAAAAGAAACGGAAAACGCTGGCTGAGATCGCCTGGTTCAATCGCCTGGATAAATAATGGGTACCCCCGAGGTCGGGAGTCGGTTCGGGGAGGCGACATCTGTCCTCGGTGAGGGACAGGCTAGGCTTAAGGCCGGTCGGCGACCGTTCCTCATCAGGCAAGCCAGGCGTATCGATATGGCACGAAAATTGCTATAAAAAATTGTTGAATGTGCTAAGATGAAAGACGAAGAAGGGCCTGCCGGATGGGCCCAGGAGAGGGTCTTTTGATGGCCCAATTCCTAGTAATATGATAAAATTTATATAAATAGTATATATTTCTCCCCATCGAGAGGTGTTTAGGGAGTAAAGAATGGAGGGAACGATGTCCAAGAATTGGAGATTGTCAACTTGGCTGTTTATAACGGCCCTGGCCGTTTTTCTCTTGAGCCCGGCGCTCGAAGCGCAGCAGTATTTCGGCCGGAACAAGGTCCAATACCAGAAGTTCGACTTCCGGATCATCAAGACCAAGCACTTTGATGTCTATTACTATCCGGAATTCAAGGGCGTCGCCGAGGAATCGGCCCGCCTAGCCGAGCGATGGTACGCCCGGATATCGCGCATGCTCGGCCACGAGCTCAAGGGCAGGCAGCCGCTGATCCTGTACTCGAGCAGCCCCCATTTCCAGCAGACAACCGTCCTCTCCGGATTGATAGGCGAAGGAACGGGAGGGGTCACCGAGTCTTTGAAACGACGGATCATCCTGCCGGTGGGCTCCTCGCCCTACGAGACCGACCACGTGATCGGCCACGAGCTCGTCCACGCCTTCCAGTATGACATGACCTCGGAAGGCGGTCCGGGCGGCGGGATGAACCCCGCCCTGGCCCGGGTTCCCCTTTGGTTCATCGAGGGACTGGCCGAGTACCTGTCCATTGGATCGGTTGACCCCCACACGGCGATGTGGATGCGGGATGCCAGCCGCAGGAACTTTATCCCGGCGCTTAAAAAGATGGACAACCCCTACAAGTACTTCCCCTACCGCTATGGACAGGCGCTGTGGTCCTATATCACGGGCCGGTGGGGAGACGAGACGGTGTCCCGACTCATGAAGAGCGTCGGCCGCGTGGGTGACCTTGAAGCCGTGGCGACCAAAGTCCTCGGCATTTCCTACGAGCAATTAGGAAAGGACTGGCAGGAGGCTTACAAGAAAGCCTATGAGCAGGTCCTGCCGCAAACCCAGCTCTCCGACCCGGCCAGCCGGATGCTGATGAAGGGGGAAGAGGAGAATCCATACAACGTCTCGCCCGTCATCAGCCCGGACGGGAAGTATATCATGTTCCTATCCACGCGGGATCTCTTCTCCATCGACTTGTACCTGGCCGACGCCCAGACCGGGAAAATCAAGAAGAAGATCACCCAAACGGCCGTCGACCCGGAGTTTGAAAGCATCCAGTTCATCCGCTCCGCCGGCGCCTGGGATCCCCGAGGAAAAACCTTTGTCTTTGGCGCTATCTCCAAGGGAGAACCTGTCTTGACCTTCTTCGACCTGGACAAAGAGAAGATCGTGGAGGAGGTCGAGTTTAAAAACCTGGACGAGATCTTCAGCCCCACCTGGTCTCCGGACGGACGGTTCATCGCCTTCTCCGCGATGACCGGGGGGAAATCGGACCTCTTTATTTATGACCTGAACTCGAAAACTTCGAAGCAACTAAGCGATGACTTTTTTGCCGATCTCCACCCGAGCTGGTCTCCGGACGGACGGTCCATCGCCTTTGTCACGGACCGGTTCACCACGGACCTGACTCTGTTGAGCATCGGCGACTATGAACTTGCGCTCGTTGATCCTGTCTCTGGAAAAATCGAGCGCGTTCCCGCTTTTTCGGCGGCCAAGAACACCAATCCGCAGTGGACGCCGGACTCCAAGAGCCTGGTCTTCCTGTCCGACCAGAGCGGCAAGACGGACATCTACCGGATCGAGCTGGAAAGCCAGAAGCTCTACCAGGTGACCAACCTTTACACCGGCGTGAGCGGGATCACCGACCTTAGCCCGGCCCTCTCGGTGGCTGAGAAAACCGGCCAGCTGGCCTACTCCGGCTATGACGGCGGCTACTATACGATCTACCTGATCGATAAGCCGGAGGCCATTCAGGGCAACCCCAGCATCGCCAGGTTTGGGGGTAGACTGCTGTCCGTCCTGCCCCCGCGCGAGCAGCCCGGGGGCGCCCTGCTCGGATTGCTGAGGAACCCTCTCTTCGGGCTTCCCGAACAGGTGGAATTCCCCGAGTCTTCGTACAAGCCCAAGCTCACCCTCGACTATGTCGCCCCTCCCCAGATCGGTGTCGGAGTGGACCGGTTTGGAACCTACACGGGAGGAGGCGTCGGACTCTTCTGGGGGGACATGCTGGGCTATCATTCCGTGGGGACCATCGTCCAGAGCTCGAGCCGGCTGAAGGATCTGACCGGCATACTCACTTACCAGAACTCCAAGAGCCGCCTGAACTGGGGCGCTGTGGCCGGACGCATTCCCTATGTCTATGGAGGCTATTCGGTCTCTTTCGACCCAAACCAGCAAGCCTATATCGAGGACCAGATCTTATTCTGGCAGATCAACTATCAGCTTTCGGGCTATCTGGCCTACCCGCTCAGCCAGGTCCAGAGGGTCGAAATGTATGCCGGTTATCAGTATATCGATTTCGATGCGGAGAGGATCACCCAGGCCTACACCTTCGATGGGATCCCGCTCTACCGCGATATCACCAAGCTCCCCTCATCACCGAGCATCAGTTATGCCTACACGACCCTCGCCCTGGTCTACGACAGCGCTCTCTTTGGCGCGACCGCGCCAATCCTGGGTCAAAGCTACATGCTCGAGCTCACGCCCACCCTGGGGGCCTTTAACATGTACACGATAATGGGCGACTACAGGCGCTATTATGTACCTGTAAGGCCCTTCACGCTTGCTTTCCGCGCCCTGCACTACGGCCGCTATGGACGAGACGCCGAGGACGAGCGAATGTACCCGCTCTATATCGGCTATGAAAGCCTGGTCCGTGGCTACGACTACAATTCTTTCTCCTACACTCAGAATCCGGGAGACCCGGGCTTTGACCCGAACCGGCTCTTCGGCTCCAAGATGCTCGTCGCCAACGCCGAGCTTCGTTTTCCCCTGTTCGGAGTCCTCGGTATCGGGAAAGGCTACTATGGTGTTTTTCCGATCGACATGATCCTCTTTTATGATTGGGGGGTGGCCTGGACGGAAAAAAACAAGCCGGTTCTGTCGGGCCGAGAGCGCACCAGCGTTTCCAGCGCCGGCCTCGGCCTCCGGGTGAACGTTTTCGGCTACCTGGTCGTGGGCGTCAACTATGTCAAGCCCTTCGACCGGCCGGACAAAGGCTGGTATTTCCAGTTCAGCTTCTGGCCGGGATTCTAACGGACGCCTGATGGCGGCCTTCCCGGACTTCCGGCCCCTCGGACTGGAAGACCGAGAGTTCATCCGGGAGGTCCTTTGGCGGTACCAACCGGATACCTCCGAGCTGACTTTCACAAACCTTTTTATCTGGCGCTCTCTGTACCGCTCGCGGTGGTCGACGGCGGGACAATGGCTTCTTCTTCTCCAGGAAAAAGAGGGAGACGAGCCTTCACTGCTTCCGCCGGTGGGCCCTTCACCACGGCTCGCGGTCACTCGCCTGGCGCTCGGCTGGCTGCGGGAGGAGAGGGGA
>Ga0154855_1250_pt1 | contig 9782 bp, 8 predicted proteins | sample Rifle2008BG19ft_FD_105827 | JGI IMG/M metagenome (GOLD analysis project Ga0154855, IMG submission 105827) | Candidatus Aminicenantes bacterium RBG_19FT_COMBO_58_17 | reverse complement strand
TGACCAGGAAATTTCCGTAAAAGCTTCGCACCCGGCCGATGCTCTTGGGACGCCCGAAATTCAGGTTGTACCCGTCCGCTCCCCTTTCCACGATAGGTACCGGCAGAAACGGCTCAAGGTGTTTCTTGACGCCTACCGGCCCGCATCCCGGGCCGCCTCCCCCATGGGGAGTGGAAAAGGTCTTGTGAAGGTTGAGGTGGATGACGTCGATGCCCATGTCCCCCGGCCGGAACTTCCCGACCAGGGCATTCATGTTGGCGCCATCCATGTAAACAAGGCCTCCTTTGGCATGGACGATTTCACAGACCTTCAGGATGTCCCATTCAAACACACCCAGCGTGTTCGGGTTGGTGACCATCAGGGCGGCCACTTCTCCGGTCATCTCCCGGCCGAGAGCATCCAGGTCGATCGTCCCGCGGTCGTTGGACTTGACCTCCTCGACTTTATATCCGCAGATATGAGCGCTCGACGGGTTGGTTCCGTGGGCCGAATCGGGTATGAGGACGATCCTCCGGGGATCGCCGCGGTCTTCGAGGCAAGCGCGGACGAGCATCATGCCCACCAGTTCCCCGTGCGCTCCGGCGCTCGGCTGCAGGGTGACGGCATCCATGCCGGTGATCTCGGCCAGGCTGTCCTCCAGGCTTTTCAGGACCTCGAGGTTCCCCTGGATGAGATCCTGCGGAGCGCAGGGATGCGAGCCCTGGAAATCCGGCAGGGCGGCGACCTTCTCGTTTATCTTGGGGTTGTACTTCATAGTGCAGGAGCCGAGGGGATAGAAAGATGTATCGATACAGAAATTCGCCTGTGACAGCCGCGTGAAATGGCGGACGACCTCTAACTCGGAAACCTGGGGAAAGCCGGGGATTCCGGTCCGGACAGCAAGGCCTTGCAGGGCGTCCTTATTTTCCGGCACATCCAGCTTGGGAAGTGCGAAGCTTTTTTTCGTGGCGGAACTGATCTCGAAGATCAAGGGTTCGCGGCTCATCTTTCCACCTCGGCAACCAGGCGGACCAGCCGGTCGATTTCGGCCTTGCTGTGGACTTCAGTGACGCAGAACAGCGAGCATTCCTTGAGCCCGGGATAGTGAGGACCGAGGGCCAGCCCGCCAAGGATCCCGTTGCTAAGGAGATGGTCTCCGACCTTTTTATAGCCGCCCTCGAATTCCAGAACGAACTCATTGAATACAGGGCCTCCGAACTTTCTCTTGACACCCCGGATGGCAGTGAGGCTGTCCAGGGCATAGTTGGCTTTCTGGATATTCTGATAGGCCAGCTCGCGCATTCCTGCTTGACCCAGAGCTTCCAGGAAAATCGTCGCCCTGAGCGCACACCAGGCCTGATTTGTGCAGATGTTTGAGGTGGCCTTCTCTCGGCGGATATGCTGCTCTCGCGTCGAGAGGGTGAGGACAAACCCTCTTTTTCCCTTTACATCCTTGGTCACGCCGGCGATGCGGCCCGGAAACTGGCGGATGTACTCCTTGCGGCAAGCCATAAACCCGAGATAGGGACCGCCGAAGCCCAGGGGCAGACCTAAGGACTGCCCTTCTCCGGCGACGATATCGGCTCCGGCAGCGCCCGGCGACTGGAGTATGCCCAGCGATGCCGCTTCGGCCACGACGACGACAAAAAGCGCCTGGTGCTGGTGGGCGACAGCGGAGAGGCGATCGAGGTTTTCTACGACGCCCAGGAAGTTGGGCGATTGGCAGACCACGGCGCTGGTCTCGCCGTCGATCTTTCGCTCCAGAGCCTCGATATCCACCTGTCCTTCGCCGTCGTATCCCACCTCCTCGACCTGGATGGCCAGGTTCTTGACATAGGTGCGGACGACATCCCGGTACTGGGGATGGAGGGATCCGGCGACCAGGATTTTCGGCCGGCCCATGAGCCGCTCGGCCATGAGGACCGCTTCGGCGGCCGCCGACGCCCCTTCATACAGGGAGGCGTTGGAAATCTCCAAGCCCGTCAGCTGACAGATCAGCGTCTGGTATTCGAAGATGACCTGGAGAGTCCCCTGACTGACTTCGGGCTGATAGGGTGTATAGGGGCTGAGGAACTCTCCTCTCGAGCTCAGATAATCCACGATATAGGGGATATGATGACGATAGGCGCCGGCCCCAACAAAAGAGAGATGGACGCGCTCCTTGTTCTTGCGGCCGATGGCTTCAAAATGCCGGACAAGCTCGGGCTCGGTGAGCGCCGGGGGAAGACGAAGTTCCCTTTTCAGCCGGGCGTCCTCGGGGATGCAGCAGAAGAGGTCGTCCGGCGAGGAAACGCCGATCCGGGCCAGCATCTCCTTTTTATCCTGATCGCTGAGAGAGATATAACTCATGAGGCCAGGCCCTCCAGGAATTTTTCATAGTCGCCTACGCTCATGAGCATATCCAAATCCGACTTGTTTTTAAGCCGCAAGCGGATGATCCAGCCCTTGCCGTGGGGGTCCTGGTTGAGGGCTTCCGGGGAATTGTTGAGGTCCTCGTTGACGGCGATGACCTCACCGGACAAAGGCGAATAGATGTCGGAAACGGCTTTGACCGACTCCACCACACCGATGGTCTGGTGGACGTCGAGTGCCTTCCCGACGGCGGGAAGCTCGACATAGACGACGTCCCCCAGCTGTTTCTGGGCGAAATCGGTGATCCCGATGGTGGCCGTATCCCCTTCGAGTTTGACCCATTCATGATCCTTGGTGAAGCGGTATTCTTTCGGATACATCGACTGCCTCCTCTCTGAAAATTTGGCTGCGGAAGCCGAATATGGCCCTCCCCGGCTTGGGCGATTCCAAGGTTGGGATTCCCTATTTTACATGAAACCGCGCCTTTGTGGTAGCCGAACGTCCAAGAGTCTCCTCCCCCCGGCCGGCGGCTGCCAAGGTTTTTATCCGCGTTTATAGAACGGGGTAGAGACCACTTTGGCCTTGACCTTTTTGTCCCTGATTCCCACTTCGACAGCGGTGCCGATCTCGGTGAGCTCAACCGGAAGATAGACGAGGCCGATGCTTTTCTTGAGGAACGGCGAGAAGGTACCCGATGTCACCTGGCCTGCTTTCAGTCCGGCCGCGAAGACCGGATAGTGGGGCCGAGGGATGCCCTTATCGATGAGCTCGAACCCCACTATCTTCCGCTTGATTCCTTCGCCGAGCTGCTTTTCGAGGGCTTCGCGTCCCAGGAAATCGCCTTTCGTGAATTTGATGATCCACTTGAGGTCCGCCTCGAGCACCGTCGTCGTGTCGTCGATATCGTTCCCGTAGAGCATCAGCTTGGCCTCAAGACGCAGGGTATCGCGCGCGCCGAGACCGATGGGAAGAAGGCCGATGGGCCGTCCGGCCTTCATAATCTCCTGCCAGATGGGGGCGGGCTGGGCCGAAGTCGTATAGATCTCAAACCCGTCTTCTCCGGTATAACCCGTCCGCGAGACCACAGCCTCAACACCGGCCACCTTGCCGCGGCCCGCCCCGAACGATTTCAGCCCGGCCAGGTTGATTCCGGTCAGGGGCTGGAGTATCTCCTGGGCCTTGGGACCCTGGAGAGCGAGCTGCGAATAGCCGTCGCTGGCATTCTCGATCGAGACAGCGAACCCGGCCTGATGGGCGGCAACCCAGCCGTAATCCTTGTCTGTATTGGCGGCGTTGACGACCAGGAGGTATTCCTCGGGCGAGAAGCAGTAGACCAGCAGATCGTCGACAAACGTCCCCTGCGGCGTCGTCAAGGCCGTGTATTGGGCTTGATCGGGGGCCAGCCGTCCCGCGTCGTTCGGGGTTAGAGCCTGGACGAAGGCCAGGGCGTCTTTGCCCCGGACCATGATCTCGCCCATGTGGCTGACGTCGAAGAGCCCGGCCGCGGTCCGGACGGCCAGGTGCTCCTCGATGATCCCTTTGTATTCGACCGGCATCTCCCAGCCGAAGAATTCGATCATCCGGCCGCCGAGTGTCTTGTGGAATTCGTTAAAGCGCGTTTTTCTCATGACGGTTCACCTCATCGTGGAAGGCTATTTAACTATCACAATCCAACCGGCTCTTCAAGCCGGGTCACTTGTCGAATGCCAAAATTTTGTTATAATTAGGGGCTGCGATGATCAAACTCAAGGATGCGTTGAAGAAGGAAATTCTGGCCCGGGTTAAGGAAAGGCATACCCTCGACGAGACCGAGTTCGAGATCACCGCCACCCCTCAGCAGAGCTTCGGAGACCTAAGCCTTACTTTCCCTTTCAAGCTGGCCAAGAGGCTCAGGGCCAATCCCCGGCAGGTCGCCCAAGATCTCCTTCCCCTCTTTTCCGGCCTGGAGGGGGTGAAGACGGCCGAGGTTGCCGGGCCCGGCTACATCAACCTTTTCCTCGACCGAGATGCGTTCTTCCGGACGGCGCTGGGTTCACTCGGAAGAACCTCCCTTTATCCGGAGTACCACAAAGTCATCATCGAGCACACCAACATCAACCCGAATAAGGCCGCCCACATCGGACACCTTCGCAACGCCTGTCTGGGCGATACCCTGGCCCGCTGCCTGAGGCATAAGGGCGAAAAAGTCGAGGTTCAAAATTACATCGATGATACCGGTGTCCAGGTGGTTGATGTCGTCTTCGGCTTCATGGACCTGGAGAGAAAAACTCTGGCCGACCTCGACTCTGTCGGTCAGAAATTCGACTACTACTGCTGGGACCTCTACGCCCGGACCGCGGCCTATCTCGAAGCCCACCCGGAATCCCAGATCCGCAAGGCCGAGATCCTCAAGAACATAGAACACGGCCGCGACCCGGAAGCCGGGATGTCTCAGGCCGTCTCTCGCCGAATCATCCGGGCTCATCTTAAGACCATGGAGAGGATCGATGTCGGCTACGAGCTTCTGCCCTGCGAGAGCAGCATCCTCGGCCTCAAGTTTTGGGAAAAGGCGTTTGCGCTGCTCAAAGAAAAGGACGCCATCCAGCTGTCCCGGGAGGGCGAGAACGCAGGCTGCTGGGTGATGAGGCTCGCGGACGCCAAGGAAAAGGAGAAGGTCATCGTCCGCTCGGATGGAACGGTGACCTATGTCGGGAAAGACATCGCCTACCAGCTCTGGAAGTTCGGCCTGCTCGGCCGTGATTTCTTCTACGAGCCGTTTGCCCGGAATGGGGCCAAAACTCTCTGGATCACGACGACAGAACGCCGCCCGGCTGCACCGGCCTTCGGGAGCGCGAGCCGGGTTTATAATGTCATCGACTCCCGGCAGGCTTATCTCCAGAAGATCGTTGCCCAGGGACTTAGGGTTCTCGGATTCGAGGCCCAGGCCGCCAATTCCATCCATTTTTTCTACGAGATGGTCGCCCTTTCTCCCAGAAGCCTGAAGGAGCTCAACTACGAGGTCTCGGAAAACGAGAAGGACCGGAGCTTCCTCGAAGTCTCGGGACGAAAAGGCCTCGGTGTCAAGGCCGACGACCTGCTTGACCGGCTCGAGACCAAGGCCCTGGCCGAAGTCGAAAAACGCAACCCCGAGCTCTCCCCGGAGCTCCGGGCCTCGATCTCGCGCGCGATCGCCTGCGGTGCACTCCGTTACTTTATGCTCAAGTTCGCCCGGAATTCCTTGATCGTCTTCGACTTCGAAGAGGCTCTCAGCTTCGAGGGAGAGACAGGCCCATACCTCCAGTATACGTTTGTCCGGTTGAACAGCATTTTCCAGAAGCTTTCGGACCGGGCTGGAGTCGGGAACGCCGAACTGGAAAAGCTGCTCCGGGAGGACCCGACACTCCTGGATCGCCTTCCCGAAAACGAGGGGCGTGATTTCTGGGACCTCGTCCTCTATGCTGCCCAATTCGAAGAACATGTCCTGCACTCGGTCTATTCGCTGGAGTTCTCTCACCTCGCCAAGTTCACCTTTAACCTATGCCAAAAAACAAACGCCTATTACCATCTGTACTCGATCCTCGGCGAGGGCAACCTGGACCTCAGGAACATCCGGATCATGACCGTATTCTATATCCGCGAGATCCTCAGAACCGCGCTCTCCTTGATGGGCATCCCTTTGCCCGAAAAGATGTGAGCCGGGCGGAGAATCCAGCGGACTCAGCCGATCGTTATCAGAAAGGAGGCCAACGCTATGATCGAAGTCGAACATCTCACCAAGAAATACGGTGATCTCGTAGCCGTGCGCGACCTCAGTTTCAAGGTCGCCAAGGGCAAGATCTGGGGGCTTCTAGGCCCTAACGCCGCCGGCAAGACTACAACCATGAGGGTCTTGACCGGCTACATTCCAGCCAGCGACGGAAAGGCCACGGTCGCCGGGTTTGATGTCTTCGAACAGCCGAACGCGGTCAAAAGGGTCACTGGTTACCTGCCCGAAGTCGTCCCCCTCTATCCCGAAATGACCGTTGCCGAGTATTTGAGCTTTGTCGCCGCCCTCAAGCAGGTCCCCGCCTCCAAGCGCGGGCCGGCGCTGGAACGGGCCATCCAGGTCAGCGGCCTGGTTTCGGTCAAGGGCCGGCTCATCAAGAACATCTCGCGGGGGTTCAAGCAGCGGGTTGGGATCGCTCAATCCCTCATCCACAATCCCGATGTCCTGATCTTGGACGAGCCGACCATCGGCCTGGACCCGGCCCAGATTATCGAGATCAGAGAACTGATCAAGGCGCTCAAGGGAGAGCACACCATCATCCTCTCGACCCACATCCTGGCCGAGGTGACTCAAACCTGCGACGGCGTGGTGATCATTAATGAAGGCCGCCTGATGGCGTCGGGCTCGCTCGAGGAATTGACCGCCTCCTTCCACGAGAAGGATCGCATCATCCTCAGGCTCCGGAGAGGACATGAGGACGCCTTGACGGCCCTAAGGGCCATCCCGGGCGTCGAGAAAGTCTCCCGCCATAACGGCGAGCTGGCCGTCGAATGGAATCCGGGAAAGGACCTCCGTGAAAACGTTTCCAAGCTGGCCGTGGAAAAGGAATGGGGACTTTTGGAGATGCGAACCGCGGCCATGAACATAGAGGACCTTTACCTGCGCGTCGTTTCGGGAGGAGGCGAGCAATGAGCAACATTTGGACGATCGCCAAAAAAGAGATCAAGACCTATTTCACCTCCCCCATCGCCTATGTGGTCATTGCCGTGTTTCTGGTCCTTGTGGGTTTCTTTTTCTTCAGCGCTCTCTCGTGGTTCAATTCCCAGGCCATCCAGATGGCTCAGAATCCCTACTACGCCCAGCAGATGAACCTCAACCAGATGGTCTACACCCCCCTCTTTCACAACATGAGCATCATCCTGCTGCTTATGCTACCCCTGCTGACCATGAGGCTCTTCAGCGAGGAAAAGAAGACCGGGACGGACGAGCTGCTGTACACCTCCCCGGTCAACGTCGGCCAGATCATCCTGGGCAAGTACCTGGCGGCGCTCGTGGTCCTGGCAGCGATGTTGGGGTTGACCGCTCTCCTCTCCTTGTTCAGCTTCGCCTACGGCAATCCGGAAGTGCCCCAGATCTTGAACGGCTACCTGGGGCTGTTGCTCGTGGGGGCGGCGTTTGTCGCGGCGGGGGTGTTTTTCTCCTCGCTCACTGAAAACCAGATCGTTTCGGCCATCCTGACCTTCGGCGCCCTGCTCCTGTTCTGGATCCTGAACTGGGCGGCCTACTCGGCCTCCGGGATGTGGAAGGACGTCCTCAACTATCTCTCCATCTTCCAGCACTTCGACGACATGACCCGGGGAATCCTTGACACCAAGGATGTCGTCTATTACGTCAGTTTCGCCTTCTTCGGACTCTTCCTGACCCATTCCGTGATCCAGTCCAGACGTTGGAGATAAGCCATGGAAACGATCAAGAAAAACCTCAACACCATCGGGGTGGCGCTCGTCGTTTTGGCCCTTATAGGCATGCAGATCTGGCCGCACCGTAAGACCGTCTTCCTGGTCATGGCCGTGGTCGGGGCAGCGGCCATCGCCGTCTACGTAAGTCTCAACCTGGCTTCGCTCAAAAGGAGCGTCAGCCGCAAGTCCTTCCTCTATTCGAGCAACCTCCTGCTCGTCGTCGTCCTTGTTTTGGCCATCCTCGTCCTCCTGAACTATTTTCTCTCGCGGCACAACTACAGGCTCGATTTCACCGAGGCCAAACTCCACAGCCTCTCCGACCAGTCCATCCAGGTCCTGAAGAACTTGAAGAAGGACGTCCAAATCAAGGGTTTTTTCCGGGAGGGCAATTACGGTCGATCCAAGCTGGAAGACCTGCTGAAAAATTACGGCTATTACTCAAAGAAGATCAAGTACGAGTTCATCGATCCCGATAAAAACCCCGGCCTCGTTAAGGCCTACGGTATCACCCAGGACGGGACGACAATCCTAGAGTCGGGAGGCCAGGAAAACCGCATCACTGCTTCAACCGAAGAGGACCTCACCAACGCCCTGATCAAGGCAACTCGAGTGAGCAAGAAAGTCATCTATTTCCTCGAGGGTCACGGCGAGCACAGCATCGAACAGACAGAAGACATCGGCTATTCGTTTGCCAAGGACGAGCTCCAAAAGCTCGGCTACGAGGCCAAGAAGCTGACCCTGGCGCTTTCCGAAACATTCCCTCAGGACTGCGCCCTCCTCGTCATCCCGGGGCCCCAGAAAGACCTCCTGCCCAACGAGCTGGAGACCATCCAGGCCTATATCTTCAAAGGCGGGCGTGTTTTCTTCATGGCCGACCCGGAGGTCGCCCCCGGCCTCGCCCCTTACCTGAGCCGCTTCGGCGCAAAACTCGAGGACGACGTGGTCGTGGACACGATCTCGCGCCTCTTCGGGGGCGACTATTTCATGCCGGTCGTCACCGAGTATGAAGCGCATGAGATCACCCGCAACTTCCGGTACGCGACTTTCTTCCCTTATGCCCGGTCCGTCGAACCGGTCGAACCGAAGCCGGAAGGCATTACGACATCACTCTTGGGCAAGACGAGCCCCAACTCCTGGTCCGAAAGACAGCTCGACCAGAAGCAGGTGACCTTCGACAAGGATAAGGACAAACAAGGACCGATATCCCTGGCCGTTGTGGCCACCGTCCAAGCCCGGGCCGAGGAAAAGAAAGCCGGAACTCAGGAAGCGGCCGGGCAAAAGGCCGAGCCTCAGACGCCCGAAAAACAAGGGAAAGAGGACGAGAAAAAGAGTGAAGAAATAAATCCGGAGGAAACGCCGGTCACAGAGCCCAAGAAGGAGGGCCGAATAGCCGTCTTGGGCGATTCCGATTTTGCCAGCAACAGGTACTATGGCCTGTCCGGCAACGGGAACTTCTTCCTCAATGCCGTCAACTGGCTGACCGAAGAATCCGACCTGATTTCCATCCAGCCGAGAACATCCTCGCCCCGGACCGTGCAATTCACGCCCTCGCAGGGCCGGCTGATCTTCTTCGTCTCTGTCGTTATCCTCCCCCTCATCATCCTCATCCTCGGGATTTCAGTCTGGCTAAGGAGAAGGTCGTTATGAAGCCCAAAACAACCCTCGTCCTCCTGGTCGTATTCGCGGTCCTCCTGGCGTCCGTGCTGCTCTTTGAATCCAGGAGCAAAGCCCGCAAGGAAACAGAAGAAAAAACCAAAAAGCTCGTCGACCTGGCTTCGGCGGACGTCGAGAAGATCACCCTGAAAAATGAGGGCGGAATTATCACCTTCAAAAAAGACGACAAAGGAGAATGGCTGATCGTCGAGCCGCTCGAAGCCAAGGCGGATGCCAGTGAAGTCAGCCGCCTGGCCGAGGACTTCTCCAGCCTTAAGTTCGAGCGCGTCATCGAAGCCGAAGGAGGCGATCCGGCCAAGTACGAGATCCCCAAAAAGGAGCTCACTCTCTGGTACAAAGGACAGGCTCAGCCC
>Ga0154855_1116_pt1 | contig 9802 bp, 10 predicted proteins | sample Rifle2008BG19ft_FD_105827 | JGI IMG/M metagenome (GOLD analysis project Ga0154855, IMG submission 105827) | Candidatus Aminicenantes bacterium RBG_19FT_COMBO_58_17 | reverse complement strand
AGGAGGAGCTATCACCCAGGGACCAGGGTTCATCGGCACCTGTTATATGTATCATAATCCCCGCCAATGCTCAACCCACCACAAGCCGAGCCTCTCCTTGACGGAACCCTGACCCGAAAATATAATGGGTCTGCCGTGCTCGGTAATCTTAAGGAAAAGCTCTCCAGAACCCGGCTGGCATTCCGGGAGAAGTGGGGAGATCTCTTCCAGAACAACCAGCCAAGGGACCAGATCCTGGAGGAGCTGGCCGAAGCCTTGATCCTGGCCGACACGGGGATCGCCGCCACCGATCGAATCATCCAGGCGATCAGGGACAAGACCCGGAAGGATGATGCCTTTCCGGCGATCCAGCAGGCGCTACGCGATGGGCTTGTCGAGATTCTGGGCCGCTACTCCTCCGGCCTCGCCGTCGATCAATCACCGGCGGTGATCATGATGGTCGGAGTGAACGGCGGCGGAAAAACGACCTCCATTGCCAAGCTTGCCCTGCATTTTCAGATCCAAGGAAAAAAGGTCCTTCTGGTCGCCGCCGACACGTTCCGGGCGGCCGCCCAGGAACAGCTGTCTATCTGGGGAAAAAGGCTGGATATCCCGGTCATCCGCGGACAGTACGGGGCCGACCCGGCGGCCGTCGTCTATGACGCCCTCCAGTCCTTCAAGGCGCGCGGCCACGACCTCCTTCTCGTCGATACCGCAGGACGAATCCATACCAACGCCAACCTCATGAGTGAGCTGGAAAAGGTCAAGCGGATCATCGGCCGGGAGATAGCCGGCGCGCCTCAAGAGATTCTCCTGGTGCTGGATTCAAGCATCGGTCAGAACGCCGTTGTTCAGGCCCGGGAATTCCTCAAGTTCGCCGGCATCACCGGCCTCTTCCTGACCAAGCTCGACGGAACCGCTAAGGGAGGAAGCGTCATCAGCATCGTCGAGGAGCTCAAGCTCCCCGTCAAGTTCATCGGGATCGGAGAGGACGCCCAGGACGTCCTGCCTTTCTCTCCCCTGGAGTTCGCCAACGCCCTGATCTCATGATCGATACCAAGGATACAAACTATCTCGAGATGGCCTACGGCCTGGCCGAGAAAGCCAGGGGCTGGGCCAGCCCGAACCCCTATGTCGGGGCCGTCATCGTCCGCAGCGGCAGGATCATCGGTCACGGCTTCCATGAGAGGCCCGGCCGCCCCCATGCCGAGGCCATCGCCCTGGAGCGGGCGGGCCGGCTGGCCAGAGGGAGTTCTCTGTACGTAACCCTGGAACCTTGCGTCCATTGGGGAAGGACTCCGCCCTGTGTCGAGGCTGTCATCCGGGCGGCGCCGAAACGGGTGGTTGTTTCGTCGCTCGACCCCAATCCCATCGTCTTCCAAAAGGGCGTCCGGAGGCTGCGCGCAGCCGGCATCGATGTATCCGTCGGCCTGCTTAAAGAGAGGAACTCCGTCCTCAATGAGAGCTACATTAAGTACATCACCCGCGGCGTCCCTTTTGTCACCTTGAAGGCCGCCCTCAGCCTCGACGGCCGCATGGCCACCCGGACGGGAGACTCTCGCTGGATCTCCTCTCCCGAGACCAGAGAGTATGTCCACCTTCTCCGCGGCGAGCACGATGCCATCATGGTGGGCATCCGGACGATCCTCAAGGACGACCCTCGACTCACAGTCCGTCATCCCCAGTGGGCCGGCAAGAAGATCGCCCGAATCATCCTCGATTCCGCGCTCCGTTTGCCCGCAAGCGCCCGGATCTTGGCCACGCTGGCCGATGGGAAGGTCATCGTCTTTACAACGGGCGGAGCCTCTTCCAGGAAGAGGGCCGTCCTGGAAAAACGGGGGGTGGAAGTCATTGAAATCCCGGGTCCGCCGCGTTCGATCAAAGTACCGGAGGTGCTTGCCCGTCTCGGCGACCGCGGCATCGCCAGCCTACTCGTCGAGGGAGGGAGCCGGCTTCTGACGACCATGATCGAGGAGAATCTCGCGGACAAGCTGTTCCTGACCGTCTCGCCCCGGCTCATCGGCGGCGAGGCGGCGCCTTCCTTCCTGGAGGGAGAAGGTGTCCGGCTGGTGAAAACATCCTGGGGACTCCGGAAGGTCTCCGCCTTCCCGATAGGGGATGACATCATCATCCAAGGATATTTCTGATGTTTACTGGAATTATTCACCATCAAGGCTTTTTCAGAGGTTTTCGGTCAGCTAAAAAAGAACTTGCCGTGGAAGTGCCGGTGTCTTTTCCCGTCCTGGAAATCGGGGAGAGTGTGGCCGTCGAGGGGGTGTGCTTGAGCCTGCTTCGCCGGGAGGCGAACACGCTCTTCTTCAATCTCTCTCAGGAGACTCTGGCCAAAACTAACCTCGGGTCGATTCGAGGAGGAGGAAGGCTGAACCTGGAACTCCCGCTGACTCTGCAGACCCCGGTCGGCGGCCACCTGGTCAGCGGCCACGTTGACGGACTGGGCAGAGTGCTTAGGATCACGGAGAAACCTCCTGGCCGCCGTCTCACGATCTCCTTCCCCCGGCAGCTCCGGCCCTATTTCGTCCCCAAGGGCTCTGTGGCCGTTAACGGTGTCAGCCTCACGGTCGCCGACGTCCGGCCGACCTCATTCGACGTCGAGCTCATTCCCCTGACTGTGGCCAAGTCAAGCCTGAGAGACCTTAGGCCCGGCCTAACCGTCAACCTGGAGTGTGACATTATCGGCAAATATGTGTATAATTGGGTGTCTAGAGGAAAAAATAGGGCTTAAATATCCGATTTTTTTGTCGCCAGGCGAAAGAAGAAAACAAAAGGCCGGTTCAATGAGCGCTGAATCCTCCATCATCACCGTCGAACGGGCGCTGCAGGAAGTCTCCTCAGGCCGGCTCATCATCATCGTCGACGATGAGGACCGTGAGAACGAGGGCGACCTCATGGTCGCCGCTGAAAAAATAACTCCGGAGATCATCAATTTCATGAGCCGCTACGGCCGCGGACTGATCTGTCTCCCCCTCACCAAGAACCGGCTCGAGGAACTCCGCCTGCCCCTGATGGTCAGGGAGAACACCTCGCGTTTTGAGACGGCTTTCACCGTTTCCGTCGACGCCAAGGCCGGCGTCAGCACCGGCATCTCGGCTTTTGACCGGGCCAGGACAATCCAGGTCGCCATCGACCCAGAAGCCGAACCGTCCGACCTGGTCCGGCCGGGACATATCTTCCCGCTCGAGGCCAGGGAAGGCGGAGTTCTGGCCAGGGCCGGGCAGACCGAAGCGGCCGTCGACCTGGCCAGGCTGGCAGGGCTCGCGCCGGCGGGGGTTATCTGCGAGATCCTGAATGAGGACGGGACCATGGCCCGGATACCGCAGCTTGAAATATTCAGCCTGGAGCACGGCATCCCCATCCTGACGATCGCCGACCTGATCAAGTACCGGATGAAGACCGAGAGCCTGGTGCGCAAGATCGACGAAGCCGACTTGCCCACCCAGTACGGACACTTCCGGGTCTTGATCTTCGAGGACCTGATCCAGCACGAAAATCATGTCGCTCTGGTCAAAGGGGAGATCGAAAGAGACGAGCCCATCTTGGTCCGGGCGCACTCCCAGTGTCTGACCGGAGACACTCTCGGCTCCTCCCGCTGCGACTGCGGGGAGCAGCTCCATCAGGCCATGAGGATCATCGAGAAGGAGGGCCATGGGGTCATCCTCTACATCCTCAACCAGGAAGGCCGCGGGATCGGCCTGACCAACAAGATCAAGGCCTACGCGATCCAGGACCGGGGCGCGGATACCGTTGAAGCCAACCGCAGCCTGGGCTTCAAACCCGACCAGAGGGACTACGGGATCGGGGCCCAGATCCTGGTCGCACTGGGGATAAAAAAGATCCGGCTGATGACCAACAATCCCCGCAAATTCATCGGGCTGGCCGGCTACGGCCTCGAGATCATCGACCGGGTGCCGATCGAGGTGCCGCCGAACCGGGCCAACCTCAAGTACTTGAAAACGAAAAAAGAGAAGCTGGGCCATATCCTGGATATGGTTTGAGCCCGGCGTGTTTTCGTTAGGGCGGATATGACGATCGAGAAGTTCTCGGAAGAGTTCTCGCCCCTGCCTCCGCAGGAGAAAATTAAATTCCTCTACACCCATATCGAAACGTTGGCCAAAGAGGAGAGGATCATATTCCTCCTCTCCATCCTCAAGCAGGAGGAGGCGTCTCCCCTGGTCAAGGCGACCGCGCTCAAGTTCCTGAGGGAAGCCTCCTACCAGGAGTCCGAGGTCTACAAGAGCTTCCTCGAGGACGACTTCCGAGCGATCGCCAACGCCGCCAAGCGCGCCGTCAAGGAACTCGAAGAGAAGGACAAGAAGGACGGCTATTACTCCGATGCCGTCCTCCGGAAGCTGAGCTCGCTTTCCGACAAGGACAAGCGTCTCAAGGTCTTGATGGCCATCTCCCGGCTCCAGGCCCCCTGGGTCCTCAGGGTCCTGCTGGAGGGTCTCTCCGATCCTTGTGAATCCAACCGCGATTTCCTGATTAAGGAGTTGAGCCGGAGAGAGGTCTGGAACTACTCGCCTTTTTACGAAAAGCTGTCCAAGCCGCCCTGGTACACCAAGAGCGCGGTGCTCCGAATCCTCGGCCGGAGGAAAGACGGCGCCGCGGTCCCCTCCATCAAGAGAGTCCTGGCCGACCCGAATGTCGATGTCCGAAAGAGCGCCGCCGAGGCTTTGGGAGAGATCGGGGGGAAGGAAGCGCTGGCTCTTCTTGTCAGGCTGTCTAAAGACGGAAGCGCCTACGTGAGACAGGCGGCCAGTGATGCCCTCCGTAAGGTCAGCAGCGTCCGCTTTATCGGCTGATAGGGCCGGCCTCTTCGCGGGCCTTCCGGGATTCCAGGATGAAAGTCACAGGCCCCTCGTTGGTTAGGTGGACATCCATCACGGCCTGAAAAACCCCCGTCTCCACCCGGAATCCTTTCTCTCTGACAACCGCGATTAGATGGTCGAAGAGTTCCGCCGCCGGGGCGGGTTGCTCGGCGCCGTCGAAGCTCGGCCGCCGGCCCTTTCTCGTCGAACCCGCCAGGGTGAACTGGGAGACGGCCAGGACCTCTCCGCCCGCCTCCGTCAGGGAGAGGTTCATTTTGCCTTCATTATCTGGGAAAATGCGGAGCTCCGTCGTCTTCCTGGCCAGGAATTCGGCGTCCTCGCGGGTGTCGCCTTTTTCGACTCCGACGAGAAGGCAGATCCCCGGCCCGATCCTTCCGGTCGTCCGCCCCTCCACCTCGACCCAAGCCTGTTTAACCCGCTGCAATACTATGATCATCCGCGCCTACCTCGACTCCGGTTGACTTTGAAGGCCACATATTCTATCATATGGGCTCAAAATAAGGAGTAGGATATGGTTCGTCACAATTCCGCGGTCCGGCAGCGGCGCCGCAGCATCCGGAGGAACGCCATCAACCGGCAAAACAAGTCCGCTCTCCGCACTCAGGTCAAAAAGCTTCGGGAGGCCATTCAACAGAGCGACAAGGAAACCGCCCAGAAGCTGGTTTCCTCGACGGTCTCCCTGATCGATAAATCCGTCAAAAAAGGCGCCATCCATAAGAATAAGGGCGCCCGCTTCAAGTCCCGTCTCACCCGGCAGGTTGGACTGATCAGTCCTTCTTCTTCCAAATAGCGGCCCGCCGTTCCCGCGGCCTCTGCTGCCGGCGGCAGTACTCGATCACAAACCTTTCAATCAGCGGTTGCTCCGAGACATCCATGGTCTTGATCGAGAGGTCGATCTTCTCCAGCTCCCGGACGGCCCAGTTGATCTCCCCGAGCGACAGTCTTTCGAGGAGCGAGAAGAGGGCCCTGAACTCATCCGCGTAGAGCTTGACAAAGGACTCCCTGATCTGGGGCTTGAGAAAGGCAAAAATCTCTTTCCGGTCGCGGCCCTCCCTGAGCCAGAGCTTGGCCAGCAGGAGGTCGCGGAAGAAGTTAGCCAGCACGCGCAGGACGTGCTCGGGCCTCTCTCCCTCTTGAAAGGCCCGGTTCAGCGTCAACAGCGACTGTCTCTGGTCCGCCTTCTTCAAGGCATCCGTCAGATCCCATTCGATAAAGCCTTTTGTCCAATCACAGACCTGGAGGACGTCTTCGATATCGACGGTCTTCCGGTCGGCGGTATAGGCCGCGATCTTCTCGATCTCATGGTCGATACGGCGGAGGTCGCTGCCGGCCACCTCTTCCAGCCGGCTCAGGGCATCGGGAGTGGCCGATTTCCCCAGGGAGGCCAAACGCCGCATCATCCAGGCATAGAGATCGACTTTTTTAAGGGGCTTCACCTCTCTAAGGACGACTGCCGCCCGGGGCAGGGAGTCGAAGAACTTGACCAGGGGGTGGGTCTTCTTCACTCGACCCGTGATCACGACGACCAGCACCGTCCGCGCAGCCGGAGACCGAAAATACTCCCGGATGATCTTCTCGTCGAGCGAAGAGAGCTTCCTGGAACTCTCTTTGCCCTCCCTGCCTTCTTTTCCCTCCCTGTTTTCCTCGACGGCCCTGACAACGACGATGCGCCAGGGGGAGAAGAAAAAGGGAGCTGTTCGGGCGGTGTCGATGATGTCCGGCCAGCGCATCCCGGCCAGGTCGAACCTCTCGAGGTTGAATCCCTGGGCATCCGGCGAGGTCAGAGCCCGTTTGAGCCGCCGGATGAATTCTTCCGCCAGGTAGTCTTCTTCTCCATAGAAGACATAGCCGGCAGCCAGGCGGTCTTCCCTGATTTCGCCGGCCAGGGCGTCGGTGGCGGCCATCTCAAAATCCTTCGAGGAGCGTGCTCACCAGGCTGCGGGCGAATTTCTCGGCCACCTTGTCGATGGCCTGGCTTTCCCAGGTCTCGTAGCTCGTGCCGGATGGCACCTCGTATTCTTCCTGATAGATATAGGAAGGGTTGGAGAAGAGAATTTTCTGGTTGGCGAGGTCGCGGAGGACGATCTTGGCGACTACCGTGATGGTGTAGCGGTCGGCCATATTCTGGTCGGAGAAGGCGATCGGGTTGACGTTGAAGGCGGTGATCTCTCCGACCAGGAGGGCGTCGGCGCCACCGCTCGATTCGCTCGTTACTTCCACCTTCCCGCGGGCGACCATCTCGTCGATGACGCTCTTGGTCAGCTTGACGTCCAGGTCGAAGCGGGTGGTCATGTTTTTAAACATGGGGACGTCGATCTTCTTGATGTTTGGAGGCAGAGAGCTTCCCGTGCCGCGCAGATAGTAGCCGCAGTGGACGAGGACCAGACAGGCGAGAGCTGAACCGAATATCCTTTTCATCTCCATTGCGCTTAGATGACGATGTTGACCAGCTTGTCCTCGATGCAGATGACCTTCCGGACCGGCCGGCCGGCGGTGAGGGAACGGATCCGGTCGAGGGCCAGGGCACGTTCTCTCATCTCACTCTCGCCGATGCCTGCGTCGGCCTCGAACTTGTCGCGGAGCTTTCCGTTGACCTGGACCACGATGGTGACGATCTCCTCTTTCGCCAGCTCGGGGTCGAAGGCCGGCCAGGGGAACCGGGCCAGAAGTCCATTGTGACCCGTTCGCTCCCACAGCTCCTCGGAAATATGCGGCGTAAAGGGCGCAAGGAGAACGATCATGCTCTCGAGGGCCAGGCGCAAAACCGTCCTTCCTTCCTCGCCCTGACGCAGCGATTCCTTCTCTTTCCGGGCCAAGTTGTAGAGCTCCATGATCGAACTTATGGCCGTGTTGAGGTGGAACCGCTTTCCGATATCTTCGGTCACCTTGCGGATGGTCTGGTGCGTTTTCTTGAGAAGGTCCGACCCTTCGGCCGCGTCCCGGTTGACTGATCGGGACGCGCCCTCCGCAAACAGATCGCGGTTCTCCTCGATGATCGTCCAGACCCTGTTGAGAAAACGAAAGCAGCCCTCGATCCCGTCTTCGGCCCAGGCGAATTCCTTCTCGGGCGGCGAAGCGAAGAGGATGAAAAGGCGGAGCGCGTCGGCGCCGTATCCCTGGATCATCTCGTCCGGGTCGACGACGTTTCCCCGAGATTTCGACATGGCCGCGCCGTCCTTGGTGACCATGCCCTGGGCGAGATAGTGCGGGAAGGGCTCGTCGATCGAGGCGCATCCAAGGTCTCTCAGCACCTTGGTGAAGAAGCGGGCGTAGATGAGATGGAGGATGGCGTGCTCCACGCCGCCGATGTAGAGGTCGACGGGGAGCCAGTAGGAAGCGACGGCCGTGTCAAAGGGCGCAGCCTGCTGATGCGGCGATGTGTACCGGAAAAAATACCAGGAGGAATCGAAGAAGGTGTCCATGGTGTCGGTTTCACGGCGGGCCTTGCCGCCGCACTTCGGACAGGCCGTGTTCACGAATTCGGGCGCCTTGTCCAGCGGAGATCCTTCCTCTCCCGTAAACTTGACGTCATGGGGAAGCTCAACGGGCAGGTTTTCATAGGGGACACCCACCGTCCCGCATTTCTCGCAGTAAATGATCGGGATGGGGGTTCCCCAATAGCGCTGCCGAGAGATGCCCCAATCCCGCAGCCTGTAGGTGAGGCTCTTGCGGCCGAACCCGCCAGTTTGCGCGAAACCGGACATTCTCTCCATCGCTTCCTGGGAGCTCAGGCCGGAAAATGGACCGGAGTTGACCAAGACTCCGTATTCCTCGGTCGCCCTCTCCTCAGGCTCCGCGGAGACAGGCTTGTCTGCGGGCGCGATTACGGGCCGGACGGTCAGGCCGTATTTCCGGGCGAACTCAAAATCCCGCTGGTCATGGGCGGGCACGGCCATGACAGCACCAGTGCCGTAGTCCATCAGGACGTAGTTGGCGATCCAGATGGGGATCTCCTCTCCCGAGAACGGGTTGACCGCCTTCTTCCCAGTGTCGATCCCTTCCTTTTCCGCCTCTTCCTCGTCCTTCTTCATCCGGGCTTCCCGGACGGCCCGTACCATCTGCTCGCGCCGCTTCTCTTTGTCCGGAGAATCGGTCAGGAGCTCACGGCTGAGCGGATGCTCCGGCGAGAGGAGCATAAAGGTGGCGCCGAAGATTGTGTCGATGCGGGTCGTAAAAACTTCGATCGTCCGGGAGGCACCCTTCAAGGGGAAAGAGATATGAGCGCCCTCGCTCTCGCCGATCCAGTTCTTCTGCATCAGAAGGACGTGCTCGGGCCATTTCTCGAGGAGCTTGTGTCCGTCGAGAAGCTCCTTGGCGTAGGCCGTAATCTTCAGGAACCAGTGGTCCATTTCTTTCTGCTCGACTCCCGAATCGCAGCGCCAGCACTCGCCGCCCGCCGCCTGCTCGTTGGCCAGGACCGTCCGGCACTGTGGGCACCAGTTGACCCAGCTCTTCTTGCGGAAGGCCAGGCCGCGATCGAACATCTTCAGAAAAATCCACTGGTTCCACTTGTAGTATTCAGGAAGGCAGGTGTTGACCTCACGCGACCAGTCGTAGCAGAACCCCAGGCGCTGCAGCTGCCGCTTCATGTGGGCGATGTTGTCGAGGGTCCAGGCCTGGGGATGGATGCCGTGCTTGATGGCCGCGTTCTCGGCCGGCATGCCCAGGGCGTCCCAGCCGATGGGATGCATGACGTTAAGCCCTTTCATCAGCTGAAAGCGGGAGATGACATCTCCGATCGAGTAGTTCCGGACATGCCCCATGTGGATGCGGCCGGAGGGATAGGGGTACATCTCCAGGCAGTAATATTTCGTCAGCCGGGGGTCATCGGCGGCCTCGAAGACCTTCTTCTCCGCCCAGGTCTTCTGCCACTTCTCCTCGACCTCCTGGAATGGATACACGTCTTTCATCTCAATCCGTCCCGCTCGATTAAGTCCTTGATTATCTGGGGTTTTTCGGCGTACCGCTCAATATTA
>Ga0154855_1029_pt3 | contig 9844 bp, 8 predicted proteins | sample Rifle2008BG19ft_FD_105827 | JGI IMG/M metagenome (GOLD analysis project Ga0154855, IMG submission 105827) | Candidatus Aminicenantes bacterium RBG_19FT_COMBO_58_17 | reverse complement strand
CTTGACGGGCCGGGACGCACGTGGTACGTTCTGTCGCAAATGAAGATCGCCGCCTTGCTACCCCACGTGGAAGTATTTGGCGGGGTTCGCCGCTACATCGAGGTGGGCAACGCGCTCATCCGGAGGGGCCATCGCTTTGTCCTGTTTACTCCGGCAGGGGCGAAGCCTGATTGGCTGGATTTCAGGGGGGAGGTCAAGGCATTTGAGGCGATCCCGTCCGAGGAATTCGAAGTGGGGATCTGCAGTGAGTATTCCATCCTCCCTCAGTTCGACCGCCTCAAGGCCGGGACGAAATTCTTCTATTTCGTCCTTGAAAGCCACAAAGGGGAGAAGGCTGTCGCACGGCGCGACTATCATTTCCTCGGCAGTTCCGAGGGTATCTGCCGGCGGATAGAGCGAAAATACGGTAGGCGATGTTTCCGAGCGCCGGGCGGGATAAACCCGGAGATATTTTTTCCGCTGCCCAGGCAGCCGGGCCGGGAATTCAAGATCCTTTGTTATGGCAGAATCTACAAGAAGAGAAAAGGCATCCGGCAGGTGATCAAGGCCGCCGAGAAGCTTCACCAAAAGAACCCCCATCTCCGTCTCATTTTCTTCGACAGTATGGTCGGCGAAGACAAGCGTGACCCCCGGCCGCTCGTCCGGACGTTCGTTCCTCACGAATTTTATCTTGACCTCCCTCAAAACAGGATGGCCTGGCTCTTTTCCCAGGCCGATATCTTCGTGAGCGGCGAGCGGCGCGCCGGCTGGGCCAACACCGCAGCCGAGGCCATGGCCTGCCGCCTTCCCGTCGTCTGCACCCCCAGCGGCAGCCGCGATTTTGCCGTTCATAACGAGACGGCCCTGGTCGTGCCCTTCGCTCACCCTTTCTTGCTGCACCGGCAGATCAACCGCTTGCTCGAGGACCCCGAGCTGCGCGAACGTCTAGCAAAAGCCGGTCACCGGAAGATCGGCGAATTCACCTGGGATGCCTTGGCCGGGCGCCTGGAGGCCATTTTTCAAGAAGTGTTAAGCCGGACCCCCACTCGCCCTAAGACAGGGGTCTAGTATTTTCTGGCCAAAGCGAGGGGGAGTCCGTCCGAAAGCCCTCCGCAGCAGAGCGGGCTGACGAGCCTGAATCCGAGCCTTCCTTAAATTGAATTACCCCCTCTCTTATGATATCCTTTGGCGTGGAGGCGTCTTGAATGGATGAAAAAGCACTGAAAGAGCTCATGCTCAGGGAAAATACCGATTTCCGGAGGATCCATGATGAGCACCAGGCCTGCGAGAAAAGGCTAGAAGGCCTCCGGAGCAAGAGCTTCCTGACGGAAGAGGAGAAGCTCGAGGAGCGTGAGCTAAAGAAGCGCAAGCTCGCCCTCAAGGACAGGATGTACCTGATGATGGCCGAGTTCCGCAAGACGCGCTGAACCTACGCCCCAGAAGGTATCTGTATGGCCAGCAAGAAGAAATTCCGGGTCGCGCTTATCGGCACGGATTCGCTGCGTGGGAAAGAAATCAAGAAGATACTCAGCGCCAAGAAATTCCCCCTCTCGCACATCGAATTTTTCGACACGGACGTCAAGGAGGAGTACGGCAAGCTGACCGAATTCCAGGGTGAGCCGCGCGTCATCCATAGTCCCAGCGCCGCCTCCCTCGAAGGCCTTGACCTTGTCTTCCTGGCCGCCGACAGGGAGACCAACCTGAATTTCGGCCGGCTGGCCGCCGAGAACAAGTACCGGGCCCTCGACCTGAGCGGAGCCTTCAGCGGCCAGGACGATATTCCCCTCGTGGTGGCTGGAGTCAATGAATCGCTCCTCTCCACCCGTCCATTCCCCTTGGTCGCCAACCCCCATCCCGTGACCATCATCCTCTCCTCCCTGCTCCACCGTCTCATCTCCAAGCTCGGTATCGTCAAGGCCGTTGCCTTCGTCCTCCAGCCTGTCTCTGCCTTTGACGAATCCGGGATTGAAGAGCTGGCCAGCCAGAGCACCGGCATGCTCTCCGGCGCCTTACCCAACAGGGAGGTTTTCCGGGAGCAGATCGCCTTTAACATCCTTTCCCACACCGACGCGCCGGACGCCAACGGCTTTTCATCGGGGGAAAGACAGCTCATCGCAGAGATCAAGAAGGTCCTTGGCGTTCCCGGCCTCCCTCTTTCTCTGTCCGTCATCCAGGCACCCGTCTTTCACACCTATTCCATAATGGCCTATGTGGAGCCGGCGGCCGAGACGAACATCCAGGACCTGGAACGCCTCTACAAGGAAAGCCCTCTCTTCAAGATCGGCGCGCCTTCGTCTTCCTGCTCGGTCACTTGTCTGTCCGTGGCCGGGAAGGAGCAGATCTTCATCGGCCAGATCAAGAAGGAGGAGTCCTTCCCCAACGCCTTCTGGATCTGGGCGGTCGCCGATAACCTGACCCGGGGCTCGGCCCTCAACGCCCTGGAAATCGCCCGGACCCTGTATAACCGCAAACCCGGAGTTCGCGCCTCAAAATGAAAGACATCCTCGCGCTCTTCCAGCTCGCCCGGCGGGAGAAGAAGCTGCTCATCCTGTCTTTCATCTGCTCGGCCTTCGTGGCTTTTTTCACCTATGCCTTTGTCAACCTTGTCCAGCCGATCATGGACAAGCTCTTCCAGCTCAGCCCCGGCCAGGCCGGACCCCAGAAGGCCCGCTTCCTGGACTCCGTTTTCCGCGCCCTGAGCATCAACGAGACTCATCTCGTCAGGCTCTTGCCCCTGCTCGTCCTGGTGGTGATCTTCGGCAAAGGGCTTTTTACCTTCCTCTCCTCGTATTTCATGAAAGGAGTCGGCCACCGGGTGGTCAAACGGCTGCGCGACGACCTCTTCACCCATCTCGTCTATCAATCCAACAGCTTTTTCGACCGGATGCCGACCGGAGACCTGATGGCCAGACTGACCAACGACGTGGACAAGATCCACCAGGCCATCTCCGGCAGCATGGCCGATTTCATCGAAGAGCTCTTCATCCTTTTCGCCCTTCTGGTGGGCGTTTTCGTCATCGATGTCCGCCTGGCCGTCGTCTCCTTCGTCATCACCCCGCTGGCAGTCATACCACTGGCCCTGTTCAGCCGCCAGCTCAAGAAAAAGAGTCTCGTCGGCCAGAGGAAGATGTCAGAAATATACGGCCTCCTCCACGAGGCCATCACCGGCAGCATGATCATCAAGGCCTTCACCTCCGAGGAGTTTGAGATCAAGAAGTTCCTCCGGGCCACGGCCAGCTATTTCCGGACGAACATGAAGCTGGCCTGGATCGGCAGCCTCTCCTCGCCGTTCATGGAATTCATCGGCGGTGTGGTCGGGGCCTTCATCCTCTATGTGGGGACCCGCCGCATCACCCAGGGCGCCATCAGCCCGGGCGATTTCGGCGCCTTCGTCATGGCCCTTTTCATGATGTACACTCCCATCAACCGCCTCAACCGGGCCAACAACGTCATCCAGCAGGCCGTGGCCTGCCACCAGCGGGTACAGGAGGTCCTCACATCGGCACCCCAGATTCAGGACGCCCCCGCGGCCTATCCTCTGCCGTCTATCCAAGGCCGCGTGACCTTCGATCGAGTCTCCTTCTGCTACAACGAGTCCCGGCCGACCATCGTCGATATCTCGTTCGAGGTGGGCCGGAACGAGACAGCCGCTTTTGTCGGCCTGAGCGGTGCCGGGAAGACGACCATCATCAACCTGATTTCCCGCTTCTATGAACCGACGTCGGGAACGATCATGATCGACGGTATCGATGTGCGCGAGGTCACCCTAGGGTCCCTCCGCTCGCAGCTGGGGTTGGTGACCCAGGAGACCATCCTTTTCAACGACACCGTGCGCAACAACGTCGCCTATGGCCTCGGGGATGTTCCGTTTGAGAGGATCGTCAAGGCCGCCCAGGCCGCCCAAGCGCAAGAGTTCATCAGCGCGCTTCCCCAAGGCTACGATACTCCCATCGGGGAGAGGGGGGGACTGCTGTCGAGCGGCCAGCGCCAGCGCCTGGCCATCGCCCGGGCTTTGCTCAAGAACCCGCCCATCCTCATCCTCGATGAGGCTACGTCCGCCCTGGACACCGAGTCCGAGAGGCTCATCCAGATAGCCCTGGCCAACGTCATGAAGGGCCGGACCACACTGGTCATCGCCCATCGCATCTCGACCATCCGCAACGCGGACCGGATCTTTGTCGTGGACTGCGGCCGTATCGCCGAATCCGGGACCCACGAAGAGCTTTACGGCCTGAACGGGATCTACCGGAAACTCTATGACCTGCAGTTCCCCGAGGGGGAGGAGGCCATCCCATGAGGAGCATGACGGGGTACGGAGAGAAGAGGTTCTCCTCGCCGGGCCTTCGCGCCAAGATCAGCATCAAGAGCCTCAACCATCGCTTTTTCGACTGGAACTATAAGGGAACGCCGCTTGGCGACGCCGAAAACAGGCTCCGGGCACTGGCCCAGCGGAAGCTCCTGCGCGGCCGGATCGAGGCGGCGGTCGACATCGATTTTCTGGACCCGTCGAGCTGGGAGATCGCGATCAATGAAGCTCTTCTCGAAAAGGTCCTGGCCACGATGGAGAAGGCCTCCCGGCGGTTGGGGAAGGCTGTCAGCTTCACGGTGGATAACATCTTCCGTATCCCTCAACTGGTCGAGATCCGGCGCCGGGAGCTGACCTCAGAGGCGAAGTCCTTCCTGGAGAGGGCCTTCGATGAGACCCTCGACGAGCTCCTCAAGGAGAGGCGCCGCGAAGGGCGGGAGACCGCCCGCCAGGTCCGGCGTCACTTGCTCTCAATCAGGCGTTCGCTCCGGCGCATCGAAAGCATGGCCCGGACCCAGCCGTTATTCATCCGGGAAAAATTGACCCAGCGGATGAAGGATCTCAACGGCGACCGGCTCCTCGGTGGCGAAAAAGTCGAGGGAGAGGTGGCTTACCTGGCCCAAAAGGCTGACATCGCCGAGGAAATCGTGCGGCTGAGGAGCCACATCGACGCCTTCGGACAATGGGTCCGGGAGGGGCAGGAGGAGCCGGTGGGGAGGATGCTGGACTTTCTTTCCCAGGAGGTCGCTCGGGAGGCCAACACCATCAACTCCAAGAGCCAGAATATTTCCATCACCAAGGAGAGCCTGGTCATCAAGGGAGAAGTGGAGAGCATCCGCCAGCATATCCAAAACATCGAATGAGCGGAAAGATGATATACGTGATCTCCGGACCTTCAGGCTGCGGGAAATCGACCCTCATCCGGCGCGTCCTCGCCCGCCTCGACGGCGTCAGGTTCTCGGTGTCCCACACGACGCGGGAGCAGCGGGAGTCAGAGGTCGAGGGGAAGGACTATTATTTTGTCAGCCAGGATCGATTCCTTCGCCTGGTCAAGCAGAAGGCCTTTGTCGAGTGGGCGATCGTCCACGGCGCTTACTATGGGACCTCCAGGCGTGAGCTGACCAAGGACGGGAATCTGGACGTCATCCTGGACATAGATGTCCAGGGAGCTGCCCAAGTCCGGAAGAAGGTCGGGACGGCCGTGTTTATCTTTGTGCTGCCGCCGAGCTTCCGGGAGCTCCGGAAGAGGATTGAAAAGAGAGGCTTGGACAGCGCCGCGGCCATGCGGAAGAGGCTGGCCACGGCCAGAAAAGAAGTCCGGTCCTACACCTTGTTCGATTATGTCGTGGTCAACGATCGTCTCGAGACGGCCGGGCGCGAGCTCGAATCCATCTTGCGCTGCCGGCGAGCCCGTCTGGCCGCCCGGAGAAAGAGCCTCGGGCCCATCCTGAAGAGCTTCCTCGGTAAAGGGTGAGAACTGCCATGAAGAAGATTGCCTTGGGCGTCACCTCCTCCGTCAGCATCTACAAGGCCTGCGAAGTCCTGCGTGGTTTCCAGAAAAAAGGCTTCGATGTCCAGGTCATCATGACTCCGAACGCCGCCCAGCTCATCTCGCCCCGCCTGTTCAGCGCCCTCTCCGGCAAGAAGACCGCGGTCGACCTCTTCGGCGATGACGACTCGGACCGGATTGCCCACATCTCTTTGGCCGAGGAAATCTCGCTTCTGGTCATCGCTCCGGCCACGGCCAACATCATCGCCAAGCTGGCCAGTGGAGTCGCCGATGACTTCCTGTCCACGCTTTACCTGGCCGTGCGCTGCCCGGTTCTCGTGGCCCCGGCGATGAACGAGGCCATGTATCTCCATCCTCAGACCCAGGCCAATATCCTCAGACTCCAGACTGCCGGAGTCGAGCTCGTCCTGCCAGAAATGGGATACCTGGCCTGTAAAGAGGAGGGATGGGGCCGCCTTGTCGCTCCCGAAAAAATTATCGAGCACGGCCTGGCGCTCCTCGAGAAGAGCGAGAGCCTGAAGAGGAGGACGGTCCTCGTCACGGCCGGTCCGACCCGTGAGCCCCTCGATCCCGTGCGCTTCCTGTCCAACCGCTCCTCGGGGAAAATGGGGTATGCACTGGCCGGAGAGGCCCTCCGGCGGGGAGCGCGGGTCATCCTTGTCTCAGGACCGACCTCGCTCTATCCTCCGCCCGGAGCGGAGCTCCGGCCGGTCGAAACTGCCGCCTCTATGGCCCGGGAGGTAAAGAAGAACCTATCCCGGGCCGATGTCCTGATCATGGCCGCGGCGGTGGCCGATTTCCGGCCCGCCGACAGGTCTGAGCAAAAGGTCAAGAAGGAGGAAGCCCCGCCGGCCTTGAAGCTTGTCCCCACAGAAGATATCCTGGCGTCCTTGGCCCGGCCGGGCGGCCGGTCAAAGAAAGTCATCGTCGGGTTCGCCGCCGAAACCAGGGATGTCATCGCCAACGCCTCGAGGAAGCTCCGGGAGAAGAAGCTCGATCTGATCGTGGCCAACGACGTCTCCCGGGAGGGGATCGGGTTCGATTCGGATTTCAACCAAGTGGTGATCATCGACAAGAAAGGGGCGGTGGTCGAATCGCCGATCGTGAGCAAGCGGGAGATCAGCCGCCTCGTCATGGACCGGGTCGAGGTATTGCTTGGCAGAAAAAAATAAGCGGCTCCTCCAGGGCCTGGAACAGGAGCTCCGCTTCCTCTCCGAGATCGGAGCGGAATTCATCTTTACCTCGGAGGCGAAGAATAAACCTTGGCCGGGGCACCAAGGGGCGGCTGGGGAGCCGGCTGAGATAAGAACGGCTCCTGCCGGGCCGGTCCGGGAAGTCGATCAAGAGAAGCAGCGCGTCCTCCGTGTCCTGGAAGAAAAAATCCTCCGCTGCACGCTCTGCCCCCTCTCTCAAGGAAGGACCCGTGCGGTCCCCGGAGAGGGAGACTATTCCGCTCCGCTTATGTTCGTCGGTGAGGGCCCCGGGGCCGACGAGGACATCCAGGGGCGCCCGTTCGTGGGCAGGGCCGGTCAGCTTCTGACCAGGATCATCTCGGCCATGAACTACCGGCGGCAGGACGTCTACATCACCAACGTGGTCAAGTGCCGGCCTCCCCAAAACCGCACTCCGGTCCGGGAAGAGATCGAGAAATGCCGGCCTTACCTCCTTGCCCAGATAGAGCACATCGCTCCCCGCGTGATCGTCTCGCTGGGAAAATCGGCCACGGACTTCTTCCATCCCTCCGCGGTCGGGATGTCCAGCCTGCGGGGGAATTTTATCGAATACGGAAAGATCCTCATCATGCCCACCTTCCATCCCTCGTATCTCATTCGGAACGAGGGTAACAAGGAGTTCAGGAAGCTCGTCTGGCAGGACATGCAGAAGGTCATGGAAGCCCTGGGCAGAAAATGACGCTGTACGCCGACGTCGTCCTGCCCCTTCCACTCGACCGGCCCTACACTTATTCTGTTCCTGTCGAGCTCGAAGGAGGGGCCGCGGTGGGCTCGCGAGTTCTCGTCCCCCTAGGAGAACGCTGGCTGACTGGGTTCGTGGTCGGCCTCAGGAAGAAAAAGCCCCAGGCGTCCTTGCAAGTCAAACCCCTGGCCGAGGTGTTGGATGAGAAACCGTTTTTCACACCCGAGCTCCTTGCCTTTACCCAGAGAGTGAGCCGCTCCTCCTTCATTCCCTGGGGAGAAGTCCTCCAGGCAGCCGTGCCGCCTTCACTGCTGTTGAGAACCCGGGCGTCCGTCTCCCTGACGCCGAAAGGGAAAGAGGCTCTGGAGCGGGGGGCTCTGAATGATGGGGAGCGCCAGGTGGCGGCCCTGCTGAGGCCCCGTCCGCATTCGCCTCTGTTCCTGGAAAAGAAGGTCCAGGCCAAGAAGGTCCCTGCTCTCCTGGCCATGATGCAGAAGAAAGAGCTCGTCATGGTCGAGAAAAAGATGAAGCGGTTGAGCCGGAAGCCCAGCGGCGGTGTCCCGGCCGGGCCGACCCAGCTCGAGCTGGACTTTTCTCTGGACGACGGTCTCCGGCGGGCGGCCGGGGCGATCGTGGAGGTGATGGCGAAGAGGGCATTTTCTCCTTTCCTCCTTTTCGGCCCCGCCGGCCGGAGGGAGGCCATCTATTTTCATCTCATTAGGGAAGCCGCGGCCGGGTCGGGCCGAGTCCTGTATCTTGTCCCCGAAATCGCGCTGACTCCTGCCCTGACCGAGACGTACGAGAGGAGGCTCGGAGACGGCCTGGCAATCCTCCACAGTCGGCTGACGGACAGACAGCGGGAGCTCGAATGGCAGAAGATCAAAGAGCGCCGCGCCGTAGCCGTCATCGGACCCCGTTCGGCCCTTTTCGCGCCGCTCCCCGACCTCCGCCTGATCATCCTTGACGAGGAGCAGGATGAAACCTATTCTCAGCAGGAGGGCCTGCCGTTTGACGTGCGGAAGGCAGCCAGGATCAGGGCTGAAGAGGAAAAGGCCGCTCTGGTCCTGGGGAGTGCCGCGCCGACGGTCGAGTCCTTCCATTCGGCCCGAAAAGGTCGCTTCCTCGTCGACCTCGGGCGAGAGACGGCCAAGGCGAAGGTTTCATTGCTCGATTTCCGCCGCGCTTCGGGCCTGGTCGATCCCCGGCTGAAGAAGACCATCCAGGACCGGCTGGAGAGACGAGAACAGGTCATCCTGTTTTTTAACCGCCGCGGTTATGCCTCCCATCTCGTCTGCGGACAGTGCGGGCACGTATCGCGCTGCGATCGCTGCGATCAGTCCCTGGCCTACCATAAGCAGGAAGGAAAGCTAGTCTGCCATGCCTGCCGCCGCGCCGTCCCGGCCGTTATGAACTGCCCCCGCTGCGGAGGCCGCCTGATCGTCAGGCTGAGCGCCGGCATCGAGGCCGTCGCCGAGGAGCTGAAAACAGCGTTTCCCGAAAGCCGGGTCGAGGTTTTCGCCGCTGATGAGGCCGCCCGGAAAGAGAAAAGGGAGGCCCTCCTCAGGGGGTTCGAGAGTAAAAAGATCGATATCCTGGTCGGGACTCAGTTCCTGGCTCGTCAAACAGGCCTGCCGCCCGTCACTCTGGTCGGGGTCCTCCATCCGGAGATGATTCTCCATCTGGCCGATTTCCGGTCGGGGCAGAAGGCGTTCCTTTTGATCCGCAGCGCCTTTCGCTTCCTGCGGGAGGGAGAGAACTCAGAGGTGCATATTCAGACGTCCGCGCCCGAACATTACAGTATCCGGGAGGCTGCCCGGGGCGATTATCTGGCTTTTTTTGAGCAGGAAATCAAGTTCCGCCGGCTCCTCGACTACCCGCCTTTCTCCTTCCTGGCCGAGGTCTTTTTCAGCGGCGAGAATGCGCGACGGGTCGCGGCCACAGCTCGAGTTTTTGCCGCTCGGGTGAAGGATTCGGGAAAAGAGGTCCAGGTTTTTGGGCCTTCAGTGGCGTCGATGGCCAGAAAGAGGGGTCTCTTCCGTGTTCAGCTGAGTCTTAAAGCCCGGAGGCTCGAAACCCTGAATGGGGTCCTTGGCCCAAGCCTTAAGGGGATTCGCTCGAAAAAATCCGTCTTTCTT
>Ga0154855_1029_pt2 | contig 9919 bp, 12 predicted proteins | sample Rifle2008BG19ft_FD_105827 | JGI IMG/M metagenome (GOLD analysis project Ga0154855, IMG submission 105827) | Candidatus Aminicenantes bacterium RBG_19FT_COMBO_58_17 | reverse complement strand
ATGATATAAAGGGGAGTCTTGTCTTGGATAAATTGCGAGCCTTCCCAGGTGACGGTCGCCCGGATGTAAAGATCGTGGTTAGTCGATATCTCTCCCTCTAGAGGTCCGTAGTAGTGGGTCCGGGCCGTGCCGCCCGCATCGGTCGCCACTATTTGCGTGGACTCTTTCCCGTCGAAATAGCCTAGGCCCGTCCGGTTCCCGTTCTTGTTGAGGATCTCGAAGAACACTGCCCTGTCGGAGATGGGAGCGCCGTCGTATCTCGATACCGTGGCCGTGATCTCAACTGTCTGCCGGTCCAGCTTGCCGGCAACGATCACGTTCGGGTTGGCGCTCACGTCGAGCATGACGGCAATGGACGAGGGCCCGAGAGGTGAGGGTTCGCTGACGGTGGAGCTTTTGCAGGAATAAAAGGTGAATAGAAGCAGGGCCAAAGAAACTGCGATCAAGATAGGTTTTTTGTTTGTCTTCATGTTGGTCACCTTTTCATGTTTGTTGTCATGGTCTTCATCAAACGACCACTTCAGGTCGGCGGTTGGGCTTCTTCATCCGCGTAATTGGCGAAATAGATCGTCAGGTAGCCGGTGGCTTTGACCGTCCTGTTGGTCGTGTCATGGCCGTAGAACTCCACTTTGGCCGTGCAGGCCAGGACTACCTCCGCTCCGAGATCGACTAGCCGGAGGAGCGGAGGCTCCAACTTGGCGACCTCTCTCACGATGATAAAAGAGACCGAGGCCGTCGACCCCGCCTTGACGACCGTCGACATGGACCCTTCGAAGGGATAGGGAACATCGACTCCGGGGACGTTCCTGCCGTCGGTCCGGGTGTAGCTCACGAGGTAGCGGGTCACGACGAGATCGTTGTACGGGGATGTCCCCAACAGCGGGTCGGGGTCCAAAGTCTCGGCCCGGAGGGTGGCCGTCGCTGTATCCGCCTTGATGGTCCCCGACGAGAGCACGACGTCCGACTGCAGGTAGTTCCCGCTTTTGCCCTCGGCGTCCGTGCCCAGGACGTTATCGACGAGGAGCATGCTGGCCGACCGGGAATCGTCCTCGATCGGATTGCAGGAATAGAGCGCCAGGAAGGCCGAGAGAATAACCGCTATGCGCAATGATTTCTTCATGGTGTTCATTGTTGCACCCCTTATTTAATGATTCGGGGAGTGATGAAGATGAGCAACTCCCGATTCTGTTTTGTCCGGGCGAATGATTTGAAGAGGTTGCCCAGGATGGGTATCGTATGCAGCAGAGGAACCCGGTCCCGCGTGATCGAATCCTCCGTGCGGTAGATGCCTCCGATGACCGTTGTCCCGCCGTCGGGAATCATGACCGTCGTCTTGGCGCTCTGGGTTGTGATCGGCGGGATGCCGTTGACCAGGTTGGCGAAATCGGCCGCGTTGTTCTGGATCTCGATCGTCATGATGATTGTGCCTTCGGCCGTGATCTGCGGTGTCGCCTTGAGCTCCAGGGCGGCGTTGACATACCGTGTCGTGACCGTGAAGTTGGCCACGGTCTGCACCGGGATCTGCCGGCCCTGGACGATCTCGGCCTGCTGGTTGTTCTGCGTCGTCACCTTGGGACTTGAGATGATCCGGCCCTCTCCGGCCGTTTCCAGGGCAGAAAGGTAAACATCCAGCCGGAATGTGTCCAGGATATTCGCGAAGGAGAAACCGACGGCGGTGTTGAAGGCGGGCGCAGGCAGGTTGACGGCGTAGCCGCCGAGCGGGCCTCCGATGCCTTTGGTCACGATGCCTCGGGGGATCACGTTACCGTCCGCCAGGACCTTGCTCGGGAACTGCAGGCTGGTCTGGTTCCCGTAGAACGGGTCGGCGATGCCGCGCCAGCCCCACTGGATGCCGAGGTTGCGGATGAAGGTCGAGGTGGCCTCGACGATCCTGGCTTCGATCGAAACCTGCGGCGTTGGCGTGTCCAGGACCGTGATCAGCTTTTCGAGCAGGTCCAAGTTTTCCCGGACGTCGGCGATGATCAGCGTGTTCGTCCGATCGTCGATGGTGATCTCGCCGCGCTGCGTTTTCTTGGAGGTCAGGAGCGACATCACGTCCCGGGCCTTGGAGTAGGACAGGGTGATGGTCTTGACGATGAGCGGCCCGGCCAGCTCTTTGCTCTCCCGGAGTTTTCTTTGGTCCTCGTCCTCCCGCGTCAGCACGCTGACCGGAGCGATGCGCAGGACATTCCCTTCCAGGACCTTGCCGAGCTTGTTGTTCCGAAGCAGGATATCGAGGGACTGGTCCCAGGGGACATCTTCAAGGTTGCAGGTGACCACGCCCCTGACTTCGGGGTCGAAAACGACGTTCAACTTGGCGAAGTCGCCAAGATAGAGGATGACGTCCCTGAGGTCAGCATCCTTGAACTTCAGGGTAATGATCTCGCCCGTATACTTGACCTCCCTCTCGGAGAGGACTTTGGGCTCGTATCTCTGCTCCTGCTCTTGGCCGATGGTCAAGTCCTCCTGCTGGGGGGCGGTCTTTTCCTGGACCGCCCTGCCGTTTTTCCCGTTCTCCGCTTTGGCCGGGACGACCGGCGGGCTGGCCTTGACCTCCGCCTTGGGTGCCTCTTCCGTCTTGGGGACGTTAACGGCCGGAGCAGGAGGAGGCGCCGTGGGCTTCTGCGGTATCGTTGTGCCGGCCGCGGTGAGCAGGGGGTTCTGTTCTTTGAAGAACGAAACGATGATCCCGTCTTTGTCCGAGCGGAGGTCGTAGTACTTGGGCTCTTTGAGGTCGAAGACCATCCGGGTGATGGAGCGGGGGTTGCTGAGCTGGAACTGGGCGACCCGGACCTTTCTCAGCCCGTATTTATCGACCGGAAGAACGGAAGCGGGCTCTTCATAGACGGCGTTATAAACGTCGACGACCAGGCGGAGGGGGTTTTCCAGAGTGAAAACCTGAGAGACCGTCCCGCCGCTGAGCTTGGCCCGAAATTGAACCTCCCCGTCCTTTTCTTCCCAATTCAACTTGTTCATGAACACGCTGGCACCGGGATTCTGGTCCAGTCGCTGTTGGACCTCGGGCTCCATCTTGAATTCACCCGGCCCTCTCTGGATCCTGTTCAGTTCGATGACCGTCCGGTTCGCTTCGGCCATCACCGTGTAGGGAACGGGCTCTCGAACTTGGATTTGGAGCCGGGCTTGCTCAGCCCCCGTCTTTTCCAGTTGGATTCCGGTTACGAACTGGGCATCGGCCGTCTCGACTGGAGTCTGGGCGGTGAGGTTGACGTGGTCGAGCTCGAGGATGATCGCCTTGGCCTCGTAGTAGGTTCGGGCGAGTGTCAGGGCGGAATCCGTCTCCAGGACGATCCGGGTGTTCAGCTTTCCCGGCTGAGCTGTGATCTTATTTATCGTGGCCGCCGAGGACGAATCGTACCCGTAGCCGGTGAAGATGACCAAAAGAGTCACTGTGGTGAAGAGCAGCCAAAAAGCTTTCCTTTTCATGTTTTAACGCTCCTCCGGGTTTATTTCTTTGATAATATCCTTAGGTTTGGTCAAGGGAATACCCCGCTCGTTGATCTTGCGAAAGATGACCTGGGTATCGGCAATCGACAGGATGAAACCGTCCGACAGCTTGTCACCGACCTCGAAATAGTACGGGAATCCCTGAGGTCCGCTCAGGATGGCCGTAAACCGTTTCTTGTACTTGACGATCCCGATGAGGTTGATGTCATCGATGAAGAGCTGAGGCGTTCCTCCGATGGCCGCTTTTTCCTTGAGTTCTTTTCCTCCCAGCAGGTTCTTGAAAGGGTCTCTCCGGCCGGACGCGTCGTAGGTGGGCTGGTTCGTCTGCAGGTCGATGAGGGTTTCTCTCTCCGGCGCCTTTTCCTCCTGCGAGAAGAGGAGGCCGCCTCCTCCGAGCAGGAGGCCCAGACAGAGCAGCACTATGGCCGTGTGTTTCATGTCGCCCTCCTCTTGGGCTGAGGCTTCGCCGCTGGCGCCGCCTCCGTTCCCTCTTCCAAGAAGACGTAGGTCTTGGCCGTGAAGGTGGAAGAGATAGTCAGATCATCCGTCTGGTTGTTCAGGGCCTTGATGGTGAAGTTCTCGATGTTGAAGATCCGGGCAAATTTGCTCAACCGGTCGAAGAACGAGGCCAAGTTATGGTAGCTTCCCCTGATCTCCATCGGAATCGGCCATTCCGAATAGAATTCCCGGTTGATCTCTCCCCGGGGAGTGAAGCGGACGAGGTCCAGCCGGGAATCGAAGGCCATTTGCTGGACCCGCCGGAGGATGACATCGGTCTCCTTCCTGAGAGGGATAATAACTTCCAGTTCTTTCAGGGTCTGCGTGAGGGTGGCCAGCTCGGCTTCGATTTTGTCCAGCTGCTGCTTCTTCTCCTGGAGGCTTTGGACCTCCCTTTCCACGGTCTGCCTTGCCGCCTTAATCCGGTTGAGCTCGGCGTGCTGAGGCTTGAAGTAGAGGAAAAAGGCGGCTCCGAGAATGACGACCGCCAGGATGATGTAGCCGTACCAGGGCAGGTTTTTCATGGTGGTCACCTTGTCTTGATCTTGGCCTTAGGCGTCGGCTTGGCGGCCGGCTTCTGGGGCGTCGGCAGCGCGCCCTCGGGCAGCACAAAGTTAAGGGTCAGCGAGAACTCGAGGAACTGGGCGCTCCGTCCCGATTTCTGGGTGGAGGAGATGAGGTTGACGTTGGCGAAGTGGGGACTGCTCTCCAGGTTGTAGATGTAGTCGGCGATGAGGTTGTTGGATAGGGCGTTGCCCTTGACCTGGATCATCAAGCCTTGGGAAGAGACATCGGTCAGCCAGACCCAGTCGGGGAGCTTCTTGCTGAGTTCGTCCAGGACGATGACGGCGTTGTCCTTCTGGGCCCGCAGCTGGTTGATGAGGCCGATCTTGCGCTCGAAGACGCCTTTCTGCTTTTCGAGCTCAGCCAGCTTGGCGACGACGTACTCGAGCTTCTTCTTCTCTGCTTGGGCGGCCTGGAGACGGTCCCTTTCCTGGCTGATCATCCTTTTCTGGAAGAAGAAGGCGGCGGCCAGGATGACGATGATGAGCAGAGTGAAGACGGTGGTGAGGGGGAAGGCTTTCTTAGCCTTGAACTCCGGCCCGGGGGCAGCGAGCCCTTCCTTGAAGTCTTTGCTTTCCGGCTTTAGGAGGTTGATTCGGATCATGTTATTTTTCCATTTTCCGGGTGGCGAGCCCGACGGCCACGCCGAAGAGGGGGGCCATCTCCTGCGGGTAAGCGGGGTCGAGCTTCTTCTCGTCGAAGGACACCTTCCGGAACGGGTTAAATGCCTCTGTCTTGATCCCGAACTTCTGTTCGAAGGACTGGGTGATATTCTTGAGCTGGGCCAGCCCGCCACTTAGATAGATATTTTCGATTCTCTTTTCTTTCTTTTCACCGGCCTCGTAGAAAGAAAAGGTCTTGTCGATTTCATCGAGTAGGTCCTTGATGTTGAAACTGACCAGCTCGTCCACTTTTTCCGGGGCGACGTTCTTCGCCGGGATGCCCTTCAGAAGCTTCTCTGCTTCATCGAAGCTGAGGTTCAACTCCTTGCGGATGTTCTCGATGAAGAAGAACCCGCCGAGCGACAGGTCGCGGACGAGCTGGGAAGTCCCCCGCTCGACGACGGCCACGTTTGTGATATTGGCCCCGATGTTGATGACGGCCAAGATCTTGGACTGGAACTCATCCGGGTAGTTGACTTCGAGGGAGTTCTGGAGGGCGAAGACATCGACGTCGATGGCCACCAGGTTCTTGCGGGCCTGGTTGACCACGTTGCTGTAGTTGGCGATTTTGTCCTTCTTGGCGGCAACAAGCAGGATGTCCAGGTTCCGCTCCTCCGCGCCTCGGGGCGGCCGGAGGATGGCGTAATCCACGTTGGTCTCCTCATAGGGATAGGGAATGTTGTGTTTGGCTTCCCAGACGATGGATTCGGCCAGCTCCTCCTTGTCCATGGCCGGCAGAGCGATCTTCTTGATGATCACCGAGTTGCCCGAAATGGAGATGGCGATGTTGCGGTTCTTGAACTTGTTCTCTTCGAAGATCAACTTGATCGTTTCGACGACGGCAGTGGAATCGATGATCGTCCCTTCGACGATGGCATCATGGGGAAGCAGTTCGTACCCGATCCGGACGACCTCGAAGACGTCCCTGTCCCTCTTCCTCTTTGAGTTGAGCTCGACGGCCTTGATGGCGTGAGAGCCGATGTCCAATCCAACGATTCCTTTGTCTTGGTTAAAACCCAGCATGTTTGTGCCTACCTTTATTGAGGTTATTTGCCAACCGATAGCCTTCCCTGTTTGAGTTTTTCTCGGAGCTTTTTTTCTACGATCTCCGGAACGAGCCCTGTTACAGAACCGCCCAGCGAGAACACCTCCTTGACCACACCGGAGTTCAGGAAGGAATAATGGACGCTGGGCATCATGTAGAGTGTCTCAATCTCCGGGTCGAGCTGGCGGTTCATGAGCGCCATCTGGAGCTCGTACTCGAAGTCGGAAACCGCCCGCAATCCCCGGATCACGATCTTGGCCTTGTGGCGTCTGACGAACTCGACCAGAAGCCCATCAAAGGCTTTGACCTCGATGTCGGGCTGACGAATAAAGATCTCCTGAATCATGGCCACCCTATCTTTAGTCGAGAACAGGGCCTCCTTTTTGGGATTTTTGAGCACGGCGACGAGGATTTTGTCGAACAGCCTCAAACCCCTGAGGATGATATCGACATGCCCGTTGGTGATGGGATCAAAGAATCCGGGATATACCGCTATCTTCTCCATCCAAGGCACAATACGCTCAGGCTCAACCAGGTTACCCATGTCTTTATCAGAAATAACGGCCTTTGTCAACAGAAAAACTCCCGGTTTACAGATTTTCGTCGGCTCCAAGAATCCCATAGCTTTCCGGGGGCGTCAATCACCTTTAGAGAGGAGATAGGAGGTGAAAAATCGCCGGCCCCCCTCATCAATTAAGATGATATAAGGCTCGGGGGAGCCCCTTGCTTTTCTTTTTTTATTGCATCCGTCAGCAAGGGGCCGTTGATTTCTCGTCTGAGTTGGGGGACAATAAAATAAAGAACGGAGATTGTAATGCGCCCGCGCTTGCTGCTTGTCTCTTTTGTCTGTCTAGCCTGCTTTGCTTCTGCCATTTTTCTCTCGAGGGGCCAGGAGTCGGATATCTATGCCCGGAAGAGGCGGCAGATGGTGGCTGAGCAGCTCGCCGGGCGGGACATTTCCGACCGCCGCGTCCTCGAAGTCATGGGACGTGTGCCCCGGCACCTGTTTGTTCTGCCTCCTTACAGAGATCAATCTTACGAGGACTATCCTCTGCCCATCGAGGAAGGCCAGACCATATCCCAACCCTATATCGTCGCCCTGATGACCCAAAGCCTGGGCTTGGAAGGCGGCGAGAAAGTCCTGGAGATCGGGACGGGCTCGGGCTATCAAGCGGCCGTCCTCGCCGAGCTCAAGGCCCGCGTGTTTTCGATCGAGATCAACCCGCGGCTGGCCGAACAGGCCGCCCGGACGGTCCGAGAGTTGGGCTACCGGGACATCCGGGTCAAGAGCGGGGATGGCTTTTTTGGGTGGCCAGAGGAGGCCCCCTTCGATGGTGTCATTGTCACCTGCGCGTCTCCCCGGATCCCGCCCCTCCTTGTTGAACAGCTCAAGGAAGGCGGCCGTCTCATCATCCCCTTGGGAGATGCCCGTCAATCTCAAGTTTTGACACTGGCGATAAAAACGGGAGGGAAACTGAGGACCAGAGAGATCTCCGGCGTCCGCTTCGTGCCAATGACAGGGGAAGCCCAGAAAAAAAAGCGCGGGTAGCCGATTTGCTTTTCGGCGTGTTCTTGTGCTAATTTTGGCCCGGGACAAAAATGATCAAGTTTGGAACCTCGGGCTGGCGCGCGGTGATGGGGGAGGAATTTACCTTCAGCAACGTCCGGATCGTCGTCCAGGCTATCGCCAACTATCTAAAACAGCGGTTTCCCGGCCGGACCATCACCGTCATCGTCAACTACGACACCCGCTTCCTCTCGGAGCGGTTCGCCAATGAAGCAGCCAAGATCCTCTCCCATAACCAGATCCAGGTGCTGCTCGCCGACCGGGACGCCCCGGCTCAAGCCCAGGCGCTCCAGATCATCAAGCGGAAAGCCCAGGCGGGGATCAACTTCACCGCCTCTTTCAACCCCCCCGAGTACAACGGTCTGAAGCTCAATCTTGAAAGCGGCGCTCCCGCTCTCCCTTACGAAACCGACAAGGTCGAGGAGGAGGCCCGGCGCCTGTCGAGGGCTCCGGTATTCAACCCGTATTACCCCCAACTCAAATTTGTGCAGAAAATCGACCTGCAGAGTGACTACCTTGAATTCATCCAGAAGAAGATCGATTTCGCCTCCATCCAGAAGTCCAAGCTCCGGATCGGCGTGGACCTTCTTTACGGGACGAGCCGCGAGTATCTGGACGAGATCCTGGAGGATAATGACATCCCTGTCGAGGAGATCCATGGCTATGTCGACCCCTATTTCGGCGGCATTACACCCTCCTGCAGCGAGCAGAACCTCAGAGAGCTCGGCAAGCTGATCCGAGAGAAGAAGTGCGACCTGGGCATCGCCACGGACGCCGACGGGGACCGCTTCGGGATCCTCGACCAGAACGGACACTTCATCATCCAGAACATCATTCTTGCCTTGCTGCTGGACTATCTCGTCCGGGTGAAAGGCTGGCGGGGTGGGGTAGCCCGCTCGGTGTCCACCACCCACCTGATCGACCGCGTCGCCCGGCGCTATGGTCTGCCGCTGTTCAAGACGCCCGTGGGCTTCAAGTACATGGCCGACCTCTTCCTCCGCAGGCAAATCATCTTCGGAGGCGAGGAAAGCGCCTGTATCGCTGTGAAATCGCATCTCCCTGAGAAGGACGGCATCTTCGCCGGTCTCCTTGTAGCCGAGATGATGGCGGTCACGGGCTTGAGCCTGACCGAGCTGCGCCAGCATTTCTTCCGGGAGTACGGCAAGAAATACAGCGGGCAGAGGAGCGTCCCCCTCCATCCGAAAAGCGAGCGTGCGCTGAAGGACCTCCTCATCGCTCCCCCTGAGCATCTCGGCGGAAGACGGATTCTGGCGGTCGAACGGGTCGACGGGATCAAGTTCGATTTCGAAGACGACGATTGGCTCCTCCTCCGGCTGTCCGGGACCGAACCTCTCATCCGATGCTACGCCGAGGCCGAGTCCAAGGTCGACCTGGAGAGACTTCTCAGCCACGGAGTGAAGAGGCTGGACTGATGGCTCCCGAAGAACGAAAGAAGGTTTCGCTCCGGAGAAAACTGGCCCTGGCGGCGGTGGCCTTTTTTTTCCTGGTCATCTTGATCTCTTCGCTTTTCGGCCGGAAAGGGCTCATCGAGATCTATCGGGCAAAAAGCAATTACGAGGCCCTGCTCCAGGAGATCCGGAGCCTCGAGGTCAGAAAAACCCAGCTCCATAAGGAGATCGAGGCGCTCCAGAATGATCCCCGGGCGGTGGAGAAGGAGGCCCGGGAGAAGCTCTGGCTGGTCAAGCCCGATGAGAAGGTCATCGTCAAGAAAAAAGAAGAGAAGCGTTGAGGCCGCCGCTCCAAGAGACGCAGGGACTCCTGAAGGACCTTAACCCTGACCAGAGAAAGGCCGTCAAGCACGGCCGAGGGCCGCTCCTGATCATCGCCGGGGCCGGAACCGGCAAGACCAAGGTTATCACCCATAGGATCGCCTACCTCATCGCCTCGAAGATGGCCAAGCCGGAGGAGATCCTGGCCGTGACCTTTACCGAGAAGGCCGCCAATGAGATGGAGGAGCGGGTTGATAGGCTCATCCCTTACGGCTACTCCTTTGTGGATATCAGCACCTTCAATTCCTTCGGAGAGAAGGTGTTGCGCAACTATGCCCTGGACCTCGGCTATCCTCTGGACTTCCGGCTTCTCGACGACGTCGAACAG
>Ga0154855_1127_pt1 | contig 9979 bp, 10 predicted proteins | sample Rifle2008BG19ft_FD_105827 | JGI IMG/M metagenome (GOLD analysis project Ga0154855, IMG submission 105827) | Candidatus Aminicenantes bacterium RBG_19FT_COMBO_58_17 | reverse complement strand
ATCGCGGCCCGCCGAGAGCTTACCCGAAACTCCAGAATCCCTCTGGTTCATGGGAAAAATGAAGTCCTTGGAGAGGGCGGTCTCGTGGGCGGCGAACTTCCGGGCGTAGCCGAAGAACGCACCCCTGGTCATCAGTTCGAGGGTGAAGATCTTGAGAGTCGAGGTTACTTCGTAGTCGGGCGCGATCCCCCCTTGGCCGAGTACCTTCCGGCCTTTGGCAGTATAGCGGACCTCACGCTGGTCCTCAGGCGCCTGCTTGTAGAGGATGTAATCCTCGATATGTTCATAATCCCTCTGGATGGAGCGGCCGCTCGGAGTGAAATATTTGGCCGTAGTCAGGGCGACAGCCAGGTTCTCCCCGAGGGGGAAGACCGTCTGGACAAGCCCCTTTCCCCAGGAGTCCTCACCAACGATATAGCCCCGGTCGTTGTCCATGACCGCGCCGCTGACGATCTCCGAGGCGCTGGCGCTCCCCCTATTGATCAGGATGACAAGGGGGATGTCCTCGAATTGGTCGTCCCTTTGGGCTCGGAATTCCCGGTTGTAGATCCGGTTACGGCCCTTGATGGAGACGATGACATCGTTCTTGGGCAGGAACTCATCCGAGAGCGCGATCGATTGGAAGAAGGGGCCGCCCGTATTGCCCCTCAGGTCGAGGATCAGCTCCCTCATCCCCTGGCCGGCCAGCTGGGTCATCTTTTGTTCGAACTCCTCAGTCGTCGTCTCGGCGAAGTTGCGGACGAAGATGTATCCCGTCGTGTCGCTGATCATGAAGGCGTAGGCGACGCTGTGCAGGGGGATCTCCTCCCGCTCGATGGTCAGCTCGAGAGGCTTGTCCAGCCCTTCCCGGACGATGGTGATGGTGACCTTGGTCCCCTTGGGACCGCGGAGCTTCTGCATGGCCTCGAAGCTCGTCAGGGGCTTGGTGCTTTCGCCGTCGATCGTTGAAATGATGTCGCCCGGCTGGATGCCCAGGCGGCTGGCGGGCGTCCCCTCGATCGGGGCGATGACCACCAGGCTGTCCTCATGCTTCTGGATCTGGATGCCCAGGCCGTAGTATTTTCCCGTGTATTCCTCGCGCATCCGAGAGAGGTTGTCGGGGTCGAGGAAATAGGAGTGCGGGTCGAGGGTCTCCAGCATTCCCCGGATGGAGGAATAGATGAGTTTCTCTGTCTCCACATCCCGGTAGTAGTTCTTCTCGATCAGGGAGAGGATGGTCGAGAACTTCTCGACGGAGCGGTCCCAGATGTCTTCATCCCGGGCCGACAGGCTGACCAGAATGAGGAGGGAGAGAAAGCCAACCAAGACCTTTCTTTTCATGTGCTTCGAGATTTCTTATCTTAGCAAACCACCTCCCTATTGTAAAGCCGGCCCGTCCTTGACTTAGGGCCGGTCAGGGGATATATTTGATGACGCTCAAGGCAGGATAGAATGTTCGGAAATATCGGCTTCCCGGAGCTGCTCATCATCCTGGCCATCGCCCTGCTCATCTTCGGTCCCAAGAAACTGCCCGAGGTGAGCAAGTCCATCGGGAGGGCAGTCCGGGAGTTCCGTCGGGCTTCGGATGAGATCAAGGGCAAGATCGAACAGGAGATCCAGGCGAGCGAGTTCAAGGAAATCAAAGACGAGCTGAAAAAGGACCTCACCCAGGACATATACAAAGAGGTCCCCGAGGAAAACGAGGGAAAAAAGGATGAGGAAGGCCCAAAAATCTCCTGACGAGATGACCTTCCTCGAACATCTCGAAGACCTGCGGAAGAGACTGTGGTACTCCTTCGTCGCCATCTTTGTCGCCGTCATTCCCGCCTGGATCATCAGCCAAGATGTCTTCAAGATTCTCTCCAAGCCGGTGACTCAATACCTGCCCGAAGGGACGAAGATGGCCTTCACCAGCCTGACCGCTCCCTTCATGCTCTACATCAAGGTCGCCTTCCTCACCGCCCTGTTCGTCATCTCGCCCTTCATCTTCCTCCAGATCTGGTATTTCATCGCCCCGGGGCTCTACCAGAAAGAAAAGAAATACGTCGTTCCCTTCGTGACCTTCACGACCATCTTCTTCCTCGCCGGCGCGGCTTTCGGCTATTTCGTGATGTTTCCCTGGACCTGCCGGTTCTTCCTGAAAATGGGCTCGGAGTTCACTCCGGTCCTGACCGTCGATAGCTTTTTCAGCTTGTCTATCAAGACCCTCCTCGGGGTCGCCCTGGTTTTCGAGCTGCCGACGCTCATCTTCTTTCTCTCCAAGATCGGACTCATCACTTCCCGCTGGATGATCCGCAACTTCAAGTACGCCGTGCTGGCCGTATTTATCATCGCCGCCGTAATCACGCCCTCGCCGGACATGGTCACCCAGAGCGTCCTCGCCGTCCCGATGCTGGCCCTCTACGGCCTCGGCATCCTGATCGCCTTCTTCTTCGGCAAAGAACGCAAGACGCGGCGGGAGAAAAAGGCGGAAGAAGAAATCGCCGGGTAGCCAGATGCCAACGCGACGCCAGAAAACGGGGACACCTGCCGAATTCCGTCACCGCCTCATCGGGCTCACCGGGAATAACGGGGCCGGAAAAGGAGAGGTGGCGGCTTACCTGACGAAGAAAGGGTACGCCTACCTATCGCTCTCAGACGAGATCAGGGAGGAGCTGCGCCGGAAGGGTGAGGAGATTACGCGAGACAGACTGATCGCCGCAGGAAACGCTCTCCGCCGCAGGCACGGGGCCGATATCCTGGCCCGCCGGGTGATGAAAAAGGTCCGCGGCCGGACGGTCATCGACAGCATCCGCAACGGCCGCGAGGTCGCCTTCCTGCGGCGGCAACAGGATTTCGTACTGGTCGCTGTGGAGGCGCCAGTGGAATTGAGATACGAAAGGGTTCGCAAAAGGGGCCGGGCGGAGTCGGCCGGAACCATCGAGGAATTCGTGGCCAAGGAAAAACAGGAGATGGCGGGCGGGACAAGCGGCCAGCAGATCCGACTCTGTCTGGACCTGGCCGACGTGACCATCATCAACGACGGGTCGCTCCCTGCCCTCCATCGACAGATCGAGGAACGCTTATGACAGCCAAACGCACCTCCAAGGACGACTATTATCTCGGGATCGCCAAAGAAGTGGCCCGCCGGTCCACCTGCTTCCGCCGGTCTATCGGCGCCATCATCGTCCGGGATGACCAGATCATCTCGACCGGCTACGTGGGCGCGCCGCGCAAGACAAAGAGCAGCCACGAGCACGGCTTCTGCCTCCGCGACCGGCTCGGCATCCCCCACGGCGAACGCTACGAGCTCTGCCGCAGCGTCCACGCTGAGCAGAACGCCATCATCAACGCCGCCCGGGCGGGGGTGAGCCTCCTCGGCGGCAACATGTACATCTTTGGGACCGTGTACAACGAGGATAAGCCGATCAACGCCTTTCCCTGTTTCATCTGCAAGAAGATGATCATCAACGCCGGCCTCGACCGGATCGTTTGCTCGACGGCCGGGGGCGGGAAAAAAGCCTTCCGGGTCAGCCGCTGGGCTCAGGACTGGACTAAGGCCGACATCCTCGATGACAAGCATCAGTACGGATAGAAAAGGGCCGCCCTTTATTCTTATTCCCATAATTTTTCTGTTTCTTATCGGAACGGGATTTCACCTTTCCGCCCGGTCACAGGACCTCCCTGGCCAGACGGCGCGGGCCGGGCTCCTCAAGCTGCTGCGGCTCGAGGCCTCCCCGGAATCCATCGACTACGTCCAGAGAAGAACCCAGTTCCAGCTCCATACCCTGCTCACCGAGCAGCGCCATCCCAAGACCTGGAACCTCAGCGAGCGCCTGCAGAAGGACGTGGCCGACGGCCTGAGGATGCTGTGTTCGGTGGACGAAGACATACTCGTCCGCCTGCAGGCCCTGGCCTCGGACAGGCAGGCCTTGGAGCCGCTCGTCGCGGCGCTCGAACAGGCCGTCCTCGACCGGAGGAGGATTTATATCTACGGCTGCGGGGCGACCGGCCGCCTGGCCAAGCAGATGGAGAGCTCTTTCTGGCGGCCCTTCTGGAGGACGGTCAAGGCCGACTCCCGGGTCTGGCCGAAGCTCGAGGACCGGCTTTCCGCGTCGGTGGAAGACGACCTCACGGGTGAGATGACCGGCGCCGACCGCGCCCTGATCAGCTCGCTCGAGGGGTTCGAAGACCTGCCGCTCATCGGGCGTCTCCAGCTCAGCGACTGGGGGGTCCGTCGCGGGGACGTCGTCATCGGCGTGACCGAGGGCGGCGAAACGTCTTCGGTCATCGGGACCGTGTTGGCGGCGCTCGATGAGTGGAAGGAGAACGGCATCTACGATCCGGCCGAAACCCGGAAGAGGCTCTTCTTCATCTACAACAATCCCGACGAGCGGCTGCTGCCCTTCACCCGCAGCCGCCAGGTGATCGAGGAGCCCGGCATCACCAGGATCAACCTCACCACCGGACCCCAGGCCATCACCGGCTCGACCCGTATGCAGGCGACGACAATCGAGACTTTTGTCATCGGCTGCGCGCTCGAGTCGGCCGTGGCGCGGGTCTTGGGTCGCTTCCTCTCTTCCAGGGAGTTGGCCCGGGTGGGATTTCCCGACGACCTCACGATCGAGCAAAGGCTCCAGGGTTTTCGCTCCATTCTCGAGGAGGTAAGGCGAAACATCCCGGCCATCGCCGCGCTGACGGTTCTTGAATCCGACACCTACGGCGCAGCCCGATTCTCCACCTACCTGGCCGGCCGCGCCCTGATCACCGTCTTCATCGACAGCACCGAGCGCAGCCCCACCTTCCGCCTCTTCCCCCTCGATCCGAAGGCTGAACCCAAACGGAAATGCTGGATCCAGGTCTGGACTCCGGCCGCAAGCCTCGAGGAGGCCTGGGGGTCCTTCCTCGGCCGGCCCTTCCGAGGACTCTCCTCCGAGCTCTACCGCAAGCCCTTCGAGGAAGAGATTGAAGACCCCTACCTGCAGGCGGCCGCACTGGAAAGCCTGAAGAAGGCGGGAAACGACCAGCAATTCCTTTACGACTTTTCTTTTTCCGAGGACAACGTCCGGAAGCGGAGTCCACAGAAGGATGATCTGGGCGTCGTGATCATCATCGGGCCCGAGGCCGAGAGCCTGAAACAGGCCGGTTCGCCCTTCCGCAAGTTTTCCGACCTTTGCCGAGAGAACGGCGCCCGTCTGGGCCTGATCGTCGTAGGAGGAGAGCCGGGCCTGAAAATGGCCGAACTTCTTCCCGGAGCCTCCGGTCCTTTCATCTCTCTCAATATCTCTTCTGCCAACGATCCCTTCGGCCTTCGCCGCCAGGTCGGTCTTAAGATGATGCTCAACGCTCATTCCACGGCCGTGATGACTCGCCTGGGCAGAGTCATCGGCAACACCATGACCAACGTCAGCCCGAGTAACCTCAAGCTCATCGGCCGGGCTACCTATCTCATCCAATCCCACGTCAACGACGTCCTGTCCCGGCCGGGCTGGGTGAGGCTCAACGGCCGGCGCGAGCCCATCACCTACGGCGAGGCCAACGTCATCCTCTTCGACGCCATCGCTTTCCTGAAAGAGAGGAAGGAGACCGTGGGACAGACAGCGGAGGTCGCCCTGTCGATCATCCGCATCCTGGAATCGCTGCGGCAGAGGAGAGGGCTGACCAACGATGAGGCGCTGGAGATCGTCAGGAAGGTCGGCCTGAATCGGTTTCTTGCCACCATCGATTAGGGGCTGGGGGGAGCCGCGGGCGTTGGCCTGCCCCGAGCGCAACCTGAAGGCCGAAGCGGCGATAAAGGGCTCAACTTAAATCAGGGGGTCAGCCCTAAAAAAGCGCTTCGGACTCAGGCCTGCGGAGGTGGGGCGGCGCAGGGCGCGATTCTCTGCCGCCCCTCCTTCTTCGTCCGGACCTGAGGATAGACAAAGAGATCGCCGGCGTAATTCCTCAGCACGACCTGCTCGTCGCTAACGGAATGCAGGTAGTTGGGTACGATCGGGATCTTGCCGCCGCCGCCGGGCGCGTCGATGACGTAATGCGGAACGGCCATCCCTGAAGTCCAGCCGCGGAGGGCCTGCATGATTTCGATGCCCTTCTCGACCGTCGTCCGGAAATGGGCCGTTCCCTTGACGTAGTCCGCCTGATAGATGTAGTAGGGGCGCACCCGTACGGTCAACAGTTTCTGCATCAGCTTCTTCATGACCGCCGGGTCGTCGTTGACACCCTTCAGGAGCACGGCCTGGTTCCCCAGAGGGATCCCGGCGTCGGCCAGAAGGTTCAGGGCCCGCGCCGATTCTTCTGTGATCTCATCGGGATGGTTGAAATGGACGTTGACGTAGAGCGGATGATACTTTTTCAGCATGGCCGCGAGCTCGGGAGTGACGCGCTGCGGCAGGAAACAGGGCAGGCGGGTCCCGAGGCGGAGGATCTCGACGTGGGGGATCTCGCGCAGGAGCTTGAGGATGTGTTCGAGCCTGTGGTCGCCGAGCATGAGCGGGTCGCCGCCCGAGATGACGACGTCCCGGACCTCGGGGTGGGCACGGATGTACTTCACTCCGTCCTCGATATGGCGAGGATGGATTTTGTTCAAGTCGCCGACCTTGCGCTTCCGCGTGCAGAACCGGCAGTACGAGGCGCACAGGTGCGAGACCAGAAACAGCACACGGTCGGGGTAGCGGTGGACGATACTCGGCACCGGCGAGTCCTCGTCTTCGCTCAGCGGGTCGGCCGCCCCGTCGCGCTCTTCGAGTTCGGCCGGATCGGGCACCACCTGGCGGTAGAGGGCGTCCCCTTTAGCCTTGATCAGCTCGGCGTAGTAGGGTGTTATCTGAACCCGGAAATGACGGGCGATTTTCCTGACCTTTGCGGGGTCGAGGTCGAAGAAATGCGCTATCTCTTCCGGAGACTTGAGACTCCGGTTGAGAATTCGTTGCCAAGAGTCTTCCTCCATTGTCGCGTGGACTCCTTCAGACAAGAGACTTGACATAGGTGATGCGGTCATCCCCCCTCCGGTAAAAATCGGGGATGCGCGATACCTCTTTATAATTCAGGCCGGTGTAGAACCGGCGCGTCCTCTCGTACTTGGGCTGGGACGAAGTCTCGATGAGGATCATCCGGCCGGCTGCCTCCCTCACCGTTTTCTCGAGCCAGTTTACCAACTCGCGGCCGTAGCCGCGGCCCTGCTCTCCGCTCGCCACCGCCATCCAGTAGAGGTCGTATGTCCCCTCGGTGAGCGGCGTCGGTCCGTAGGACATATAGCCGACGACCTGACCGGCCTCGCTCTCGGCGACGACGAGGCAATAGTCCCGCTGCTGCGGCTGGTCGAGGTAGATGCCGATGAGCTCGCGGGCTACGGCGACTTCGTCGGGGGTGAACATCTCGGTGCTCTGGATGATGTCGAGGACGGTCCGACGGTCCTCCCGCGTCATTGGCCGGACCATCTCCTCCCTTTCTTGCGCATCGCGCTCTCCAGCACCTCGTGCCAGAAGAAGGGGTACTCGATCCGCACATCGTCGGAGCTGTACCAGGGCTCTTCCTTGCGGCGGAGGGCGTTCTCGATCATGCGGCTCCAGAACTCGGCGTAGTCGATTCCGGCCGCCTTGAGCGCCCGGACAAAGCCGGCGTCCAGGCTCGTGTCGGGGTTGGGGTTGACCTCGAGGATGGCGATCCGTCCGTCCGAGCCCATCCGGAAATCGACCCGGGCATAATCGCGGCAGCCCATCGCCTGGAAAGCGGCCAGCGCGTACTGGTGGAGTTTATCGCGCAGAGCGTCGTCGATCGGAGCGGGGCATATGGCGGGAGTCGTCGCGTAGAGCACATGGTCCTCGAACCACTTGGCCTCATAGCTGCAGATGTGGGGAGCCGACTCCGGCATGGCCGAAAAATCGATCTCGGAAACGGGCAGTGCTTGGAGGTTATCGCCTGCCAGGACGGCCACGTTGAACTCCCGTCCCTGGATGAATTCTTCGACCAGCGCCGGCTGTCTGTAGGCGTCGATGATCTTGTTGACTTTTTCCTGGAGCGCCTGGGGGTCGCGGACGACCGAGTCCTGATAGATGCCGAGGCTGGCGTCCTCCTGGTTGGGTTTGACGATGGCCGGGAAAGGGATGTTATCGATCTTCTGGTCGGTCGAGGTCACCAGACGCCCCTTGGCTGTCGGCAAGCCGAAGGCGTTGAGGATGGCCTTCGCCTTGAACTTATCCTGGCAAATGGTCAGCGCCTTGGACGGATTCCCGGTAAAGGGGATGCCGATGGCCTCGAACATGGCGGCCACGTTGGCTTCGAGCTGGGGGCGGCCGAGGAACCCTTCGCAGAAGTTGACCAGGACGTCGACCTTAAGCTCCCGGATGCGGCGGATGAAGCTCATCAGGCTTTCGTGGAGGGGAATGATGGCGGCCGTGTAACCGATGTCGGTGATGGCGGTGAAGACGGATTCGGCGACGTCCGCCACGGAGGCTTCAGATAGGCGCTCGTTCGGCCGGTTGATGACGGGATCGTAAGAGTTGAAGGCGATCCCCACGGTGATGTTTTCTCTTTCCATGATTCAATCCATACCTGGTCGCGGCCTCGTCGACGACGCGATGAAGCAACGCCGAATAAGAATAGCCCGCCGTGCGGGCGGCCTTGGGAAGGCAGGAATTGTCCTCCGGTTTGGGCAGGACTCCGGGCAGGGGGTTGACCTCCAGGATGTTCGGTTCGCCCCGTTCATCCAGACGGATGTCGATCCGGGACCAGTCCCGGATCCGCAGGACCTCGACGGTTTTCCGGATGATGTCCTCGATCCGATGTTTCAGGTCGGGGCCGATCTCGGCCGGGCAGCGGAAAATTTCCAGCGGCTTGTCCGGCTGGTCCCAAATCCATTTGGCTTCGTAGGAATACACCGGGTTCGCGCCCGGCGGAAGCTGGGAATGGTCGATCTCGACGATAGGCAGGATCTCGAGGTTGGGCGGGTTGCCCAGCACGCCGACCGTGAACTCGCGCCCGGTCAGGAACTGCTCGATGATGACCGGCTCCTTGTAGATGGACTGGATCTCCCGCACCCGGGCTTTGAGCTCCGGCCGGTTCCTCACGACCGAATTGTCCTTGATCCCCTTGCTCGAGCCTTCGTGAAGCGGCTTAACGATCGCCGGGAGCTTGACCCTGAGGCTGACCCCGGAGCCGTTCTCCACAACCCAGAACGGGGCCGTCGGGATCTTGTGATAGGCGAGGATCTCCTTGGCCCTTGACTTATCGAGGCAGATACCCAAGGTCAGCGGGTCAGAGCCGGTGTAGGGGATCCCCAGCATCTCGCAGATCGAGGGGATGTGCGATTCGCGGTTCGGGCCGACCAGGCCCTCGGCGATGTTGAAGACGAGGTCGGGCCGGAGTTTTTTGAGATGAAGATAGGCCTCATCGTTGGCTTCGATCGGGACGATTTCGTGTCTCTCGCCGAGCGCCCTACCGATCGCCTCGATAGTCTCGTCTGAGTCGCACTCGGCGAGAAAATCAAGTGGAGGGTCGTCTTCCTCGTGGGTCTCTTCGTACCGCCTTGATTGGAGCGACGAAGCCATTCCGTTCTTGGAGCTGTAGAGAAAAGCGATGCGCATAGCTACGTCGCTCGGCTTCGACTCAAGTTGATGAAGGCTCCCGACAAGGTGATCATTTTATATCTGCTGCCCGTGCTCTTTTTTTCTTCGACTCAAAATTTTTTCTAGTTTCATTATTTAATATAAATCAATTTTTCCAAATGTCAATACTTTTTCATACTTTTTTTTGCGTGTCACCGAAAAGTGACTCAACAAATTGTGGCGGTCACTTGTCGAAGTGCGCTCAGCAATTTTCGTGCCATGAGATCGATTAAACGACCAGAGCTCAGCGGGGGCGGGACGGCTCGGGGCTCGGAGCGGGTTTAGTCAGCAGAAGATGGGCCTTGCCGGCGTGCAGCACTTTGTTGGAAACGCTTCCCAAGACCCACTGCCGGAGGCCGGATTTTCCGTGGGACGACATGGCGACCAGACGCGCGCCGGCCGCCTTGGCGCGCTTGATG
>Ga0154855_1176_pt1 | contig 10061 bp, 7 predicted proteins | sample Rifle2008BG19ft_FD_105827 | JGI IMG/M metagenome (GOLD analysis project Ga0154855, IMG submission 105827) | Candidatus Aminicenantes bacterium RBG_19FT_COMBO_58_17 | reverse complement strand
CATGCAGAGGATGCGGGGCATCGTCATCGACAAGGACAACTGGAGTGCTGCCGTTGGGCCAGGCGTTACCTCATTCGAGCTTCAGCAGGAAGCGTTCCGGCATGGCCTCCGCGTCAACACCGCCGAGCCGGCCGCCACGGTCTGCGGCAACATCGTCTGCACGGGGACGTTTTCCACATGGTCATACGCCTACGGCACTGCGGCCGACGGGTTCATCGACATGGAGTTCGTCGATGCCCGGGGCCAAATATTCCGCCTCAACGACAAGCAGGCTCCCAACGTCTTCGCCTTTGAGAACGCCGTCATCCCGGCCCCCGGCATCTGTACGGAGGCCTCCGTCAAGCTCCATCCAACCTCAAAAGACGAGGATGGAGTGCTCGTCCCGTTCTGGGATTTCGACGAGGCCGTAGCCCTGGCCCGTGAGCTGGGCCGCCGCCGGATCGGCCTGGCCGTCGCCGTCCTGGGGATCCATTACATCGCCAACTTTATGTCACCGTCCAAGGACTTGGCCGGCCGCTTGAAAGACGTCCTCCCCGAGACCCTGGGGATCCGCTATGTCGTCTTTGCCATCGGAGACCGGTTCGCCCGGGAGTCCATCCAAAAGCTGGCCGGCCCGGTCATCGACAGCGGCCTCTGGCGGACGCTGACGCTCGGCCTGCCGCGGCTCCTGGACAGCGAGTGGCTGGACCTGGTCAAGGGCTTTGAGGCCGGCCGGCCTCCCTATGAGATTCTCTGCCGGCCGGAGATGAGGCCGCTCGTCGAGGCCGTTCTCAGGCCATCGCCGGAGACGCTCGCGGCTGCCGTGGAGGAGGACCTGCGGGAGCTCTACACCGGACTTTATTCGCAGCCGCGCTTCACCGATATGACCTGGCTCAATATGTTCCGCATCCTGAGCTCACGGATGTCACGGCGCAAACACATGTTCGCCTTTCTCGTCTATGTGCCGCTCGACCGGAATGACGTCATCAACCATATCAACGCGGAGTTCGCCCGAATCGCCGCGGCCCAGGGCCTCGACCATGATTTCGGATTTCTCACTCCCATGGACCTCGGAAAGAGGGCGATCCTGGAGTACGATTATTATATCGACCACACCGACCCCGCCGAGCGCGAGAAGATCGGGCGGGTGCTGGCCGAGATCGGGCCCTGGCTCGACGGGTTAGCGGAGCGCACCAAGGGGGTGACCTTCCTCAAATACGTCTTTTCCCAGGGCTGTTCCCGAAAAGAGAATTTCCTCTATCGATGATCCTGATTACGGGCGGAACCGGTTTTCTGGGGGCGCATCTCGCCGCCCACCTTCTCGAGGAGGGGGACGAGGTCATCCTCCTGGCCCGCTCCAAACAGGGCCTTTCAGCAGCGGACCGCGTCGGCCGGCTACTTGACTGGCTCGGTGTCGCGGCGAACCGGAAAAAAAATGTCCATCTGGTCGAAGGCCGGCTCGAACACCCCGGGCTTGGGCTGGAACCGGATGCTTCGGCCTTGATATCCAGGGAGATCGACGAGATCGTCCACTGTGCCTCAAGCACATCTTTCGCCGAGCGCAGGAGAGCTGAGGTCGAGGCCGTCAACCTGGACGGGCTCCGCCATGTTCTCGACCTGGCCGAGCGCAGCCGCTGCCGCCGTTTCCATTTTATCAGTACTGCTTACGTGGCCGGAATCAACTCCGGTCATTGCCCCGAGGAACTCGTCCGTCCGGCCGCCTTCACCAACGTCTATGAAGAGACCAAGTGCCGGGCCGAGTGGCTCGCCTCTGAGCGCTGCGCCAAGGCCGGCCTCCGGCTGTCGATCTATCGGCCCTCCATCGTCTACGGCCACTCCGAGACCGGCCGGAGCCTCCTTTTCAACGCCCTTTACTATCCCGTGAGGACGGCCCTCTTTCTCAAGAACCTCTACGAAACGGATATCCGCGAGCGCGGCGGGTGGAGAGCGGCGGAAATGGGCGTGCGCTTGGACGGGGACGGCTGGACGGTCATGCCCATCCGGATCATGGCCGAAGACGGGGGCGGCGTCAACGTCGTCCCTGTTGACTTCTTCGTCCGCGCCTTCGGGGCGATTAGGGAAAGGGCGGTCGATGGTGGCATCTTTCAGGTCGTCAACAGCCGCCGGACGAGAATCGAAGACATCATCGAATACACCCAGGCTCTTTTCCATATCCGGGGAATCATGGTCTGCCCGGCGCAGGATATGGAGGGGAAACCGCGGAATGCCCTGGAAGAGGTTTTCGAGACATACCTCGAGGCCTACAGGCCGTACCTGAGGGACAGGAGGATTTTTGGGGCAGAGAAGGCCGGACCGATTCTTGATGATAAGGGCATTCGCTGTCCGGATCTCACCTTTGATATCTTCAAAAGATGCCTGGACTATGCCGTGCAATGCGGCTGGGGAACCCGACTGTTCCGAGGATAAACAGTCCTTACCAGGTTCTTCCCTGCTGGAGCTTTTTTCGTTGGTACGGGGTCAAAGTCTTCCCGCTTTTCTTCAGCCAGTCATCGAAATCCTTCTCTATAGCCTTCGTCCACTGGCTGTCGATTTGGCCGGGTGTGTACTTGCCTTCCCTGAGGCGCTGGTGGCCGAATTCGTCGCGGAGGCTGATGAATTCCGAGACTTCAACCACTTCCTCGGCGAGATGCGCGGGTATGAACAGGACACCCTCCCGGTTGCCGAGCACGATATCGCCGGGCATGACCATCGCCCTGCCGATCCGGATGGGTGCGTTCATGCTCATAAGCATCACATCGCTCAGAAACGAGGGATCCCAGCCCCTCACAAAGACCGGGAAATCCTTTATCTCATCGATTCCCTTGAGGTCGCGGCAGCCGCCGTCGATGACGATGCCTTTCCCTGTTTTCGATTTGATGGAGTTACCGAGGTTGTCGCCGGCGAACGTCCCGTTGATCACCTTGCCGAACAGGTCGACGACCAGCACATCGCCCTCGACCAGGGTGTCTATGACCCAGGAGTTCTGGGCGCCGATCCGTCCGTCGCTCTTTCCCTTGGCGGCGATGATGTCGTTCACATCGGGGCGGAGCGGCGCGAAGGCAGCGGTCGCGGCTCTTCCCACCAGGAGCGGGTCAGCCGGGTTGGTGACCCAGTTGCCCTCGAACTGGTTGTTGTATCCATAACGCCGCAGCACCGACCAGGCTTCCTCGATCGAGATTCTCTGCACGCGTTCGATGATCGAATCGGCGACTTTCGGTCGGCCGTCGGGGAAACGTTCTCCCTTGTAGATCGCGCTGTAGTCGAGGGGTTGGGGCCTTGACAAAACCTCCACCGGCTTCCGCGCGGCGGACCATTCGGCGGTCCAGTACTCGCCCATCTCGACCGTTCCCTTCATCGTTTCCCCCTCGATTTTCCCGGTGTAATGGTAGACGATCGAGGTGGCCTCGTGACTGAGACTGGCGCTGAAATCGAGCCTTTCGCCCTGCACAAGGCCGGACAAGGTTCCTTCTTTAAACAGTCCTTTGTACTGTCCGGAAAGAGAATCGCCGTTCTGTACGAATATCGCCGTGTGTTGGGCTGTCCCGGCGACGAATTTCAACGCAATCGTCCACTCGCCGGCGACTTTCGGCTGATCGCGAGCGCCGGAGAATCCGGCAAACAAGGAGGCTATGACAACAAGACAGGGCCAGATTCTTCTGTTCATCGGTCACCTTCTCCGTGCTGTCGGACTTTTTCCTTGACGGCTTGCGAAAGAACTTCGTCCAGCCGTCTTCCCACCCACAACTCATCGCCCGATTCGAGCATGTACGACATTATGGTCAGTCCAGCGTCTTCGAAAGGCATTTCTATGGCGGGTTCACCATCGTACAGTTGTTCGCTGGCCTCGCGGGGAGTGATTTTGACAATCTTCTGATCCCAGCTGATAGATAGACTCGGGGCGACGTTTGATCTCAGCTCCGGGTTGTTCATCTTGCTGATTACCGAAGGAATGGAGTTGATCTTATTGTTGATGGAGGTCAATTTCCGTTCCCATTCCCTCCATTCCGCTTTGTGATTACGGCCGTGAACCCACATCTCCATGGCGGCGAGCGTCCCCATGATCCCCTCCTTGCCGACTTTCATGGGTCTTCCCACGGCATGGTGCGGGGAGACGTTGAGGAAAGCGGCTTTGACCAGGTCCTTTCTCCCCAGGAGGATCCCCGCGCCCTGCGGCCCGCGGAGGCACTTGCCGCCGCTGTAGGCCACCAGGTCGGCTCCCGCTTTGACGTACCGGTCGGGGACATCGGGACGTTCCGCTGCGGCATCGACCATGACGGGGATCCCGTGTTTCTTCCCGAGGCGGATCATGTCTTCGAGAGAAATTTCGCTCTGATCCAAGATTTCCCCGAGAACGGATATCAAGGCAGTCGAGTCGTCGATCGCCGCTTCCATCGCCTGGAGAGACTCCACCTCGTTCATGGTGACCCCGGCCATCCAGATGGCGCGGTCGTAGATATGGCGATGCCCCTTGGGAACCAGGACTTTGCTTTTCATCCCTGTCGTGTCGGGAAGCCGGGCCATTTTTTCGGGGTCGGCGCCGGCCACACAGGCGCATGTCCCGGCGAACATCGCGGCCGCCGCTCCGGAAGTGACGATTCCCCATTCGGCCCCGGTCAGCTCGGCCAGGCGCTTGCCCACGCCTTCCATGAGCTCGTCCATGCGGACATAATGTTTGTTCGCTTCCTCCATGGCCTGCATGACCTCGGGCAGCATCAGCGACCCGCCGCGGTTCGTATGGGTTCCCAGGCAGTTGATGATGGGTCGCACGCCGATCGATTGATAGGTCGGTATCGTGATTCTCGATGCTTCATCTTGGCGGGGCGACGGCCATCCCGAGAATCCGGCCAGTGCCGCCAGACCTCCGGTCTTGAAGAAACTGCGCCGGCTCAGTCCGGCCGGTGAAATGGTTTTTGGTGGTGAGGGTTTCATGGTGAGGGACCTCGTTTGCGGTATGACATTGTTGCCGGGCCGTTATTTTTTCGGACGCGTGAATATGAAGGATGCCCGGACGCGCACGCTGTTTTTCTCATACCCGGAATTCTGCTGGAGCGTCGTCCGAACCCCGGGGCTCGCGGTGAAAAACTCACGGTACAGTTCATTCATCGGAGCATAGTCGTTGATATCCCGTAAGTAGACATTTCCTGAAACTAGATCCTTCAACTCCAAGCCCGCCTCCACGATCACGTCCAGCTGATTTCGGACCAGCTGGCGGAACTGCGGTTCCAGGTTGTCGGATACAAGCCCTTCACCGGGCACGAAACCGGGCTGCGCCGACAGGTAGAGCAGATCGCCCGCCCACACGCCGGGACTGGCGGTCGGCGCCATCTCGTTGAGTCCGTATTTCAGGCTGGCGGGCCGGACGACCTTCCGGTTAAGCAGGTCTGTAGTGGCCAGGCAGGTGATTTCCACATGCGAGCCGCCGGGAATATGGTCAACGAACAACGTGGTACGGGCCGGCTCGTGGCCGAACTCGAAGCATTCGCCGTAAACCTTGTTGGCGGTGGAATAGTTGTCGTAGTTATCCAAATACACGTGGTTCATGACGGCATGTCGGAAATCAAGCCCGGCGGCTTTGAGGACTGTTTCGACATTTTTAAGCGCCTGCCTGACCTGCTCCTCAAAGGTGGCGGGATGAGTCCCGTCGGGCAACTGATCTCCTTTGCCCGAGATGTACAGTGTTGTTCCCGCAAGAACTCCCGGGCTGAACGGCAATCCCGCTGCCGGAGTCCCGATGACCTTTCTCTCTCGAAGGTCCTTATAGGCGATGACGGTCATCTCCATCTGTGATTCGCCCGGGACCGTGGTGACACCGAGGGTTGTACGGGCCGGCGGATTGAAGGGGAAAAACTCGGCGTAGACCTTGTTCATCTCGGAGTAGGCGTTGATGTCTTCGAGGTAGACCCAGACCTGGACGACGTTTTCCATGTCCATGTCCGCCTGTTTCAGGACGTTACGGACTTCGGTCAGGCAGTTTCTGGTTTTCCCCGGGATACCCTCTTCCGGTTTGTAGTCCCCTTTCCCCGAGACGTACAGTGTTTTTCCCACCAGGACACCCGGAGCGAAAAGACCCGTGGGAGCGGAGCCGTCAGGGGTGATAAAAATCTTGCTCTGCGATTGGGCGCTGGGGAACTGAAAAGAAACAAGAACGATGATCGCCGCGGAGAATAAACATATCATCGATCGTCTCATACCGCCCTCCTGACTCTAGTGAGAATTCCTTCTTTGCTGCGCGGATAGCATGGTCGCTCAGGCAGCAATCTTACCAGGTCCGATCTTCCGGGATGATAAATCTGGGTGTCGGGGGATGTCAAGCCGCCCCGATCATCGCCTTAGGCCGACTCAGAGCCGGAGCTTTAATTTTCTTTGAGCCCGGCTCCCCCCAGAGACATGGCCCTTCTGAGAATAGGGGTTGAAGGCTTCCCCAGCCGCGCATATAATTCGCCCATGCCTAATCAAAATCGACCTTCGTCTCGTCGTCGCTTTTATCGAACCCTCGTTTTGAGGATTCTTGTTTTTCTCTTATTCTCCACGTTCGGATGCCGGAGCGGGAGAGGGCCTGTCAGCCCGGCCGAGCTCATCCTGAAAAACGGCGCGGTCTATACACTGAACAAAGCGCAGCCCTGGGCAGGGGCCGCGGCGGTCGCCGGCGGTAAGATCGTGTTCGTTGGTTCGAACTCAGACGTGAAAAAATACAGAGGGGAGGGTACGAAAATCCTCGACCTCGCCGGAAAGATGGTGCTGCCTGGATTCCAGGACTCTCATGTCCATTTAATCTCGGGCGGAATGGAGCTCGAGCAGTGCAACCTCAACGACCTGCAGACGAAAGAGGAGATCCTGGCCCGGATTCGTGCTTACGCGGCCGAGAATCCCAACAAAAACTGGATCGTGGGAGGAGGCTGGGCCCTTCCCGTCTTCCCGGAAGCGAACCCATCCAAAGAGGAGCTTGACGCTGTTGTCTCCGGCCGGCCGGTCTTTCTCTCGGCGGCCGATGGACACTCGGCTTGGGTAAACACCCGCGCTCTTGAGATAGCCGGCGTGACGGCGAAGACGGCAGACCCCAAGAACGGGCGGATCGAGCGAAAGGCCGTGACGGGGGAGCCGTCAGGAGCGCTGCGCGAGGAGGCGATGGGGCTCGTCGGCCGATTGATTCCGGAGCCCGCCGCCGAGGAATACCTGAGCGGCCTTCGGGGAGGGCTGGCCTTGGCCAATCGTTTCGGCATCACCTCGATCATCGAGGCGAGCGCCGATGACAAGCTCCTTGAAACCTACGCCGGTTTGGACCGGAGCGGAGGCTTGACGCTGCGTGTGCTGGCCTCGATCTACGTCGATCCCGAAAAGGGAGTTTCGCAGATCGGTGACTTGGTCCAGAAACGGGAACAGTACAAAGGCCACTACCTCAAGGCAACGACGGCCAAGATCTTTATCGACGGCGTCATCGAATCCCATACCGCGGCGCTTCTCGATCCTTATCTCGACCGTCCGGGTGACCGGGGAAAGCCCATCCTGGAAGCGGAGGAATTCAACCGCCTGGCCGCGGCCCTCGACAAAGCCGGGTTCCAGATCCATGTCCATGCCATCGGCGACCGGGCCATCCGGATGACTCTCGACGCCATGGAGCAGGCCGGAAAGGCCAACGGCCCGCGCGACGCCCGGCATCACATCTGTCATCTGGAGCTCATCGACCCGGCGGACATCCCGCGCTTCCAGGCGCTCGGCGTCGTGGCCAATTTCCAGGCCCTCTGGGCCTATGCCGACCCCTACATCACTCAGCTCACCGAGCCGATCCTCGGCCCCGAGCGGTCAGCGAGGCTTTATCCCATCGGGAGTATTGTCCGGAGCAACGGGACGTATGCCGGCGGCAGCGATTGGTCGGTATCATCCCTCAACCCTCTCGACGCCATCCAGGTGGCGGTGACGCGGCGCGGCCTAGATGCGTCCGCCGGACCGGCCTGGCTTCCGGACGAGCTCATCGACCTTCCCACGGCGATCGCCGCCTACACGACGAACGGCGCTTTCCTGAGCTTTGAAGAGAAAATGAGGGGGTCGATCGAAGCGGGGAAGGCCGCCGACCTCATCGTCCTTGACCGCAACCTCTTCGAGATTCCCGCCCAGCAGATCCACAAGGTAAAAGTCGTGCTAGCGCTCCTGGAGGGAAAGGTCGTTTATTCGGATAGGGATTTTTCTCTTCCGCCTGTTGATCCATTTTAATTTAGGAAGAAAAGGAGAAGAAGCAATGGGTTGCATTGTTAGACGAGCAAAGCTAACCGATTTAGAAAAACTCGTAGAGTTTACGCTTTCAGAAGCCAACGAGGCAGAAGGACTCAGTAAGAATAGTGAAATGGCTCGTGAGGGAATTCGGGCAGCATTGGAAGACGATTCAGTTGCGATCTACTGGGTTCTACAAGACAGCAATAATGAAGTTGCAGGAAATATATCCGTTGTGAAAGAGTGGAGCAACTGGAATGCAGGATATTACTGGTGGATTCAAAGTCTGTACATCAAACCTGAACATCGAGGACGCGGATATATGAAAGAACTTATCCAAACAGTCAAAGAATCAGCAAGACAACGTAAGGGGCTCGATTTAAGGCTCTATGTGCATAAAAACAACAAACGCGCTATTAGTGCATACCTAAAAACTGGCTTCGTAGATTCCGACTATCGGATCATGATAATGGAAATATAAGATCTGCCAAAGGGCTGCGGCCGAAGCCTCCACTGGCGCAATTGCCGATCGGCGAGCGTAATGACTAGCCCAAGATCGCTTCTACTGACCGGTAATCAATATTTCCACTTCGAGGTGTCTGTCCCCTTGGGAGCGTACTTGTCGAGGTGCTCCCTGAAAAGTCCGAACAGCTCCGCGCCCCTGGGCATCCAGCAGTGCCCTTTTCTGTCCCCGTACTTGACGACGCCGTCATAGTAGGGATTCTTGGTGCTCTCCAGGAATTTCTCGACCAGGACGACGCCAAGATTCAGGTAGGCGTTGTCCATATCGCCCGTGTAGAGATGCAGCTTGCCGACGAGCTTCGGGCCGAGCCAGGACCAGTTCTCCCCGAGATACAGGCTGAGGTCGAACTTCTTCCACTGTTCGGCCACCTCCCGGTCGATCTCCCCCGTCAGCCAATTCCAAAGCGGCTTGGGATAGCCGTCCTCACCGATGGGCGTATAGAGGGCTTCCCAGATCGCCCACTGCTCGCCGCCCCTGTCCTTGTCGCCGAGCACGAGCTCGTAATAACACCTGTCCTTCATCGTGAACATGACATCCCCGTCCGTGGAGCGGGTCTCGGGTATCTCGACCTTCATCCAGTCGTATATCCTGTAGTACATATTCTTGTCTTCGTAGATGTTCTGGAGCTGAAACCGGCGAAAGTCGATGGGGTCGGGACATCCCGTCCAGGTGCCGCCGTAGAAATCCGGATAGTAGAGCTGCAGGGCGAACGATTCCCATCCGCCCGTCGACCCTCCGGAAAGAAGCCTGGCGTAGGGCTCGCGGATGATCCGGAAATGGGTCTCGATGTAGGGGATGAGCTCGTTCAGGATGGCGTCGCCGTAGGGCCCGATGTTGGGCGAATTGACGGCATAGGAGTCGTCGTAGTAGGGACAAGGATGCTGGAAGGTCACGGCGATCATCCGCGGACAATCGTCCGAAACCCAGTATTTATAGAATTCGTATCCGTCTCTGCCTCGGGTCTCTCCTGGCCCGGGATCATCCGTCCTGAAGCCATGAGGCGCCTGGAGCGAGAAATGCCCCTGGCCGTAGTTCACGGGATAATAAACATCGGGATGTTCGTAATATCCCTTCGGAAGAAGGATCGTTGCCCCCAGGTATATCGGCTGGCCCCAGAATTTGGTCAGGATTTGGCTCTCGAACTTGATGCGCTTGACCCATTCCGTATCCGGCGGGACCTGGACCGGGGGGATGACGTTCTTGCAACTCAGCTTGACGGTCTGATTTTTTGAAGCATCGATGTAGACCTTGGTGACGTCGCTGTAGAGATTGCCGGGCGATATCCTCCACTTCTGCCCCTCCCACCGGTCGTTGTGCATCCAGAGGGTATGGCCGTCGGAGCGTTTGAACTCGG
>Ga0154855_1183_pt3 | contig 10082 bp, 9 predicted proteins | sample Rifle2008BG19ft_FD_105827 | JGI IMG/M metagenome (GOLD analysis project Ga0154855, IMG submission 105827) | Candidatus Aminicenantes bacterium RBG_19FT_COMBO_58_17 | reverse complement strand
GGACGAGGCTGAAGAGAGCAAAGAGGTCGTCGGCCTGGGCCGGAGCGAAGGTGGCCGAATGACGGACCCATTCGCCAGTCCCTTCTTCAGTATAGGCGGGATTCCTCTTGGCCAGGTCGACGGCCCTGGCGTAATCGGGCGATGTTTTGTAGCCGAAAACCAGAGTGATCTTGAACTCTTTAGCTTTGGTGCTCGGCTGGAGGATATCGGCGAGCTTCTCTTCCGTCGCCTTGTCGTCGGCCATGATTCATGTTTATAGGCCAGCTCGGAGGTTTTGTCAATTATTTCCGGCTCCTGAGCAGCACACGGTCGTAGACCGCCAGCCCCAGCATCGAAACGACACCGATCCCGGCGATGATCAGCCACATGGCCACCGGGTTGATGGTCTCGCCCGCCTTTGCCGGTTCGGAGATGAAGCGCTCGAAGAGCCTTCCGCCCAGCGGGCCGCCGAAGAAGCTCCCGATGGCGATCGGCAGGTTGGCGTATCCCAAGTAAAGGCCTTCCTGCCCCTTGGGAGCGATGGCGCCTATGTATTCGTATATGCGCGGGGATGCCATCATCTCGCCGACCGCCATCGAGGCGATGGAGACGATGAGCACCATACCCACGGCCGGAAGGGCCAGGCCGAGCAGGCTCACCCTCTGGGTCAACTCGGGGAGAAACAGCGCCGGCAGGACATTGAGCAGCATCCCGGCCGTCGTCACGCCGACACCCAGCAGGATGGATTTGACCGGCGCCCACTTCTTGACCATCCGGGTGATGAGGAGCTGGAAGCAGACGATCATCACCGGGTTGGCCAGGGTGTAGATCTCGACCGGAGCGTTCGGGTCGATATACCGCAGGAAGAGCGGCATGAGGTTATAGAGCTGGACATAGAGGAACCAGAAAAGGCCAACGACGATGAGGAAGAAGAAGAACTTGAGGTTGCTGAGGACGACGAAGATGCCCAGGATCGCCTGGCCGAGCGTTCTTTTCTGGACTTTCTGATCGTCCTTCTTTCCGTCGCTGACGTATTCCGGTTCTCTATACAGAAATAGGACGACAGCCAGTCCGACGAGGGCGAAAACCGTCGCCGCATAGGTGAAGATGGCCGGGATGCCAAGGTTTGTCCGGATGAAGTAGGAGACGCCCCGGCCGGTCATCGAGCCGATGTTGATGACCATGTAGAAAATGCCGAAGCCGAGCGTGGCCCTGAGACCAGAGGTCTTCTGGACCGTGCCGGCGATACAGGGCTTGACGACCGACCCGCCGACGCCGATGAGGACGATGCCGATCACCGCGGGGATAGTGTAGTCGATCGCAGGGGAGCCCGTTTTTCCTGAGAGAGAAGGCCAGAAGCGCTGGATGTTCCCCATGACCACGTAGCCAAAAGAGATCATGATTAAAGAGACGGTGAGCGAACGTTTGAAACCAAACTTGTCGGCCAGGGTGCCGGAGAGGATGGGCAGGAAATAGATGAGACCCCAGAGCACCGCTCCGTTGAGGGATGTGGCGAGGGCCGGACGCATGCCCAGGGTCTCGTGGAGGTAGATGACCATGAAGGAGGCCATCGAGTAATAGGCCGCCCGCTCGAAGAGCTCGACGGTGTTGGCCGTCCAGAACGAGCGCGGGAATTTCGGCTGTGAAACGGCTTTTTCCTGGTCGGACACGGGCTTCCTCCTCAAAGGATCAACATGCAGTCGCCATAGCTGTAAAAGCGGTATTTTTCGCGGACCGCTTCGGAGTACGCTTTAAAAATCAGCTCCCGGCTGGCGAAGGCAGAAACGAGCATCAACAGCGTTGATTTGGGCAGGTGGAAATTGGTCAGCAGCCTGTCCGCAACACGGAATCGGAAGCCCGGAAAGATAAAAAGGTCGGTCGAGCGGCTCCCCTCCCTGACCCGGCCGTTTTGCCAGGCGCTCTCGAGCGCGCGGACGACTGTCGTCCCCACGGCCACTACAGGTAAACCCGCTTCCTTTGCCCGATGGATCGTCTTGGCCGTTTTTAGACTGATGGCATAGCTTTCCTCGAGCATCCGGTGGTCCTCGGCCCGCTCAGCCTCCACCGGCTGGAATGTGGCCAACCCCACTTCGAGGTTGATCGAGCAAACCCGGATGCCTTTGTTCCTGAGTCCTTTCAATGACCGGGGCGTGAAGTGCAGCCCGGCCGTCGGCGCGGCGATCGCCCCTTCATCCCTGGCAAAGACCGTCTGGTAGCGCTCCAAATCGAACTCCCTCAGGTCCGATTCGCCCTTTCCCCTCTTGATATAGGGCGGGAGCGGCGCGTAACCGATTTTGTTTAGCTCCATAAAAACATCCCCGGACGAGAAATCCAGGAGGCGTCTTCCCCGGGGCTCCAGGCCGATAACTTGCGCTACGAACCGGGGTGAAAAGATTATCGTATCCCCCTGGCGGACTCTTTTCGCGGGGCGGCAGAGAACCTCCCATATTCCCTTTTGTTTTTCCCGCAGGAAGAGAAACTCGATCTCCCGGCTGTCCTTTTTCCCCCACACTTTGGCCGGGATGACCTTGGCGTTGTTGAGGACGAGGACGTCTCCCGCCCCCAAATATTCAGGCAGGTCCTTGAACCGGGCGTGAATGATCTCGCTTTCTTGCCGCCGCACGACCATCATCCGCGAATCATCCCTCCGGGGAAGCGGTTTTTGAGCGATGAGTCCGGACGGGAGGTGGTAGTCGAAATCGGAGGTTAGTAGATTTGGGGACACGATTCGCATCTTCTTTATGGGGACACGAACGGAATTCGAGAGAATTCCGATCATGTCCCCTTTCTATTCTTTGAAGAGTTTTTTCTGCGAGTTGGGCGTAGAACAAGGAGCCGGGAGCCCGAGGTGCTCATAGGCGCGCGGCGTCAGCTTCCGTCCCCTGATCGTCCTTTCGAGAAACCCGATCCTCATCAGGAAGGGCTCGTAGATGGATTCGATGGTGTCCTTTTCCTCGTCGATCGCCGCGGCGATTGTGGCGATCCCGACCGGACCTCCCCCGTAGTTCTCGATAATGGTGAGAAGAATCTTGCGGTCTACCTCGTCAAGCCCCAGCGAGTCCACCTCCATCATGTCCAGGGCTTTCTCGGCCTCCCTCGCCGTGATGACTCCGTCCGCCTTGACGTCGGCGTAGTCGCGCACCCGGCGCAGCAGCCGGTTGGCCACCCGTGGCGTCCCCCGCGACCGCCGGGCGATGTGCTCGGCGCCTTCGTCATCGATGGCCACTCTCAGGAGCTCGGCCGACCGCCGGATAATCTTTCTCTGATCCTCGTCCCGGTAGTAATCCAGTCTGTGGATGATCCCGAACCGGCCGCGCAGCGGGGCCGTAATCCGGCCAGCCCGCGTCGTCGCGCCGATCAGGGTGAATTTCCGGAGCTGCAGCTTGTGACTCCGGGCGCTCGGGCCCTGGCCGATGATGAGGTCGAGGCTGAAGTCCTCCATGGCGGAGTAGAGGAGCTCTTCGACCGAAGGATGAAGACGGTGGATTTCGTCGATGAACAGGACCTCTTTTTTCTGCAGGTTGGTCAGGATGGCCGAGAGGTCGCCCGTCCGTTCGATGACCGGGCCCGCCGTAGGCTTGATGGCGACGCCCATCTCCTTGGCGATGAGGTAGGCAAGGCTCGTCTTCCCCAACCCCGGAGGCCCGTAGAGCAGCACATGGTCCAGCTGCTCGCTCCTTTTTTTAGCGGCCTCGATGAAGATGCGCAGGTTGGCCTTGATCGTTTCCTGGCCGACGAACTCTTCGAATGTCCGCGGCCGCAGGCTGTCCTCGAACTGGATGTCTTCTCTTGTCCGGACGGGAGTCAGAATGGCCGGCGTTTTCTGTTCTCTCATACTCTGGCCAGCTTTCTCAGGCACTCGCGGAGCAACTTCTCGATCCCCGCCTGCGGCTTGAGGTTCCGGATGGTTTGATCGACCACATCCTCGACTTCCTTGCGCCTGAACCCCAGGTTCATCAGGGTCGAGATGAGGTCTTCCTTCTCCTTCGATCCCCTGGCCGCAAGCACCTTTTCCTTTTTCTCGATTTTCTCCTGGAGCTCGAGAGCGATCCTGGTGGCCAGCTTCTTGCCGATCCCGGGGATCAGAGTGATCCGGGCCACATCGCTGTTCTGGACGGCCTCCTCGAGCTCGGCCGGGCCGATCCCGGAAAGGACATTCAGGGCCAGCTTGGGCCCGATACCCGATATCCCTATGAGTTTCAGGAAGAGCTCTCTCTCTTCGCTCGTCGAGAACCCGTAGAGGGCAAGGGCGCTGTCCGTGAGATGGGTGTGGATGTGGAGTTCGCAAGAGCTTCCCTCGTCGCCGAGGCGCAGATAGGTAGAGATCGGGATGAAGGCGCAGTAGCCGACACCGCCGATGTCCACGACGACCTGACCAGGCGTTTTCTGTTGGACCCGGCCTTTGAGATAGGCGATCATCGCTTCCCTCCGGCGGCCGATTCTTCGACGCTCTTCTGGAACATCCGGGTGTTGAGGTGGCAGATAGCTGCCGCCAGGGCATCCGAGGCGTCGGTCTCGACCTCTTCCTCGACGTTGAGCAGTGCTTTGACCATGGTATTGACTTGCTGCTTCTCGGCCTGGCCGTAGCCGGTGACCGCCTTCTTGATCTCCAAGGCGGAGTATTCGGCGAGGGGACGGCCGGTCGAGGCGACGGCCACCAGGACCGCGCCCCGCACCTGGCCGAGGGCGATGGCCGTTTTGATATTCTGGGCGTAGAACGGGCTCTCGATAGCCACCTCGTCAGGGGAATGGGCGACGATGATCTCTTCTACCCCCCGGGCGATCTCGTTGAGCTTCAGGTGAAAGGGGAGGCGGCGGGAGGGCTTGATGGTGCCAAAGGCCCGCACTTTGTAGCGGGTCTCGTCGTGGTCGATGATGCCAAACCCTGTGGACTGACTTCCGGGGTCGATACCGAGAACCCTCATGAAGCGTCTCAGGCCGAGAAGCTGGCGATCTCCTCTTCCGAGATGTCGAAATTGGCCCAGACGTGCTGGACGTCGTCGTTGTCCTCGAGCTCTTCCATCAGCCGGAGGAGCTGCTGAGCCGGTTTTCCCTCGAGCTTGACATAGTTCTGGGGGATATAGCCGAGGCTGGAGGTGTCGATCTCGATGCCGTTTTGCTTCAGGGCCTCGACGACGGCATCGTAGCGGTCAGGCAAGGTGAAGATCTCCCAGTTGCTGCCGTCGTCCTGGAGGTCTTCGGCGCCGCTCGTGAGGGCGATGTCCATGAGCTTGTCCTCCGTTGCCTTGGACTTCTCGATGACGAAGTAGCCCTTGCGCTTGAACATCCAGGCGACGGACCCGGACTCGCCGATCCGGCCGCCGTTCTTGGTGAAGATGTGCCGGAGCTCGGAGACGGTCCGGTTCTTGTTGTCCGAGAGGACTTCGACAAAGATGGCCACCCCGCCGGGTCCGTAGCCCTCGTAGTTGATCTCCTCAAAGGAAGCCCCTTCGAGCTGGCCGGTGCCCTTGAGGATGGCCCTCTTGATGTTGTCGGCCGGCATGTTCACCGCGCGGGCATCGGCGACCGCCTTACGCAGGCGGGGGTTCTTGTCGATGTCGCCGCCTCCCGTCCTGGCCGCGATACTCAGCTCGCGGATGATCTTGGTGAATATCTTGCCGCGCTTGGAGTCGGTCGCCGCCTTTTTATGCTTGATCGAAGCCCATTTGGAATGTCCGGACATGAGTCTCTCCTTGGATAACTATCTGCCGGAATTCTAACACAAAACGAGAGGGGCTTGCAACGCAGCCATGCAGGATGCGGGCAAGGCTTTAATCCCCTCTGCGTTCGGGTCAAGATTTCGGCTGGGCAGATGGGGAAGAAGACTGCTATAATAAAAATATGGCCAGAGACTTGGTCTGCGGAATGGAGGTTCCCGAGGATAAGGCCGCCGCCATCTCGGAATACGGCGGAAAAACCTACTATTTCTGTTCGGAATACTGCAAACGGGAGTTCGACAGGGAGCCGGAGAAGTATCTTTCACCGGCCTGGAAACCGCGGGGCATGCCGGGATCAAGCGATATGGTCCCCGAAGGAAGACCTGTCTCCGCCGAAGACAAGAATCCGCCGCTCAAGCCTGACCACCCGTCAGGCGGCAGGGCGCAGCGGGTCGACCTTCCGGTCCGGGGGATGAGCTGTGCCGGCTGCGCGGTGAACATCCAGAAAAACCTCCGGGAGCTCGAGGGCGTGGAAAAAGCCGACGTCAACTTCGCCACATCACTGGCCACGGTCATCTTCGACCCCCGTGTCGTCAGCCCGGCGGAATTCACCTCCCGGATCCGGGAGATAGGTTACGACATCGGCACGGTCGCCATCGAGATCCCCATCGAAGGCATCGTCTGCGCCTCCTGCGTCCAGAAGATCGAGAAGGCCCTTCTCAAAGTCCGGGGTGTCGTCAAAGCCGCGGTCAATCTGGCAACGGGCCGGGCCCGGGTGGAATTCCTCCCTTCTGAGACCAGCGTCGCCGAACTCAGGCGGACGATCGAGAGCACTGGCTACAAGGTCCTGGAGGTGCCGGCCGACGTAGCGGGCGAGGATATCGAGCGGGCCGCCCGCCTGAAAGAATACAACACGCTCAGACTCCGCTTTATCTCCGGGATCGTCCTGGCCATCGTTATTCTTATCGGCAGCATGCACCACTGGTTTCCCTGGGCGCCGCGTCTCCTCGGCAATTTCTATTTCTTATGGCTCCTGACCACTCCTGTCCAATTCCTCATCGGCTGGCCGTTCCTCCGGGGCGCCTGGAAGTCGTTTCGGCATCGCACCGCCGACATGAACACGCTGGTCGCCGTGGGCACGCTGTCGGCCTATCTCTACAGCGCCGCGGCTACTATGTTCCCTGCGTTTTTCCGACGGGCGGGAATTGCGCCGGCGGTCTATTTCGATACCTCTGCTTTCATCATCGCGCTCATCCTGTTCGGACGGCTCCTCGAAGCCAGGGCCAAAGGGCAGACATCAGAGGCCATCCGCAAGCTGGCCGGCCTCGAGCCCAAGACCGCGCGCGTCATCCGGGAAGCCGCTGAGATGGACATCCCTATCGGCGAAGTCCTGGTCGGAGACCTTGTCCTCGTCCGGCCGGGAGAGCGGATACCGGTGGACGGGGTGGTCGAGGACGGGCGCTCCACGGTCGACGAATCCATGATCACCGGGGAGAGCATGCCGGTTTCGAAGGTTCCGGGCGACGAGGTCGTCGGCGCCACCCTGAACAAGAGCGGGAGTTTCCGCTTCCGGACGACCAAGGTCGGAAAGGACACCGCGCTGGCCCAGATCATCCGACTGGTCCGGGAGGCCCAGGGTTCCAAGGCGCCGATCCAAAGGTTGGCCGATGTCATCGCCGGGTATTTTGTGCCCATCGTCATCTCGATTGCCGTTGCCACGTTCATCATCTGGTTCGATTTCGGGCCCGCTCCGCCGCTGACCTTTGCGCTTCTCAACTTCGTCGCCGTCCTGATCATCGCCTGTCCCTGCGCCCTTGGCCTGGCCACGCCGACCGCCGTGATGGTGGGGACGGGCAAGGGCGCGGAGAACGGGATCCTGATTAAGGGGGGGGAGAGCCTGGAGACTGTTCACCGCGTGGACACCATCCTTTTCGATAAAACGGGGACTCTGACCAAGGGTGAGCCCGAGGTCACCGACCTGATAACGATGCCTTTGTTCCTTGAAGACGAGCTCCTCAGGCTGGCCGCGGCGGCGGAGAAGGGGTCTGAACATCCGCTCGGCGAAGCCGTCCTGAGAAAGGCGCGAGAGCGGAATATAGTCATCGGAGAGACCCAAGAATTCCGAGCCATAGAAGGTCACGGCGTCGAGGCGACCGTGGAGGGGAAAAAAGTCCTGCTCGGGAATTCCCGGCTGATGGCCGACCGCGGCATCGAGACAGGGGAGTTGCAGAAGAAGGCCGAAGACCTGTCCGGAGAAGGAAAGACGGTCATGTTCGCGGCAGTGGACGGGAAGCTGGTGGGGCTTCTGGCTGTGGCCGACACTCTCAAGGATAGTTCCGTTGAGGCCGTAGCCATGCTCCGCAGACTTGCCCTCGAGGTCATCATGCTAACCGGAGATCACCGGAAGACGGCTGAGGCCATCGCCATCCAGGCCGGCATCAGCCGGGTTATCCCGGAGGTCCTGCCCGCGGATAAGGTCCGGGAGATCAAGAAACTCCAGGAAGCGGGGCGCCGGGTGGCCATGGTCGGCGATGGGATCAACGACGCCCCGGCGCTGGCCCAGGCGGATATCGGGATCGCCATCGGAACCGGAACCGATATCGCCATGGAGGCGTCGGACATCACTCTCATCCGGGACGACCTGAGGGCTGTGGCCTCGGCCATCGCTCTGAGCAAAAAGACCATGAAGGTCATCAAGCAGAACCTGTTCTGGGCCTTTTTCTATAATGTTGTGGGAATCCCCGTCGCCGCCGGCGTGCTCTATCCCTTCTTCGGGCTCCTTCTCAACCCGATCATCGCCTCGGCGGCTATGGCCTTCAGTTCCGTGTCGGTCGTTTCCAATTCGCTGCGGCTGCGGCGGTTCAAGCTGCGCACCTGAGGAGGAAGAGATGCTGGCCAAGATCGCGGTGACCATCGCCGGCTTCGCTGTCATCGCCTTTGTCATCTGGTATTTTCTCCTCTCCCACCGGAAACCCCGCTGATGCCCCGAGCCTATTTTTGACAATTTCTATAGGAAAAGTGTAAAATAGAACCTTATTCAGGAGGTTCGAATGAAAAAAAACAGATTTGCCATCGCCCTGCTGTTGGTGCTTTCTCTGGGCTTTGTTCTATCCGGCATCGCCCAGCAGAAGGCTGATGACACCGCTACCGACCCGGTCTGCGGAATGACGGTGAAGAAGGCCGAAGCCAAAGCGACCTTTGATCATAAAGGGACGACTTACTATTTCTGCAACGAGGGATGCAAGGAGGCCTTTGTCAAGGACCCTGAAAAATATCTCCAGAAGAAAGAAGAGGCCGCGTCCGCAAAGCCATGCCCATGTCCGCGATGCGGCGGGGAAATGTCGGCGCAGGCGATGCCTCACGGCCGGATGATGGGTAAGTGTCCAATGATGCAGCACGGGCACGGCCAGATGACCAGCCCAGGCTCAGGGATGAAATGCCCTCTTCAATCCAAGGACGTCGAGATAAAGGCCGAGAACCTGCCCGACGGAGTGGCGGTCAAGTTCACTTCAAAAAACGCCGATCTGGTGAAGAAGATCCAGGAGCACTTGTCCAAGGTGAAAGCCGGCGGCGCGGGTTGCTTCTGCTGTGCCGGTGAAGCTCAGGAAAAGAAATAAGCGGGGTTCTCAGGGAAATCCGCTAGAACAGATATTTCAGCCCGATATCAAACCAGTTGAAAGAGGGGCGGTAAGCTAGTCTCCCGTCAGGCGGACGTTTCTGTTATCCTATAGTCCATGGGACCAGGATCGAAGATGAGGGGTAATAAAGTCGTAGTGGCCATGAGCGGGGGAGTGGATTCCTCGGTTGCAGCTTCCCTTCTCATGGACAGGGGGTTCGACGTCACCGGCATCACCATGAACCTGTTCTCCTTACCGGAGGAATTGTGCCGATCCGAGGAGCTCCGCAGTTGCTGCGGAAGGAGGGCGGTCGAAGACGCTCACCGGGTGGCCATCCATCTCGGCATCCCTCACTTTGTGGTCGACCTCCGCCGGGAATTCGAGACTGCGGTCATAGCCGATTTCGTCCGGGAGTACGGTAGGGGACGAACCCCCAACCCGTGCATCCGCTGTAACGAACGCATCAAGTTCAGGCTATTCCTGGAGAGAGCCAGGCGCTTGGGTGCGGATCTTATCGCCACGGGACACTATGCCAAGGTGGCCAGGGATCCTTCCGGCTCGCGGTACCTGCTTAAAAAAGGAAAGGACAGGGCCAAGGACCAGTCCTACTTTCTTTATCGACTCAGTCAAGCCCAACTGGCCCGGGTGCTGATGCCGGTTGGCGATTTCACCAAGACCGAAGTACGGGAGATGGCCAGGCGCCGGGGCCTTCCCGTAGCCGAGAAGCCAGAGAGCCAAGAGACATGCTTCGCCCCACTTGGGGATTACCCGGCGTTTTTGGCCGGACGAGACCCCCGGGCCTTCCGGCCCGGCCCCATCAAGGACCTGG
>Ga0154855_1124_pt5 | contig 10189 bp, 6 predicted proteins | sample Rifle2008BG19ft_FD_105827 | JGI IMG/M metagenome (GOLD analysis project Ga0154855, IMG submission 105827) | Candidatus Aminicenantes bacterium RBG_19FT_COMBO_58_17 | reverse complement strand
TCGTCGGTGATGACGGCATCCTTGTCGATCTCCGGTTTTTTCAGTCGCAGCACGCACCTGGGATTCTTCTGGAGCTGGCTGATGAAAATCGTCGTGGTCGTCGGGATGTACCCCTCGGCGCTCACCGTCACCTGCCAGTTGCCCGAGCCCAGGTCGATCATCGCCCAGGCACCGTCTTTGTCGGTCGTCTCCACACGCTGCGTCGACTCCTTCGCCAGAAGCTCTAATACCACCTTGGCCCCGGCGATCGGGTTTCCGGCTTCATCCAGGGCCAGGCCTTGAACCCGGCCCTTTCCCCGCCCCCCTTGGGCGGCCGCAGGCTGAGCGCCGATGAAGAACGATAGGGCGAGTGCAACAGAAAATAGCCATCGGAAAGTCCTCATGAATGCCTCCGTTCTCTTTATCCAGTCAATTCAATTTTATACGTTTTCTGACCTGGTTCTGGTCGGTCGAGTTTTTTAAAGTTAAGGCGACCTGATAATCTCCGGGTTCGAGCTCGAGGGGGATCTCGGCCAGCCATTCCCGGCCGCCGAGTTCCTTGAGTTGCTCTCGAGTCAGCTCCAGGGGATACGTCTTTGTCCCTTCCTGGATCTTTTTATCGGCCCCGTCGTAGACCTCCCAGGTGAGCTCGAGGCTCGCCTTGAATTCCTTTCCTTCGGCGGAGAACCAGATGTCCTTGTAGGGGATGGAAATAATGATGAGCCTCTTCAGGTCCGATGTTTTCCGGACATCGACTTTAAAATCGATAAGGGACTTACCCTGGCCAACCGTCTCCTGGGACCGGAGCTGCATCTGGGCGTTGTTGATTTCGGCGATCTGGCGGGCGCTCTCGGGGACGAGCTCGAAGTTCCCGTTCCAGCGGGAGTCGACAAAATACAGCCGATAAAAGCCGTAGTACCAGACCTCGCTCGGCTGACTGTAGAAGCTGTAGCCCCGGGGGTATGTATCCCGCTGTTCGGGAGGCCCCAGCAGGATATAGATCCGTCCCCGGTCGGTCAGCCAGCCGGATGTCCCACCTTCCAAGAAGAGATGTTTCGCCTCGGCGATCCGTTTCAGGTACTCAGTCTTATACTCGTTGACTTCCGTGCTGGGGTCGAGGTCCCGCCTCTTCCAGAACTCGTCGATGAACCGGGACCGCTCTGAGGGAGGGAGGGCGAGAAAGGCCTTCTTCTCCTGGCCGCTGATGATGTAGCGGACGCTGGAGAGAAATTCCTGCTCTTCAGGAGCCAGGTTTTTGGGTGCTCGCGCCCCGGCGCAGGAGAGAAGAAAGATCAAGCCGAAGCCAAGTATTGCCCACCTGATTCTCATTTTTTCTCCTTAAGAGACTCCAGCTTTTTTTTGAGATCTTCCTGCGTGGGGCTGATTTCCAAAGACCTCTGCCAGGCGATGCGGGCTTCTTCCCAATTTCCGAGTTGGTAGTAGCAGTCGCCGACCGAGTTGAGCACGCTGATGTTGGCCCCAAAATGGGCCAGGTACTCTTTATAGCGGGAAATGGCCTCGGCCAGCTCACCCAGCGCCTGGGAGGCCTGGCCGAGGTAGACTAGAAAATCGTATTGCTGTTCGGTCTGGAGGAACGGGCCGGCCACTTCTTTGAGCCTCTGGTATTCCTTGTCCTCTATGAGAATGCGGCAGTAATCCAGAGCATACTGGCTCACCGCGGGATTCCGGCGGTAGGCTTCCGCAAGCAGCCGTTTGGCCCGGTCCCTGTCCTTGCCGTTCAGGAACTGGTTCCCCAGGATGTTGGCGAAGACCGGGTCTGCGGAGGGAGGGAGGGGGAGGGAGAGAACCCAGGGCCGGGGCAGCACGGGCAGGTGAGAAATAACGAAGTCCGCCTGCTCGAACAGGACTTCCTTCTGGCTCCGGTCCAGGAGCGAGACCCTGATCCTGTAGTAGGCTGACGTCAGTCCGGCCAGGGAAATTTCCTCCATTATGTTCGCCTTATCGGGGACGTCAGCCAGGGGCTTGGTGGTCGAAGTGATTTTTTGGTCCTCTTTGGAGATCGTGAACTCGAGGACCCCGCTGTCCCTGAGGTCTTGGTTCAGCCCATGGAGCTGGAAGTACGCATAGAGCTTATCTTGAGTGGAAAAGTCGTTCCTCGGCGAGGGCACGAGCTGGGTGTCCCCGATCAGGAAAGGTTTGTTCTGTCCCCGATAGGCCGAATTCGGGATGACCTTGTTGGCCAGGACGAGACGGCTGAAGCCGAGAGCCGATACGGGGGGAACGGTGATGTCCCGCTCCAGGGACGTGAACTCCTTGGACATCGTGTTCTTGAGGAGGATGTTGAGTTTGTAGCGGCCCTCGATGAGCGGGAAGAGGTCCTGGAAGCTGAAGAGCTTGGGCCGGACGCTCTCGACCTGTTCCCGGCTGAAGTCGATGGGGATGGTCCGGTCGAATTGGTAGATCGTGTTTCCAGCCAGGTCCGTGGCCTTGCCGTTGACCTCGAGGTTGGCCCGGAAACGATCGCCGGCCTGGATGAAGGTGAGCTTGGCCGGCTCGATGAGGTAATGGACGAAGGCGATGCCGCTCTTTTCATGGAGGACCGCGTCGAAGTAATCGTTGTCGATGTAGTTGGCCGTGTAATCGACCTCGACGACATCCTTGTAAGCCAGCAGCTTCTCGGCGTAGGCATCCTTGACTGACTCTCTAGGCATGCTGGGAATTTTGTTGGTGATCAGGATTTCCGAAGCGATCGAGGGTGAGAGAATCCGGCCGGCCTCTTCGGGCAGGAAGGAGAGCGAGACGTCGGCGATATTGGGTTCCACATTCATGAGTTCGTTATAGGCCTGGGTATAATTGGCCGCGTCCCCCTTATAGTGGATCAACAGGCTGGCCGGCCCGTCCCGGACCGGAGAGTAAAGTTCAAATTCGCCGGTCCCTGATTTCTTCCAGAACATGATGTAGAACGAATTGGGAATGTTGTACTTGGCCATGCCGTCATAGAACCAGATGACCACCGGGTAGATCTCGGTCAGGTTCTCGTAGCGCTCGATTTGCTGGGGCTGTCCGAGGATGATGTAGAACCTCCCCATGTCACTCCGCCAGCCGGCGCCCGGACCTTCCCTTCCCAAGAACTGGTTGGCGTAGGCGACCCGCTTGTAGTGTTCGACCCGGAACTCGTTCTCCGGAGTGAGGATGTCGGGGTCGCGCTGTTTCCAGAACGCCTCGATGAAGATCTCCCTTTCGCGGTCGGTCTCCAACTGCAGGAAGACCTCCTTTTCCTTGGGCGTTATGATATAAACGACCTCTGCTTCAAGCCATGTCCGGTAGGTCGGCGGGAGGTCCTTGGATGATTTCTTTTTCTGGGCGAAAGCGAACGAGAAGGTCCCCAGGACCAATAAGGCAGTCAGGAGGCAGAAAACAGCTTTTCTCTTCACCGTCATATTATACAACTTTCGCCCGGCCTTGAAAACGGCTTCTTTATTGGTATTGTGCGCCCTGGAGAGATGGTCTATAATCACCCAATACCCTAGGCGGAGACGAAGATGCCCGACAAGCCGGACTTCAAGAGCACGCTCAACCTCCCCCAGACAGCCTTCTCGATGAAGGCGAAGCTCGCCCAGAAAGAGCCCGAGATGCTCAGGAGATGGACGGCCATGGACCTCTATGGCCGAATCCTCAAGAAACGGGGGAATTCTCCGACTTTTGTCCTCCATGACGGTCCGCCATACGCCAACGGCCGGATCCACCTCGGCACCGCCTTGAACAAGATCCTGAAGGATTTCATCGTCAAGACCAAGACCATGCAGGGCTATCTGGCGCCCTATCTTCCGGGCTGGGACTGCCACGGCCTGCCCATCGAGATCCATGTCGACAAGCTGTTGGGTGCGCAAAAAAAGGACATGTCGATCATCGCGATCCGCGAGGAGTGCAAGAAGTATGCCCTGAAGTTCATCGACATCCAGCGGGAGGAATTCGTCCGCCTGGGTGTCTTCGGTGAATGGTCGGCGCCATACCTGACCATGAACCCTGTATACGAAGCCGACGTCCTGCGCTGCTTGGCCGCCTTTTTCTCATCGGGGAACGTCTACAAGGGGTTGAGGCCCGTCCATTGGTGCCCGCACTGCCAGACGGCCCTGGCCGAGGCGGAGATCGAATACAAAAACCGCAGCTCGCCCTCGATCTACGTGAAATTCCCGCTTCTCTCCGGCCTTTCGGCCAAGTTCCCGGTCCTCGCCGGAAAGCGCGTGTCCATCCTCATCTGGACGACGACACCGTGGACTCTGCCTGCAAACCTGGCCATCGCCTTTCATCCAGATTATGAATATGTCGCCGTCGAAGTCGGGGAGGAGGTCTACATCCTGGCCAAGAGGTTGCTCCCCGTCGTCGCCGAAGAGCTCGGGTTCAAGGCGCCTCGGGTATTAACTGCTTTCCCGGGCAAAGAAATGGACCGCCTTAAGGCGCGGCATCCCTGGATCGACCGCGATTCGCTGCTCGTCCTGGCCAACTATGTGACCCTTGAAGATGGCACCGGCTGCGTGCACACCGCACCCGGACACGGGCATGAAGACTATCTCACGGGAATCGCCTACAGCCTGGATATCTACACGCCGGTCGACCATGAGGGGAAATTTGTTCCCCAAGTCGAGCGCTACGGGGGCCAGAACGTCTTCGCCGCCAACCCCCTGATTACTGCCGATATGGCGAAGGACGGGACTCTTCTCAAGGAAGGGAAGATCACCCATTCCTATCCCCATTGCTGGCGCTGCAAGAACCCCGTCATCTTCCGGGCTACATCCCAGTGGTTCATCTCGATGGACCAGAGCAACCTCCGGCAAAAAGCCCTGGACGCGGTAAAGAAAGTGAATTGGATCCCGCCGTGGGGAGAAGAGCGGATCGCCAACATGATGAGCGCCCGGCCCGACTGGTGCATCTCCCGCCAGCGCAAGTGGGGCGTCCCCATCCCGGCCTTCGAATGCCACTCCTGCGGTACCATCCTGGCCTCGGCCGAGATCACGATGCGGGTGGCGGACATTTTTTCCCGGGAGGGCTCGAACTCTTGGTTCACCAGGGGAGTCGATGAGCTCCTTCCGGCCGGAACCAAGTGCCCCCAGTGCGGCTCGGGCCGGTTCGAAAAGGAGAACAACATCCTCGATGTCTGGTTTGAGTCCGGGGCGAGCCATTCCGTGCTCGGCCTGAGGCCCGACCTTCCCTGGCCCTCGGACGTCTACATCGAGGGGCACGACCAGTACCGCGGCTGGTTCAACAGCTCCCTGATCGTCGGCGTCGGCGCCAAGGGAGCCTCGCCTTACAGGACCTGCATAACGCACGGTTTCATCCTGGACGAGCAGGGCAGGGCGATGTCGAAATCGCTCGGCAATTTCATCGAGCCGGGGGAGATCATCTCCAAGGACGGGGCCGAGGTCCTGCGGCTTTGGGTGGCCATGCTCAACTACAAGGAGGACGCCAGGTTCGGCCCGGAGATCCTCGAGCGGCTCAAGGACGCCTATCGCAAGATCAGGAACACCTGGCGGTTTATTCTCGGGAACATCTCGGACTTCTCGCCCGACAGAGAGAAGGTGAAATCGGAAAACCTGCTCCTCCTCGACCGCTGGGCGCTGCAAAAGACGGCCGAGGTCGGGCGGCGCATCCTCAAAGCTTATGAGGAGTATGAATACCACACTGTTTTTCATTCCATCTACAGCTACTTCACGGTGGAGCTCAGCGCCTTTTATCTGGACGTCCTCAAGGACCGGCTTTACTGCTCGGCCAAGGGCTCCCTGCTCCGCAAGTCGGCCCAGACCGCCCTGTTTGAGATCCTCAGGACGACCCTGATATTGATGGCGCCGGTCCTCCCCTTTACGACCGAGGAAGCCTGGGAGAGCCTGCCTCCTTTTGACGGGAAAGAAGATTCCATCCACCTCGAGTGCTTCCCCTCCCTCGAGGGACACTGGCTTAACGAGGAGGTCGGGCGGGAGATGGACCGGCTGATCGCCCTGCGCGAAGCCGTCCTCAAGGAGCTCGAAAAAGCGCGGGAGGAGAAGCTCATCGGCAATTCTCTGGAAGCCCAGGTCCACCTCTCCGTCCCGCCCCCGGAGCAGGCGCTTGTCCGCAAATACGAGGGCGACCTGGCCGCGCTGCTCATCGTCTCCAGCGTCGTCAGCGAACCCGCTCCCGAGTTCGCCGTCCATGTCTTCCGGGCACCCGGCGCCAAGTGCCAGAGATGCTGGAATTACTCTCTGCAAGTCGGCCAAAGCCGGGATTATCCCGAGCTCTGCCGGCGCTGCGAAGACGTTGTCCGGGGACTGTCATGAGGAAAAACCTTCCCTATTTGGCCTTTGTCGTCTTCCTCCTCTGCTTCGACCAGGCGACCAAGTGGCTCGTCGCCCGGCAGATCCCGCTCTTCAGCAGCCGGACTGTCATCCCCGGGTTTTTTAACATCACCCACATCCGCAACAAAGGAGCCATCTTCGGCTTCTTCTCGCATACCGGCAGCCGCTTCGTCTTCCTGGCCCTGATCGTGGCTTCTCTCGTCGCCCTGGCGCTCGTCGTTTTTTATTTCATCAGGACCCCGGCCGCCGAGCGGGCCATGAAGCTGGCCCTCTCGCTCATCCTGGCCGGAGCCCTGGGCAACCAGATCGACCGGGTGGGGCGCGGCTATGTGATCGATTTTCTCGATTTCTTTGTCCGCAACCGGCATTGGCCTTTCTTTAACGTCGCCGATTCGTGCATCACGATCGGCGCCATCCTCCTTCTAATCATGTTCCTGGTGAGGAAACCCGCATGTTCCCAGTCCTCGTCCGAATCGGCCCGCTGACTATCCATACCTACGGCTTCCTGGTGGCCTTGGGAGTTGGCCTCGGCCTCTGGTTCCTTTATGTCCAGGCTAAGAAACAGGGGCTCGAAGCGCCGAGGATCGTCGATGCCGGCTTTTACATCATCCTCATCTCTCTCCTCGGGGCCAAGCTCATCCTGCTCGTCGGAAATTTCTCCTACTATGCGGAGTATCCGGGCGAACTGCTGAGCCTGGCCCGATCCGGCGGGGTTTTCCAGGGCGGACTGGCCTTCGGTATCGTCTTCGCCTTCTGGTATTTCCGCCGCCGCCGCATCCCGACCTGGAAAGTGGCCGACCTGGCCGGACCGGCCCTGGCCCTGGGACACGGGTTCGGCCGGATCGGCTGTTTCATGGCCGGATGCTGCTACGGGCGGGAGTGCGAGGCGCCGCTCGGTGTCGTCTTCGAGAGCCAGTACGCCCATGAACTCACCGGCCTCCCTCTCGGCAAAGCGCTCTACCCCGTCCAGATCTTCGAGGCCGGCCTCAACTTCCTGAATTTCCTTATCCTCTTCGTGATCCTGCGGCGCCGGACCTTTGATGGCCAGGTCTTTTCCTTCTATATCATGAACTATTCCCTCATCCGTTTCTTCACCGAGTACTTCCGGGGAGACCATCCGGAGCGCACCTTTCTCATCCGCGGCGGATCGCCCTTTCTCAGCCTGACTCTCCCCCAGCTCTTCTGCATCCTCGGTGTCGGCGCCGGCCTTTTTCTCTTTCTCTGGCTGAAAAGAAAAAAAGTTGCCTGAAAAGACATTCCATATCACTCTTTCTCACGGTTCGGGCCGACGGCTGGACGTTTTTCTCTCCGCCCACCTTTCGGACCTGAGCCGGGCCCAGATTCAGAAGCTCATCAGCGATCAGAAGGTCCGTCTGAACAGCACCTGGACAAAACCCTCCCATAAACTGAAGGATGGAGACGTCGTCGAAGTCGAGGCCCTGGTGCCGGGCCGGACGAGCGCTCTTCTTCCGGAGAATATCCCCCTGGAAGTCATCCATTCCGACGAGCACATCATCGTGCTCAACAAGCCGGCCGGGCTGGTCGTCCATCCCGGAGCGGGTGTCGAAGCCGGCACGCTGATCAACGCCCTTATCCATCTTTTCCCGGGCATCGAGCGGGTCGGGCACCCCGAAAGACCGGGCATCGTGCATCGGCTGGACAAGGAGACTTCCGGAGTCATGCTGGTCGCCCGCAGCCAGAGGGCCTACACCGAGCTCAAGCGGCAGTTCAAGGCACGGGAGGTTGAAAAAGTCTACCTGGCGCTGGTCTGGGGGCACGTCCCTTCCGAGGAGGGGAAGATCGACTGGGCGCTGGGCCGGCACCCCCATCACAGGCAGAGGATTTCTGTCCGGACCAAGAAACCGAAATCAGCCCTGACCCTCTATTCCGTCAAGAAGACCCTGCCCGATTCCACTCTCCTCGAGGTCAAGCCGGTCACCGGACGAACCCACCAGATCCGCGTCCACTTTGCCGCCGCCGGCCACCCGGTCGTCGGCGACACCCGCTACGGCGGAAAGGATAAAGCCAGGCGGCGTCAGCGGCTGTACCTCCACGCCTGGCACATCGTCTTCACTCACCCGGTTTCAAAGACCCTGCTGGAATTCTACGCCCCTCTGCCTCCCGAGTTCCAGGACATCATTCATTCCTAGTTCCCATACCCAAGCCTCCCCTTGAGATAACCCCAGCTTTTAGTGTAATATATCCCCTGCTCTTTTCTCGCGCCGAGTTGAGCCAGAGAAGCGAGCCAGAGCCTTTTTCACCAACCCTTGGGAGGCTTCGTGATGAAAGATTATACCCCGGACAAGATCAGAAACGTCGCCCTGGTCGGACACGGTTCTTCGGGAAAGACATCCCTAACTGCCGCCCTGCTGTTTGATTTCGGGGTGACCGGCCGGCTGACCAAAGTGGACAAGGGGAACACCGTCACCGACTACGAGCCGGAAGAGATCGACCGCAAGATCTCGATCAACTCGGCCGTCTGCTTCTTTGAAGCCAACGAGCACAAGATCAACTGCGTCGATACCCCCGGCTACAGCAATTTCCTCTGGGACACTAAAGCCGCCCTGCGGGCGGTGGATGGCGCGGCCGTCCTGGTCGATGGGGTCTCCGGAGTCGAGGTCGGCACCGAGAAAGTCTGGGAGATGCTCGAAGAGAATGAGCTGCCGCGGCTGATCGTCATCAATAAGCTCGACCGGGAGAACGCCAATTTCAAGCGGGCGCTTGAATCGGTCGTCCAGTTCTTCGGCCGCCGCGCCGTTCCCGCCCAACTCCCAGTCGGGGAGGAGAGGGATTTTAGCGGCGTCGTGGACCTCATGCGGATGAAGGCCTTCCTTTTTGAGAAGGACGAGAGCGGGAAGTTCAGGGAGGAGGATGTCCCGGCGGCGCTCCGGGCGGAGGCTGCCAAAAAAAGAGACGAACTCATCGAGATGATCGCCGAGAATGACGAAAGGCTCATGGAGAAGTATCTGGAAAAAGGCGAGCTGTCTCCGGAAGAGATCCATTCCGGCCTGAAAAAGGCGGTCTTCAACCGCCAGCTCTACCCCGTGTTCGCCTGCGCGGCCCTGGCCAACATCGGCGCCCAGCCCCTGGCCGAAGGAATGATCGAGCTTCTGCCTTCGCCCGTGGAAAGGGGGTCGGTCAAAGCGACCGTCAAGGGCCAGCCGGGGAGCGTCAAGATGTCCATAGACGAACCCCTGGCGGCGCTTGTCTTTAAGACCATCTCCGACCCCTACACCGGGCGCATATCCCTGCTCCGTGTGTACTCGGGCAAGCTCAACCCCGACAGTGTCGTCAGCAATGTCACAAAAGAGACCGATGAGAAGCTGGGAGGGCTCTTTTTCCTCCAGGGCAAGGAGCAGGTCCCGGCGGGCCAGGCCAAGTGCGGCGACATTGCGGCGACGGCCAAGCTCAAGGTGACGTCCACCGGCGATACACTCTCCACCAAAGGAGCGGAGATCGCCTTGCCCTCCATCAAGTTCCCCGAGCCCTCGATCTCCTTTGCCATCGAGCCCAAGTCCAGGGCCGACGAGGACCGCATCTCCCAGGCCTCCCACCGGATCGTGGAGGAGGACCCGACGGTCCGCTTCGAGCGCGACCCGGACACGAGCCAACTGCTCATCTCCGGCGGCGGCGAGCTCCATGTCCGGATCATCACGGACAAGCTGAAAAAGCGCTATAATGTCGACGTCGAACTGAAGCCGCCCAAGATCTCTTACAAGGAGACGATCAAGGGGAAGTCAGACGTCCAGGGCCGGCATAAGAAACAGACCGGAGGCCGGGGCCAGTTCGGCGATGTCTGGATCAAGATGGAGCCCTTGCCCCGCGGCCAGGACTTCGTGTTCGAGGACAAGATATTCGGCGGCGCCATCCCGCGCAATTACATCCCATCTGTCGAAAAGGGTCTCCTGGAAGCCCGGAAG
>Ga0154855_1112_pt4 | contig 10470 bp, 8 predicted proteins | sample Rifle2008BG19ft_FD_105827 | JGI IMG/M metagenome (GOLD analysis project Ga0154855, IMG submission 105827) | Candidatus Aminicenantes bacterium RBG_19FT_COMBO_58_17 | reverse complement strand
GCCGCGACGTGATCCGACGAGCTATAGGCCAGGGGTTTAAGGTCATCACTGAAGTCGGGAAGAAAGACCCCGCGGAGGCACTTCCCATCGAGGCCGTCCATGAGCTCATCCGGGAGGACCTCGGGAACGGCGCCTTCAAGGTGATAATCGAGGCGAGGGAGGCGGGCCGGGGCGTCGGTATCTTCGACCGGGAAGGCAGGACCAGGGCCGAAGAAATCGACCGGATCCTGGCCGGCGGCGCGGATGTCGATGATCTGGTCTGGGAAGCGCCGCTCAAGAACCAGCAGCAGGACCTCATCCTCCGCTTCGGCGTAAATGCCAACTTGGGGAACATCCCGCCCGAAGAGGTGCTGGCGCTCGAGGCGCTGAGACAGGGGTTAAGGGGTGACACTCTGAAGCGGGCCTACCGGGCCTCCCGCTAGCCCTCGTCTTCGAGGAGCTGGACGAGGACCGAGTGCTCTCCCTCGGGCACCTCGAATTTCTGGGAATCGCCCCTGAAAATCTTCTTGAGTTGACTGTCTATCAGCAGCTGGTATTTCCCTTTTTTCAGGAATCGCACCTCGACCTCTCGCTGCTTCAGGGACTTGATCTCAAAAGATACTTCGTTCTCGGAATAGAGAAAATGCCGGAAGACCGCCCCTCCGTCGGCCCGGACTATCTCCCTTTCTTCTTCTCTGAGCTTGGTCTCAGACGAGGAAACCTCCACCTGGTAGTGCCTTCCCTGGACTGCTATCCGGCCCAGTTTTCCCTTTCTCTCAGGGTCCAGGATGCCGAAGCGAAAGCCGTCCCAGGGAGTGAAATCCAGGTATTCTTCGATGGCGATCAGGGCAAACAGCGGCCCCCAACTCCGGTATCTCTGCCCGCCGGCCTCGCCGGTTCGGGAATCAAAATTTTCCGGGCAGAGCTGGAAGTTCTGCCAGCTGCGCAAGAAGAGCGACAGGCCCTTCTCGGCGTATTCTGTGGCCACGGCGTCGAACCCGCAGGCCTTGAGACCCTGATAGACGAGATAGTTGGTCGGGGGCCAGATCGTCCCTCTCCAGTACTGTTGATCCTTGAAAAGAGGATCATCGCGCGAGATCGAGGGCAGGATGTACTCGCCCCAGAATTCTTTGGGGTTGAGAAGCCGCCTGATGAGCAGCGAGGCTCTGCGGGCATCCGGTATCTTGGCCAGAAGCGGGTAGAAATTCGAGGCGGCCTTCCGCCGGGAGAAAGAACCGTCCCAGTGACGGTCGAAGTAGAAGCCCTCCCGCTCGTTCCAGAGCTTCTCGTTGATAAGAGTCTTCATTTGCTCGTATTCTAGAAGGTAGGAGCTGTAGTCTTCGGGGAGGTTGAGGATGTTGGCGATCTGGGAGAGGCAGTAGGCATCCAGAGCGTAGAGGCAATTGAGATCCAGACAGTTCATGGTCAAGGTCCCCGCGCTATCGCTGAATGCGGCCTCTTCCCAGTTCGGCAGGTCGTCCTGCCCTGACTCCCACATCGCTCTCTGTTTGCCTCCGGCATTTTCTTGCCATGGCGGAACGGCGCCGGCGACCAGGTCGGAGTCCGAGCCCCATTCGAGCAGACCGTCGGCGTTGCCATCGCGGCGGGGCCGGCCGTCGGGTTTGGGCGCCTTCCAGAAGGCATGCCATTTCAGGAGATAGGGATAGGCGGTTTTGAGGAGGTCCATGTCCCCGAGACGGCCGAAGAGCTTGAGGACGACATAGGCCCCGACCGGAGGCTGGGAGCGGTCTGGCGTGCCGCTCGACCGGCTTCTCCAGTTGGGGATATTGCCGTTGGGATATTGCGTTTCCAGGACGGCCGCAACGACGTCTCGGGCGTGCCGCCCGCTCTCGATGGAGATCTCGAGTGCGTTTAAAAAGGAATCCCATTCGAAGATCGTCCAGTGATCGGGCGATCCGGTGGGCTCGGGAAATACCCAGCGCCGGCCCGCCGGAGTGTAGAGCCGGTGGTGGTCCGGCTGGTAGAGGGTCATCCAGAAGAGGTTGTTGCTGACGGCCTCGGCGGCTCCCTTAAAAAGGCCATCGACTTTGACCCGCTTATTCTGGTAGCGTGTCTCCTCTTCACGGAGAAAGGTCTCTATGGTTTTCCAGTTCTTGTAGCGATAGATCTGGTTGCTCAGCACTTTAGGATCTTCACCCACTGCGGCGATGAAGTAAACGGTCCTCTCCTTTTCTGTGGAATAGGACAGCGACAGGCCCTGGTCCTCAGGCAAAGCCATTGACTCGCCCGGCCGATGGGTCCAGAAGAGGTAGTGATAAGTTTTGCCTTCTTCGTTTTCTGCCTGGACCTGACCGTCCGGCAGAAGCCGGTGTTTTCCTTTAAGTCCCCAGGGAAAATAGTGGATGATCTGGAAAGAGACGTTTTTCGGAGCCCGAATCCGGCCGAGCACGGTCCTCTCATCCTGCCGAGACCATTCGAGAATCAGGGTGTTTGATTTGGAGGGAGGCTTGATCAGGACGGGCGTATCATCACCCTGCTTGAAGGGAAGGCTCAGGTCGGCCGTCATTCGGGAATATGAGCCATCCGGGGAATGAGGGCCCACTTCCGAGACGAGAAAGAAAAAATCCTCTCCCTCAGCCGTTTGGCCCTCTTTCTGGACCCGGAGGCGGAGCCCAAAAAAAACGCCCCTGGCCGGGGCCAGCACGAGGCCGAACCATTCTTTTCCCTCCAATGCGCCGATGTGCGTTCCTTTCCAGGGATAGAAGATCTCGGCCTTGAGGGAGACCATCGCGGCCGTGATGAAGATGACAGAAAGGAAGGCCAATGCGGCCGGCCTTGATCCTGTCAATCTCCTGGTCTTCATCGGTTCCTGACATTTTTAATGTACGGCAAAACCGGCCATAAATCAACGCCCGTCAGCTTTTCCAACGTACCGGCTCTCGCCTTTGGAGTCCCCTTCGACTAAAATAGCGGACAAAAGCCGATGAAACAAAGCGAACAGACCGCGGCCGCGAGTCTGAACCCGATTGGACGGGCCAGGGTCGCCGTTGTGAAATGTTCATCTTATGAAGCCGAGGCATTGTCCGGCGCGGTGCGCAGGAGCCTCGAGCTCTTCGGAGGCTCCGGACCTTTCCTGGACCCGGGAACAAGCGTCTTTGTCAAGATCAACCACCTCTCCCCTCATGCCCCTCCGGACCGGGCCATCTGCACGCATCCCCTATTCGTCCGGGAAGTCCTGCGAGTGCTGCTGGAGCGGGGCCTGCGCCTGACCGTCGGAGACGATGTCAACTTCGGCCGGGGTGACGAGTTCCTGGCCACCGGCTTCCGTCAGGCCTGTGCTGAGGTGGGGGTATCTCTCGTTAACCTGAGAGAAAGCGGGTTTGTCAAAATCCCTCTGCGGGGGGCGGTCTTGAAGTCGGTCTACGTTGCCCGGCCCGTCCTGGAAGCGGACCTGGTCCTGAACCTGCCCAAGCTGAAGACTCACTCTTTCACCATCTTTACCGGTGCCGTCAAGAACATGTACGGCGTCATCCCCTATGGGTTCCGGCTCGACGGCCACCGCCGCTTCCCCCGCAACGACCTCTTTTCCCGGATGCTGGTGGACGTGTTCTCCGCCTTCCCCCGGCAGTTCACTATCATGGATGCCGTGGTCGGCATGGAAGGCGAGGGCCCTTCCTCCGGGCTCCCCAAGACGATCGGCCTGGTCATCTCCGGCGCGGACGGTGTCGCGGTGGACGCCGTCGCTTCTCGTATCGCCGGGTATGATCCTCTCCAAGTATTGACAACATCCGAAGCCCAGGCCAGAGGTCTCGGAGTCGGCGATCTTAGCTCAATCGATATAGTCGGAGAAAAGGTTGAGGATATCGAGACCAGGGATTTCCGGCCTTCCTGGGCGGCCACCGGCCTGTTCCGGCACTGGTTGCCGTCGTTTTTTTATGCCTACGTGTCCGGCCAGCTCATCCTGACCCCTGAAGTCATCCCTTCCAAATGCACCGCCTGTCTGGACTGCATCAATATCTGCCCGGCCAAGACAATCAGCCTGGTCCAGGACAGGGCCCGGGTCGATGAGGCCCGGTGCATCCACTGCCTGTGCTGCCATGAAGTCTGCTTTTACCAGTCCATCCGGCTGAAACAGCGCCCCGTGGGCAGGATCTTCAGAAAGGGGAGCCGCTTATATCAAGTGATCAAGAACCTCCTCCAAGGAAAATAGAGATATTTTCGCTGTGCAATTTGCAGCGGGGTGTGATAGATTACTCAACCGGAGGCGCTCCATGGATTTCAACCGGTATTTCAAGTCCCGCCAAGGAGAGATGGTCCATCTCTTGAAAAACATCGTCGGCCTGGAATCCCCTTCCCAAGACAAGAAGGCAGTGGATGCCTGTTCGGCCTTTGTTGTCGGCGAGTTCAAGAAGACGGGGGCCAAGATCACCCGTTTCCCGCAGAAGAAGATCGGCGATCTCCATCTCGTCGAATTCCCGGGTTCGCTCAGGTCCTCGACCGATGGGAGAATCCTCGTCCTTACCCACATCGATACCGTTTGGCCCGTGGGCAAGATTGACCAGATGCCCTTCTATATTTCCGGAGACAAGGTCTATGGCCCCGGCACGCTGGATATGAAGGCGGGGTTGGTTGAAGCCGTGTTTGCTCTGAAGGCCCTCCATCAGCTCAGCCTGCGGCCGGCGCGAAGGATCGCGGTGTTCATCAACTCGGCCGAAGAGACCGGCTATGATGCTTCACGGGACAAGATCGCCCGGCTGGCCAGAGGTTCAAAGCTCGTCCTTTGTCTGGAGCCGGCCCTTCCGGGGGGCGGCTTGAAAACCCAGCGCAAGGGAAGGCTTGTCATCCGGCTCGAGGTCAAAGGCAGAGCGGCTCACGCCGGGACTCCGGAAAAGGGCATCAACGCTATAGAGGAGCTCATCGGCCAGCTCCATCGCCTTGGCAGGTTGGCCACGCCGGGTGTCACCATCAGCGTCAACCTGGTCGGAGGCGGCGAAAAGGCCAACGTCGTGGCCGAGACGGCTTGGGCGGTCATGGACATCCGGTTCTGGAACTCCGCCCAGAAGGACAGGATCGTCGGCGCGTTCAAACATCTGAAGCCGGCCAGGCCCGGCGCCAAGTTCAAGTTTGAAATAGAAAGCCTGACCCCCCCGATGGAAAAGACGAGGGCCTCCATCCTGCTCTTCCAGCAGGCCAAGAAGATTGCCGCGGCCATGGAGATCAGCCTTGCGGAGGGACGGACCGGTGGTGGTTCCGACGCCTCGATTGCCTCGAGCCTGGGGGTGGCGACGCTTGACGGCCTGGGGCCTGACGGAGACGGTATCCACGCCAAGCACGAACACCTCCTTCTGTCCTCACTGGTCCAGCGGACGGCCCTGCTCACTGAGCTCTTCCGCCAGCTCTGAAGCGGCAGGACAGCCGGTCCTGGGGGCATTTCGTTGACTCGGGGGGATAACTCTGATAACGTAGGAAAGGTCAATTTGTCCATTTCATTCTAATCTTATTCGAGGAGGCTTTTTATGTTAAAAAAATACTATCTTCTCTCCCCCGGGCCGACGCCGGTCCCTGATAGCGTCCTTTCGGCGGCGGCCGAGCCTATCATTCACCACCGGACGCCGGAATTTTCTGAAATCTTCATGCAGGTTTCGGAAGGGCTTAAGTATGTTTTCGGAACCAAAGAAGATGTCTTTATCCTGACTTCTTCGGGCAGCGGGGCCATGGAAACGGCCATCGTCAACACCCTGAGCCCTGGAGATCGGGTTATCTCCATCAATGGCGGCAAGTTCGGCGAGAGATGGGGCAACATCCTCAAGGCCTACGGCGTGAGTGTCAAAGAGATCGTCCTAGATTGGGGCGCAGACTTCAGCAAAGAACAGCTGGCGGCTGAGCTCAAAGCAAACCCAGGAGTCAAAGCCGTCTACGCCACCCTCTCTGAGACCTCGAGCGGCGCGATCTACGACATCAAAGGGTTCGGCGAGGTCGTCGCCCAGACCGAGGCGATCCTGGTCGTGGACGGGATCTCTGGAGCGGGGGCCACTCCCTGTCCGATGGACGAATGGAAGGTCGATATTTTCGTATCCGGGTCGCAAAAGTCCTTTATGATACCGCCCGGCTTGGCCTACATTGCCTTCAGTCCGAAAGCCTGGAAGCTCGTCGCCACTGCCAAGCTTCCCAGGTTCTACTTCGACGCCACGAAAGCCAAGAAGAACCTGGAAAAACAGACCACGCCCTGGACACCGGCGGTGTCCTTGATCATCCAGCAGAAAAAAGCCTTGGACATCATCAAATCCATGGGTCTCGAGGCCATGCTCGAACACCACCGGATTCTCGGCGAGGCCACCCGGGCCGGCGTCAACGCGCTGGGGCTTGAACTCCTGGCCAAGAAACCAGGCAACATCCTGACTGCCATTAAGACGCCAACGGGAATCGACGGCAGCAAGCTGGTAAAGACGATGCAGGCCAAGTACAAGGCCTACATCGCCGGGGCCCAGGATCCGAACAAAGGGAAGTTCTTCCGCATCGCTCATCTCGGCTATATGGGCGGTTTCGACGTCATCACCTCTCTGGCGGCTCTCGAGATGACGCTCCTCGACCTCGGGTACTCGTTCGAGAAAGGTCGATCCCTGGCGGCGGCCGAGACCATTTTGAGGGAGAATTGGAAATGAAGAAGATCCTGCTGGCCGATTCGCTGGATAAAGAAGCCACCGCTAAGCTCAGGTCCCTGCCCCAGTTTGAAGTGACCGTCAAGACAGGCATGGATGAAACCGAGCTCATCAAGACCATCCCCGTTTTCAACGCCGTGGTCGTCCGCAGCGCCACAAAGATCACGCGCAAGGTCATCGAGGCCGCGGCCGGCCTGGAGATGATCGTTCGGGCAGGGATCGGGCTGGACAACGTCGATGCCGCGGCGGCGAAGGAAAAAGGCATCAAAGTGGCCAACACGCCTGCGGCGACGACGATCTCCGTGGCCGAAATCACGTTCGGGCTGATGCTCGGCGCCGTCCGACAGCTCGGCCGGGCCAACCTGTCCATGAAGGAACACAAGTGGGAGAAGAAGGCGCTCTCCGGGACCGAACTCTATGGGAAGACCCTTGGGATCATCGGCGGCGGGAGGATCGGCCTGGCCGTCGCCGAGCGCGCCTTAGCCTTCGGGATGAAGGTGGTTGTCTATGACGTCATCAAGGTCGAGACGAGGTTGGGGGTGAACCAAGTCGGGCTGGATGAACTGCTGGTCCAGTCCGATATCATCACGCTGCACACTCCGAAGCAAGCGAAACCCATCCTCAGCCGAGAGGAATTCCTGAAAATGAAGAATGGCGTCATCCTTGTCAACGCCGCCCGGGGCGGCGTCGTGGATGAGGCCGCGCTCCTCGAAGCGCTCAATTCAGGCAAGGTCAGGGCCGCTGCGGTGGACGTCTTCGATAAGGAGCCCCCCGTGGATTTTGCCTTGATCGACCATCCCAACGTGATCGCCAGCCCCCACATCGGCGCTGCTGCCGAAGAGGGGCAGAAGCGGGCGGGTCTGGAAGTCGTTAAGATCCTCCAGGAGAAGCTGGCCTAGGTTCGAAGATTCTTAGATTTCCGGGATTTTTTAAGGACAGCCTGAGGGCGTTGATCCGCCCGACCGGATTGGAGTTCGATTTCAACCTGTAGGAAGAGTACTGCAATGTCTGATATCCAGAAAAAAGACAGGTTCGTTTATCTTGATAATAACGCCACCACCCCTCTTGACCCGGGCGTGGCGGACAAGATGTGCTGGTTTTTGAGGGAGCACTTCGGGAATCCCTCCTCCATTTACCCGATCGGCCGGGCCGTCAAGGAGATTGTCACCCAGGCCAGGGAATACGTAGCCAAGGCGCTGGGCGCCCAGCGGAGCGAGGTCTTCTTCACCGCCTCCGGAACCGAGGCCGATAACTGGGCCCTCCGCGGGGTCCTCGATAGCCACCCTGATAAGAGTGAGATCATCACCTCGACAATCGAGCACCCGGCCGTCCTGAGCCAGGCTAAGTACCTCGAAAAAAAGGGGATTAAGGTCAGTTATGTCCCTGTGGACAGCTCAGGAATCATCGACCTGGATTTTCTGCGCTCAGCCATCACGCCCCAGACGGCTCTCATCTCGATCATGCATGCCAACAACGAGATCGGGACCATTCAGCCGATCGAGGCGGTCGTATCGATCGCCAGGGACCACGGCGTTCTGGTCCACAGCGATGCCGTGCAGGGTTTCGGGAAGACTGACCTGGACGTTGTCAAGCTGGACGTCGACTTCCTCTCCGTTTCCTCCCACAAGATTTACGGCCCCAAAGGCGTCGGCGCCCTGTATGTCCGCAAAGGCATCGACGTATGCCCGCTCATCCACGGCGGCCGCCAGGAGCGCGGGATTAGGGCGGGAACTGAGAACACGATCGGGATCGTGGGATTCGGCGAAGCGGCGCGGATTCTCATGGAGCGCGGCAAGAAGGACAGGGAGAGGGTCGAGAAGCTGGCCGACAGCCTGAAAAAAGGGATCGAGGAAAGGATCCCCAAGGTCAGGTTCAACGGGCACCCCGAAAAAAGGGTCAAGAACACCCTGAACGCAGCCTTTCCGGGGTTGGAAGCCGAAGCCATCCTGCTGGCTCTGGCCACAAAGGGGATCTCCGTTTCGACGGGCTCCGCTTGCAGCTCGGAGTCCGAGGAAGTCTCCCCCGTACTCTTGGCCATCGGACTGAGGCCGGAGATCGCGCGCTCCTGCATCCGAATTTCCCTTGGCCGCTTCAACACCGAGGAGGATGTCCAGGCGGTCCTCCATGAGCTTCCCGACATCGTCTCCAAATTGCGGCAGATCTCGGCCTTCGATCCCGAGGAATGAGGGGGAGGCTGTGCGCCCTGGCCGTCGAGGCCGGCCTCGAGGCCGCGATCTGTGACCCTCTGGATTCTGACCGGCGAGCGGCGATGGCCGCTTCCTTCGTTTCTTTAGGGAAAAGCAAAAAAGAAAAAACGATTAGGCTCGGCCCAAGATCATCCCTTTGAGCTGCCGGAGATAGGCTTGCCTGGCTTCTAGAAAGAATCTCTGGTAGCTTTCCTGCCTGAAATCCGGATAAGTCCAGGGCAGAAACTTGACCGAGCTCCGGGAAAAAAGGAGCTCGAGGTGGGCGTAGATCCCTTGCCCGAGGGGGACGCGGTGGGCGAAGTCCTTGGCCGTGGCCATGATCAGCGCCGAAGCGGTCAGGATTCCCGGGTCGAGGTTGACCACCCGGAACTTCCGGGAGAGGGATTTTTTTGTCTCTTCTTCAAGGACATTGGTCCGGACTTTGATATCGCTCAGGGATTCGGGAGGGACGAGTCGGGAAAAGCTCAAAAACAGGCGGCGCAGGCCTTTTCCCATCTGTTTATCGTAATAGTCCGTCTGGTCGAATGGAAAGGCGGGGCTCCTGAGGTCGACGGGGCCATAGACGGCCGTTACTTCCTCCTCAGCCCCGGCAAAAATGGCATCCTGTGAAGAGATGATCCCGATGATCAACTTGGCGGGAGCGAACGGCTTGGCCTCGGCCATCAGCATCACGATATGACAGCCCACCTTAAAACGCAACTCTCCTGAGCCAATTTGACCAGGCTCTAGCGTTTCCCTATAATGAGGAGACTATGAAGTGGGTGTATATCGAGGAAATCGGAAATCACACCGGCGAAGACGTCGAGATAAGGGGCTGGGTATTTAACAAGCGCTCGAGCGGCAAAGTCCGTTTTCTCCTTGTCCGGGACGGGACGGGCATCATCCAGGCCACCCTCTTCAACCCCGACAAGGAGCATCCCCTTTTCCGCCAGTTCGATGCCCTGACCCAGGAATCCTCTGTCATCATCCGGGGCTCGGTCCGGGAAGAAAAGCGGGCGCCCGGCGGATATGAGCTCGGCATCAAAGACATGGAGACACTCCAGATCGCCCTGGACTATCCCATCACTCCCAAAGAGCACAGCACTCCCTTCCTCATGGAGCGCCGCCATCTCTGGCTGCGGTCACGCAAGCAGCACGCCGTCCTCCAGGTCCGGGCCGAGGTTATTAAAGCCATCCGCGATTTCTTCGACGGCCGCGGTTTTCGGCTTATGGACACGCCCATTCTGACTCCGAGCGCCTGCGAAGGGACTACGACTCTTTTTGAAACCCAGTACTTTGATCAAAAGGCCTACTTGAGCCAGAGCGGCCAGCTCTATAACGAGGCCACGGCCGCCGCTTTCGGCAAAGTCTACTGCTTTGGGCCGACTTTCCGGGCGGAGAGGTCCAAGACCCGGCGGCACCTGATTGAATTCTGGATGGTCGAGCCGGAAGTCGCCTTCGCCACGCTCGAGGATGCGATCGAGCTCGGAACCGACCTCGTCCTTTTCATCGTCGAACGGGTGCTCTCCCGGCGCCGGGCCGACCTCGAGGACCTGGAGCGGGACCCCAAACCTCTCGAGGCCATCAGCAAACCGTTCCCCCGCCTGACCTACGACGAGATCGTCCCCAATCTCCAGAAGAAGGGTTCGGCCATGGCTTACGGTGACGACTTCGGAGCGCCCGAA
>Ga0154855_1090_pt3 | contig 10537 bp, 7 predicted proteins | sample Rifle2008BG19ft_FD_105827 | JGI IMG/M metagenome (GOLD analysis project Ga0154855, IMG submission 105827) | Candidatus Aminicenantes bacterium RBG_19FT_COMBO_58_17 | reverse complement strand
GACGGCGGCCGAGAGCGACGAGGCGGCTCAAAAGCTCCATGGCCAGCGGCGTCTTTTCCCTGCCGCCGAGCGAGATGTTGCCCACGCTGATGACGGGGAGGGGAGCCCGACGGGGCTTGATAACGCCGCGGTCGAAGAGGAGGTTCTTGATTCGGGATATCAACCGGGAGAAGAGGGAGAAGACGACGAGCGCCAGCTTCATCTCTCCCGGACTATACATCAATTGAGACTCCTTATGCAATAACGGCGGGACTTGGCGGCGCGGTTGAAAGGCGATGCCGGCTGTGATAAGAATGGACTCGCTGTTTTATGCTGAGCGAGGAGGCAATCCCATGAAAAAATTTGCGCTTTCCCGGGTGCTCATCATCTTGGGCCTTTGTTTTGTCTCTCTGCTTTTATCCGGAGCCCAGAAAAAAGAGACCCCGCAGCCGAGCCCGGACATCCCGGAAAAGCTGCTCGACGGCCTGAAATGGCGCTGCATCGGCCCGGCGAACATGGGCGGTCGGATCGACGACTTTGCGGTCGTCGCGAGCAGTCCCGATATCATCTATGCGGGTACCGCTTCGGGCGGGCTGTGGAAGACGGCCAACAACGGCGTGACCTGGGAGCCGATCTTCGACGGGGAGGCCACGAGCTCTATCGGCGACGTAGCGATAGCGCCCTCGAGCCCCGACATCGTCTGGGTGGGGACGGGCGAGCCCACCAACCGCCAGAGTTCCTCCTGGGGCGACGGTGTTTATAAATCGGAGGACGGGGGCCGCACCTGGAAGCACATGGGACTCCGGGAGACCCATCATATCGGCCGAATCATCGTCCATCCGAGTAACCCCGATATCGTCTATGTGGCGGCGCTCGGGCGGCTCTGGGGGCCTAGCAAGGAAAGGGGAGTTTTCCGGACCACGGACGGGGGAAAGAGTTGGGTAAACACTAAGTTCATCGACGAGAACACCGGGTTCGTCGACCTGGCCCTTGACCCGGAGAACCCTTCGACGCTTTACGCCGCAGCCTACCAGCGGCGGAGGACGGCCTACGGATTCAGCGGCGGCGGGCCGGGAAGCGGGCTATACAAGACCACCGATTCCGGCGCCACCTGGGTCCGTCTGACCGACGGATTGCCGGAGGGAACGACCGGCCGGATCGGCCTTGACGTCTACCGCCGGAACTCCAGCATCGTCTATGCCATCATCGAGCACAAGGAGGGCGGCGTTTTTCGTTCCGAAGACAAGGGGGCGACCTGGAAAAAGATGTCCTCGACGAACCCTCGGCCGATGTACTACAGTCAGATCCGTATCGACCCCAACAACGACCAGAGGATCTGGGTGATGGGTGCGCAGATGTATATGTCCGACGACGGCGGCAAGACGTTCCGCACAGACATCGTTCAGGAGATCCACAGTGACCATCATGCCATGTGGATCAACCCGGCCGATTCCGATCATATGATCCTCGGCTCGGACGGCGGCATCCAGATCTCTTATGACCGCGGCCGGACCTGGGATTTCATCAACACCCTGCCGCTGGCCCAGTTCTATGAGGTCGGGTTCGACATGCGCAAGCCCTATTTTGTCTACGGGGGCCTTCAGGACAACGGGAGCTGGGGAGGCCCGAGCGCCACCTGGACTTCGGCCGGCATCACCAACGATGAGTGGGTCCGCATCGGAGGCGGAGACGGGTTCTTCACTCAGGTGGACCCCAGCGACCACAACACCATCTACGCGGAATCCCAGGACGGCTTCCTCTTCCGTTTCGACCTGAGGTCGGGCGAAAGCAAGTCGATCCGGCCCGAGCCTCCCGACGAAAAGGAGACGTACCGGTTCAACTGGAACAGCCCGATCCTGGTTTCGCCCCATAACCCGAAAAAGGTCCTCTACGGAGGGAATCGACTCTTCATTTCCCGGGATCGGGGCGATAACTGGGAGGCGACCGCTGACCTGACTGCGCAGACCGACCGGGACAAGCTCCCGATCATGGGGGCTGTTCCCGATGCCAACACCCTCTCCCGGAACGACGGGGTCTCGCACTACGGGACGATCACGACGATCTCCGAATCGCCCCTCCGCGAGGGCGTCCTGTTCGCCGGGACCGACGACGGTCTCATCCAAGTCTCCCGCGATGATGGAAAGACCTGGAAGAATGTGACACCACCGCCCCCCTTGGCCCCAAAGAACACTTATGTCAGCCGGGTGGAGGCCAGCCATTTCAGCGAAGGCCGGGTATACGTGAGCCTTGACGGCCATCGCTCCAACGACTTCAGGCCCCATGTCCTTGCCTCCGAGGATTTCGGGGCGAGCTGGAAGATTCTCTCCGGCCGGCTGCCCGAGTTCAGCACGGTGAGCGTCGTCCGTGAGGACCGGCGCAACCCCGACCTCCTCTTCATCGGGACCGAGCGCGGCGCCTTCTTCTCCCTGGACCGGGGAACGAGCTGGAACCGGATCAAGAGCAACCTGCCTCTCGTCCCTGTCGATGACATCGCCATCCATCCCCGGGAAAACGACCTCATCCTCGGCACTCACGGCCGGAGCATCTGGATCCTGGACGATATCACTCCGCTCGTCGAGCTCAAGGCGGATACACTGGCCGCGAAGAGCCATCTCTTTGACATCCGTCCGGCCGTGATCTTCAACCCGTATTCTCACAAGGGCGACACCGGCCATAAGTTCTTCGTCGGGGCCAACCCGCCCCGGGGCGCCTTGATCAGTTACTACCTGAAGGAGGACGGCAAGGAGGAAGCGAAACTCATCGTGGCCGACGCCGAGGGCAAGACGGTGAGGGAGCTCAAGGGAGTTAAAGAGGCCGGCCTCCACCGTTTGAACTGGGACCTGCGCTATGCTCCTATCTCCGGGGACGCCGGGCCGACGGCCCGCTTCTCCTCCTTCCCCGCGCCCTATGTCCTCCCCGGCGAATACCGGGTGACGCTCCAGGCCGCCGGCCAGGAGATCATCAGGACGGTTAAAGTGGAGGGAGACCCTCGGATCGATGTGACCTTCGAAGCCCGGAAGGCGCAGCATGACGCCCTGATGAATCTCTACCGGTTGGGTCCCCTGCTGAGTGCTGCCGAAAAGACCTTGGACACCCTGCGGAGACAGCTGGAGGAAGCGGAGGCAATGGCCAAAAAGGCGCCCGTTCCGCCGGCCGTAGTGAGCGAGGCGATCAAGGCCATTCTGGCCGATGTGCAGGCTGCCCGCAAAGAGCTCCTGGGTGACCCCCAGGCTGGTTTTCAGGCGATGCGGATTTCGGTACGCGGCCGCCTCGTTTCCCTGGCCCGGTCTATCGGCGGCTATACGGGAGCTCCGTCTGAGCGGCAGACCCAGGACATTGCTAAGTATACGGAGCGGTTGAGGGCCCTGGCCGAGAAGACTAACCTGATCATCGACCAGGACGTTCCTCGTCTGAACAAGCTGATGATCGAGAACAACGTACCCTACATCGCGCCGATCGAGAGGATCAAGCTGGACCGATAGGGTCGTTGAGAACGGGTCCTCTTTTCAGTATAATAGGTTGAGTTTGTGTGGAGGAGGAAATCGATGAACAAAAAAACTTCGCCGGCGCTGCTGGCCATGGGGCTGCTCGTCTTGGCCTCGCTCTCATGTCAGAAGAAAGCTCAGATCAAGGGGGTCGAGCTGGCGGTCGATTTCTCCGCCAAAATGCTCACCGACAACCTGATCACGGATATCCAGTACGATTGGAAGACCAGCGGCGATTTCCCTAAGGCCGGGAAGGACCTGACGGTCTACGTGCATTTCTGGCACGGCAGCAACATGCTCTTCCAGGACGACCATATGCCGCCCGTTCCGACCTCGCAGTGGGAGCCTGGAAAGGAATACAAATACCAGCGACGGATCTACATCCCGTCGTTCATCGACGAGTTTGACCCCGCGTTCAAAGGGGAGGAAGTGCTGCGGCTGAGCGTCGGCCTGTATAATCCCTATGACCGCAGCGGCGATTCCCAGCGCCAGGTCTTGGCCACCAAGCTGAAGGTCCTGCCCCCGCCCCCCGATGTGCCGGAGATCGTCTATGAGAAGGGCTGGCATGACCAGGAGATCGACCCCAACGCTCCCCTCAAGAAGTGGCGCTGGGCGAGCGGCGAGGCCCGCTGCATCGTCGATAACCCGCACCGGGACGGGCTGCTCGTTATCCGGGGGGGAGTGAGCAAGGAAGCCGCGCCCGACCAGAAGGTCCTCTTCAAAATCAACGATATGGTCCTCGACGAGTTCATCCCCGACGAGACCACCTTCGAGAGGAGCTACACGGTGAAGAAAGAGATGCTTGGAGAAAAGGATGAGTTCACCCTCACCGTCGCCGTTGACAAAACGTTCATCCCTTCGAAGGTCTTCCCCCAGAACAAGGATGAGCGGGAGCTGGGCTGCCAGATCTCCTTCATCTATTTTCGCTGAGCGACCGTCCGACCTTTGGCGGAGACACTCTCCTTTTCGTGGCCGCCCTTAATTCCCTAAGGGCGGTAGGTGGGTTTAATACACTAAGAACAGAGTCCGGAAAAGTGTCTCCGCTAGCGGATCCAGATCGAGGGGACGGGTTCCTTTTTCTGCTGGCCGAGGAATTTCTCCAGGTCCTGGCGGGCCCGGGTTTCATCTTCTTGCGCTTTCTGAAGCTTGATGAAAGTCTCCGCGATGGACTGCTGAACGGCGTCCTTGGTGGTCATGTCTTCGAGGCCGTAGAACTGCTGCCAGAGCGCGCCCATCTTGAGTGTCAGCAGCTCCACGTATTCCTTGGCCTTGTCCCACCTCTCCTGCAGCGCCTCGAGATCGGAAGGGACCGGGTTTGCGGCGGCAGGAAGGGCGGTCACGGGCTGCTCTTGAGGCTCGGCCGCGACCGGAGGAGCGGCTTCGAGGGCAACGACCTCTTCAGTCACGGGTGCCGGCGGAGCAGGCGGCGTCTCCAAGGCGGGTTTTTTCTTGAGCTTGGCCAGGTCGGCGTTGGTGATAACAGTGGCCTTCTTGCCCTTTAATCCTGCCCGTCTTTCTCTTTCCTTCCGGGCGATTTCAGCCAAAGTCTGGGGGAAAAGGAGAGAACTCACGATCGAAATGAGAAAAACGAGGACAACTAATCTTTTCGCCGACATCCTAAGGTTATGCTATCGCATGCTCCTCCTGCTGTCAATCCGGTGGGGCCGGGGAGATGGCGGTCCGGATGACGAGAGCGCGGCCGGCAGCGGATATTTCGATGGCCCCGTCTCGGCCTGTCCTCAGGACGCGGGTGCCGAAGGCCCTGTATCGTTCCAGTATTTCCGGGTGAGGGACTCCGTAGATATTCCCCCGGCCGGCGCTGATGATAACGACCTCGGGTCCGACGGCTGACAGAAAGGCCTCCGAGCTCGAGGTGCGGCTGCCGTGGTGCGGCGACTTGAGGACCCGGGACCGGACCTCGAGCCGGGCGTCCAGGATCTTCTTTTCGGCCTCCATCCCGATGTCGGAAGCCAGGAGGAAAGATTGATCGTCCGCCACGAGCCGCAGCACCAGCGAATCGTCGTTTTCTACCTCCCTTTCGAGCGGAGCGGACCGCTCAGGATGAAGGACTTCGATAGCCACCGGGCCTTCCTGGAGTCTGGACCCGCGAAAAACACGTCTCTGGAGAGCCGACTCGGAAAGGGTTTTCTTGAACTCCTCATAGGCTGGGCTCTTGTCCGGGGAATACGCTTCCCAGAACTCCCCGACCCTGAAGTTCCTGGCCACAGCCAGCAATCCGTTGAGATGGTCGGGATGGGCGTGGGTCAGGACCACGTAGTCGAGCTTCTTGATACCGCGGCGCCAGAGAAAAGGCGAGACGACGTGCTCGCCGGTGTCGAAGCTTGAGTCCGGAACTCCGCCGCCGTCGACCAGCATTTTTTTGCGGCCCGGGAATTCGACCAGGATGGAATCTCCCTGTCCGACATCGATAAAGGTCAGCCGGAGCGCGGGCGAAAAACGCGGCGGGAAGGGGTAGGTGACGAGGGTGATTAGGAGGACGGCGAAGAGGAAGCTCGTCAGAACATTCTGGCCTTTGAACCGGGCCCGGAGAAGAAGGAGTGAGAGAAAGAGAAAATAACCGATGACGACCGCCGGTGGAGGAGTGGGGAGGCGGTAGGAAAACCCGGGAACGGCATCCAAAGAATGAGATATCCGCAAAAAGACATCGACCAGGAACCGGAGGCCGGGCGCGAGCAACGCGGCGAGGCCTGGGCTGATCGGTGAGACGGCCAGGAAGACGAAGCCGGCGCCCATGACGACGCCGATCAAGGGGATGGCCGGAAAATTGAGCAGGAGCGCCGCGAAGGTGACCCTGTTGAATGAGGCGGCCAGCAGCGGCAGGACGCCCAGTTGGGCGGTCAGAGAAAGCGCGAACAGTTCGCTGACCTTCAGGGGAAGCCGAGGCAGGAAGCTCAAGAGCTTGGGGTAAAAGAGAATGATGGAGAGTGTCGCCGCGAAGGTCAGTTCGAACCCCATGTCGAAAAGGTAGAAGGGGTTGGACAGGAGGAGGACGAAGGCGCTGAAGGAAATGGTATTGAGTAGGGTAGTCTGCTTCCAGAGGAGCTTGCTCGTGAGGAAGGTCAAAGCCATGATCGTGGCCCGAAAAACCGAGGCCCGGCCTTCAACCAGCAGAGAATAGAAAAGCAGGAGGATGATCAAGATCGAGAAAGAGACCCGCTTGGGCACCCGGAAAAGCCGAAGAATAAAAAAGAAAAGAACCGAGATGATGCCGATATGGGCCCCGGAGATGGCGATCAGATGGAAGAGGCCCGACCTCTGGAGGCCTGCCGTGGTCTCCTCGTCCATCCGGCCGCGCTCGCCCAAAAGCATGGCCTCGAGGACTGCTCCTTGCTGCGAGAGCGCGGTCCCATCGGCGGTGGAGAAATGATCCTCGATCCTCTTCTGCAGGGCCTGCCGGAAGGCTGAGATCAGGCGCAGGAGTGAAGCGGGGCCGGCCGGCTGTTTCAACTCGACGAGGAGTACGCTTTTCGTGACCGCGTGGTTATGGATCATCTGGTTTTTCCGGAGGCCGGCCAGCCGGGACTCGCCGAAGTTGTGGAAATCGCGGCCGGGAAGAACCTGGGCGGAGACGGTGATCTTATCTCCGGCCTTGAGCCTCAGCGGGGAGGGATATACCGAGGTGTGAAGGACTGTGACCCGCAAATTTCCCCGGGCTTTGATGTCCCGGCCCTGGACGCTGAACTTCTCCACGTGGACATAGAGTTGGGTCCGGCCGACACCGTAGGAGGGTGACCTGTAAAGCCGGCCGGAGAAATCGGCATAGCCCTCGAGGACGAGTCTTTTAACGGGGTTGTGTTCATAGTCGATGTCGTGCTGTGCATACACGCTCCACCCAAGAAACAGCGCGGCGGGCAAAGCCAGGGCGAGAGCGAGCGCATTTGTTTTCCGGAAATAGGCCAGCCAGGCCGCGGCGAGGGAAGTCAGGAAGGCCACGACAGGGATGAGAAGAGCCGTGGAGAGGACGGAGGCCAGAAAAATCCCTACAGACAGCGAGCCGGCCAGATAGAGGAACGGAAAGAGCATGAGATCTCAGACGGTGACGGATTCCTGATAGATACCATAGACGTCTCTCAGGACATCGGAAATCTCACCCAGCGTCGCTTCCGCCTTGACCGCGGAGATGAAAAAGGGCATGAGGTTGTCATGCGAACCGGCGGCCCGGCGCAGCGCTTCGAGGCTTTTCTGGACCCCCCGGGTGGAGCGCGCCTTCCTCAGACGCCGCAGCCTCTCGACCTGGGCCTTCTCGATCTTCCTGTCCGCGGCGTGGAGCCGGAACCTGATCTTCTCCTGGGTGCCGGCATACTCGTTCAGGCCGACGATGACCTGTTCTTTGCTCTCCACCCTTTTCTGGCAGTTGAAAGCGCTTTCCTGGATCTCCCGCTGTATGTAGCCTTCCTCGATGGCCTTGAACATCCCGCCCATGTCGTCGATCTTGCGCAGGTAAGCCCAGACTCTCTCCTCGATGGAATCGGTCAGGGTTTCCAGGAAATAAGCCCCGCCGAGAGGGTCCACAGTGTCCGCAGCGCCGCTCTCGCAGGCGATGATCTGCTGGGTGCGCAGGGCGATGCGCACGGATTCCTCGCTGGGCAGAGCCATGGCTTCGTCCCTGGAATTGGTGTGGAGGGACTGGGTGCCCCCGAGCACCGCCGCCAGCGCCTGGAGCGTCACCCGGATGACGTTATTCTCGGGCTCCTGGGCGGTAAGAGTTACCCCGCTCGTTTGGGTGTGGAAGCGGAAGGCCCAGGAGAGGGGATTTTTTGCCCGGAACCTCTCCCGCATTAACTTGGCCCAGATGCGGCGGGCCGCCCGGAACTTGGCAATCTCTTCGAAGAACTGGTTGTGGGCGGCCAGAAAGAAGGAGAGACGGGGCGCGAACGCATCCACTTCGAGGCCGCCCCGAACGCCAGCTTCGATGTAGGCTAAGGCGTCGGCGAAGGTGAAGGCCAGCTCCTGGACCGCCGTGGCCCCGGCCTCCCGGATGTGGTAGCCGCTGATGCTCATGGTGTTCCAGCGGGGGACTCTCTCCTGACAGAAGGTCAGGATGTCGACGATGATCCGGAGCGAGGCCTGGGGAGGATAGATGTATGTTCCCCTGGCGATATACTCCTTGAGGAGGTCGTTCTGGATGGTTCCGCTGAGGCTCGACCAGGAGATTCGGCGCCTTTGAGCGATGGCCAGGTACATGGCCAGGAGGATCGCCGCCGTGGCGTTGATGGTCATCGAAACGCTGACCGTATGAAGCGGAATTTTCTGGAAAAGCGTATCCATATCGTGGATGGAATCGACAGCTACACCCACTTTGCCCACCTCGCCCTGGGCCTGCGGATGGTCGGAATCCAGGCCGAGCTGCGTCGGCAGGTCGAAAGCGACGCTCAAACCCGTCTGCCCTTGGGAGAGGAGATAGCGGTAGCGCCGGTTGGACTCCTCGGCCGTGCCGAACCCGGCATACTGACGCATGGTCCAGAGGCGTCCGCGGTACATCGTGGGGTAGATGCCGCGGGTGAAGGGGAATTTGCCCGGGTTTCCGAGGTCTTTTTGGGGGTCGAACCCGGCCGGGTCGCGGGGGCCGTAAACCGCCTTGACCTCGATCCCGGAAGAGGTCTCAAACCTGGCTTTTCGGGCCTTATTCATCGGAGACATCCGGCCTCTGCTCCCGGGCCGGGCGGGCAGGGACACGTGTCGCCGGGCAATAATCTAAGGGGAAGGGAAGTGCAGTCGGCCTCGAGACTCTGACCAGGGAGTGGCAATTGAGGGATTGACCGGAAATCGCCCCTATTCCTTGACGTCTCCCTCGCCGTAGCCCTGGGGAGGCTTCTTGGCGTATTCCTCCTTCTTTTTTTCGAGGAATTCCTTGATGGCCTCGATGCCTTCCTGGGCCTTTTCTTTGACCACCAGGATTCCCTTTTCGGCCTCTTTGCTGATCTTCTCGTAGCTTTCCTTGGCCTTCTCTCCCGTCTTGGTAGCCTGGGTTTTAATTTTTTGCCTGGTCTCTTTGCCGCTGGCTGGAGCGAAGAGGATCCCCAGGACAAAGCCGGTTGCGGCGCCGATGAAGAAGGAGACTGCGACTTCCAGAGCGCTCGATCCTTTGTTATCCCCCATGTTTCTTCTCCTTTCTTTTTCTGAATTGTTTCCAAAAGAACGAAGCAAGAGGAAAGACCACGGGCCAAAATTTTGAGCTGGGCCGCAAGACCCTGCTGGTCAGGAAAAAAGAAGCTTCGGATAGGTTGACCGCCGTCCTCTTGGAGGCCTCCATGAGCTCTCCCAGGCTGACGAGCCTGTCCTTGACCATTCCATCCAATTCGTTCAAGTTTTCGACCAGCTTGCGGACCTCGACCATGGTCTTTTCACCCTCCTCGGCCGCGCCACGGAGCTGGGCGAGGAAGCGGACGAGAAAAACCGCGACCACCACGGCAGCAATGGTGAGGACGAGAAGCAGGAACTGGTTGAGGCTCAGCGGCATGATACCCCCAAAATAGAATAAAAACTGGGTTTTGTCAATTTAAGAATGGGTCCGGTCGCGGCGAGCCCGGGTAATCCTTATTTCCAGAGAATCTTGTTGACTTGGGAGAGGCGGTATTCTTTCTCGATCTTGTTGAGGATCTCGGCGCAGCGTTCCTCTTGAGCCCGGCCGCAGGCCTCCTCCCAGTCGGCGAACAGGGGCGCGACGGGGAACTCGTGTTTTCTGCCGGCCAGCCTGTTGATCCCCTGCAGGGCCCTCCAGTGGGTGATCATCAGCAGCGCCAGGGCGGCGAAAGCGACGTTGGGGCCGGGGAGCAGGGCGGCCAGCCCGCTGAGGGGGAGGAGAATGGTTTCGCCGATGAGAATCAGGACGTGCTTGGATCTTTGCTTGTATAGAAACAAGGAAAACCGCAGGCGGATGCGCTTCTCGGGCCGGAGGCCGGAGTGATGGATGGATATAGCCTCGTCCTCGACTTTCAGGATGCGGATGAAGGCCTGCTCCTGGCGAAGGATTCTTGGGGGGAGGAGCGTGAGCTTCTTCTGGGCCAACTCCCAGGCTCTCTTGGTGCGCGAGACAGGGATGGAGATATCCT
>Ga0154855_1100_pt1 | contig 10606 bp, 6 predicted proteins | sample Rifle2008BG19ft_FD_105827 | JGI IMG/M metagenome (GOLD analysis project Ga0154855, IMG submission 105827) | Candidatus Aminicenantes bacterium RBG_19FT_COMBO_58_17 | reverse complement strand
TCGCCCAATCCTGGTGGGGTTGGATGGGCCCCATGCTCTGGCAGGTCAGCCTTTTGATCCTGATCGTCACAGCCTTGGACTTTGTCCTCCGCCGCTGGGCCTGGCCCCAGGTCCGTTACGCCCTTTGGCTCCTTGTCCTCATCAAGCTCATCATCCCGCCGACCTGGACTCTGCCGAGCAGTCTAATCTCTAAGTGGCAGCCCATAGTCCAGGCCAGGATCGAGGAGCGCCTCGGCCTATCTCCTCGGGGGCCGGCCGCCGGCGAAGCACTCCAAATGCCCCCCTCCATCCCGGCTTCCATGACAGCTTCAGTTCGTGCCGGAGAGCCCGTCGAACAAACCGCGCAGGCGCAGCCGGCCGAATCCTCATCGCTTCCTGCAAACCACACGCTCGGATGGAAATCCTACACCCTGATCGTCTGGGTTCTGGGCATGGGATTCTTCGTCGCCCTTCTGGGGCACCGGATCTCGAGACTCCGCCGCTGGCACAAGAAGCAGGTCGAGAAAAAGACCATACCTGTCTGGTACTATGAACTTCTTGTCGAGACGACGAAACGCCTGAAGCTGGGGCGCCTTCCGGCCATCGTCTTCTCCAAAGACGCGAAAGCCCCGGCCGTTTACGGCATGTTCAGGCCGGTGCTCCTCCTCCCGGCCAGCTACCTCGACTCCCTTTCCCGTGAAGACGCCGAACACGTCCTCCTTCATGAGCTGGCCCATCTCAAGCGCGGCGACCTCTGGCTTCACGGGCTCTGTCTTCTTCTCCAGATCGTCTACTGGTTCAATCCGCTCCTGATCTGGACGCGGAGGCAGATGAAGCATGTCAGGGAGATCTGCTGCGACCTGACGATCGCCAATGTCCTCAAGGAGAAAACCATGAAATACCGCGAAACTCTTCTCAACACGGCCAGAGAGCTCCTGACCGAAACAGCCGAGCCCGGAATGGGCCTCCTGGGCGTCTTCGAGGATCCCTTCCGGCTGGTGGCTCGCCTGAGGTGGCTGGAGAAGAAGACCTGGCGCACTCGCAAGCTCATGACGGCGGCCGTCGTTGTCGTGACCATGGTCATGACCGCGGCCGTCCTGCCCATGGGAAGCGCCGGACAAGCTGGAGCGGCAGGTGAAAAAGCGAACAACAAATTCACCCTTAAGAAGATCGACCCCTTAAACGGATGGCCGGCGTTGGGGAATGTTTCCCCTGACGGAAGATACATCTCCTTTGTGGATTGGGATACGGGGGACCTGGCCGTGCGCAATCTGTCGACCGGAGAGGAAAAACGGCTCACGGATAAAGGCCCTTGGACTCAATCCGGAGCCATGGCTTTTCAATCCCGCTGGTCGCCCGACGGGCAGAAAATCGTCTATGACTGGTGGGATTGGGACAAAGAACCCGGGTTCGTCGGAATCCGCGTCGTCGGTCTGGACGGACAAGCGCCCCGGACGATCTACCAGGTGCCCGATAATGAACTCACCATAACCTATGCCTGGTCTCCTGACGGTAAGCGGATTCTGGCGCTTCACAGCGTGACACCTCCCGGAAAAAAAGCACCAGACTGGAGAGATAAAGTCGGAAAAATTTCTCTGGTCCATATCGAAGACGGCTCGGCCCAAGTCCTCAAAGCCTTGGACCTCAGCAGCGTCGCCTACAACCAGGGCATCAACATGAACCTGTCACCGGACGGACGCTTTATCGCCTATAGTACTCCCGTCGATGGAAACGCCTTCAACAAGGACATCATGCTGCTCTCCGTTGAAGACCAGAAGGAGATTCCGCTCGTCGAACACCCGGCCAACGAGGATCTTCTCGGGTTCACGCCGGATGGCGCTCACCTGTTGTTCACCAGCGACCGCCGGGGAAGCACGGACGCTTGGATGATTCCTGTATCCAACGGACGAGCCGCCGGCGCCGCCGTGATGCTGATCAAGGGAAGCGGTGGTATCGAGCCTCTGGGCTTTACCACTGAGGGAGCTTTCTACTATGCCACGGGGGGACCCGAGGCCAACGTCTACATCGCCGAACTCAATCCGAAAACGGGACAGGTGGTCAAGGTCCCCCAGGAACCGATTCCCCATCTCGGTAAAGAATCCCATTCTCCGGCCTATTCGCCTGATGGCCGCCTGCTGGCTTACGTCTCCGATCGAGGAGGGCCCAGGGGAGGTGGACGCTCCGTCATCTGCATCCGCTCGCTGGATTCCGGACGGGAAAGGGAAATCTTGCCGGAGCACGATTTCATGGGCCTCAAATGGTCGCCGGACGGCAGGACACTGCTCGCCCTGGCCTTCGACAGCGGCGACCGGAGCGCGCGCAATCTCCTGGCCACGATCGATGTGGAAACAAGCGAAGTCCGCGTGATCAAGAAATGTGATCGGCCTCGGATGGACGAGTGGATTACGGACAGCGAATGGTCGCCGGACGGGCGGGCCGTGTTTTTTGTTCAAAATAAAAGACTTGATAATCTTTGCCAGCTCATTATCCTTGACATCGTAAGTGGAGTCGAAAAGGAGTTGTACCGTGCTCCGACCTGGGCCGAGAGGTTCCATATTTCACGGTCCCCCGACGGGCGATGGCTGGCTTTGATTAACTACAGAGGCCTGGAGAATAAAACGATCACACTTCGGCTCCTCTCGACCGATGGCAAAGACACTCGCCAGCTCTACAGTTTCGAGGACCAAACGGATTATCAGAGATGGCCGGCATGGACGGCAGACGGAAAGTACGTGCTGTTTCCTAAGCGCAGCCCCGAAGAGAATGGAAAGATCCAACTCTGGCGCATTCCTGCTCAGGGAGGGGACATTGAAAAGCTCAACATCGAAATGTGGGGTTTCCACCGCCTGACTGTCCATCCTGACGGGACCCGGCTGGCCTTCATTTCGAACGGTCCGTCACTTAAGCAGGCGGAACTCTGGATGATGGAGAATTTCCTGCCGGAGAGAACCGGAAAGAAATAGGCGACAAGACTATCGGCCGGTGGGGGAAATGATCCCTTACTTGCCGCCGGCGGACTTAGGCAGAAAGTTCTCCATGACCCAGTGCTCATTCCGCTCCTTCAGGATTTTCGGGTCGAATCCTTGAGCGAATATCATCTTCCCCGACGGGTGCCAGACTACCCCGACCACGAGCGGATGGCTGGCAGGGGCATCAGCGATCTTTCTGGGGGAGCTGCCAGTCACTTCCACTACCCAGAGCTCGCCAGGTGCCTTGGAATCAGCCGCTGCATCTTTCAGAACAAAGGCGATTTTGCTACCGTCTGGAGACCATGCTGTGTTCGGCGTTGCCGAAAGGCCTCCGCCGATTTTCTGGTTTTGGGCGGCCTCAAACAGAGTCTGAGGCGTTCCGTCGGGAACCGTCAGCAACTTAAGCCGTCGGCCCTCGATCCAAACAATCTTTTTCCCGTCCGCCGACCAGGAAAAGGGATATCCCAATTCTTGGGAGGGAGGGAGAGTTGAGATAACTCTGGAAACGCCGTCCGCCAAAGATAACAGAATGAAATTCCTGGTTTTGGCCTCAAGTTCGGCCATATGCCGGCCATCGGGAGAAGGTGCTTCATAGTCGATGTTGCTGGATCTTGCCCCTACACGCTGGATTTTATTATCCGAGGGGTTCAGGAGATAGCTTTCTTCTTCCGTCTCGCTGATTGTCCTGCTGAACATATATTTTCCTGCCAGGGGAAGCCAGCGAAGGCCCCAGTATGAACCTTTCCAGTTTGGCCCGAGCCGCTCGCCCGACATATTGACCGGCTCAGCCGTCTGCTCATCAGGCGAGACCCGGAAGATACCGACACGATTCTCACCTCTCAAGAAGCCCGGGAAGAGCAGGCTTTTTCCGTCCGGCGACCACTCGACATTGCCCATCCAATAGCCGTTCGCCGGGATCTCAAGATCCTCATTCGCTCCGCCTGAGCTGATAAAGGCGTTGGGCAGCTGGAGGTTCCCCTTACGGGAGGTATAGGCGATTCGCTGGCCGTCCGGAGACCATCTGTAATCGCCCAGGCCATCCGTTGGATACTTGGCGTAGGGCCGGAATAATCCTTGGGCTTCGTTCGTCTTGGGATCAACCGGCAGGACGAACAAATCCCCAGGATTTATCGTTGAGCCCTCAGCGGCATCAAAAACCAGCTGGCCGCTTTTCGTGAAATCCGTGGGTGCCTTATTATTGCCGATATTCGCCTGGATTCGGACGGGGTCCCCCGCCGGCCGGGAACCGGCCATTGGAACGGCCCAGAGGTCGACAGTCTTGGACCTGTCGCTGATAAAGACGATATATTTTCCATCAGGAGACCAGTAGGGGTATGAGTCATTCGCGGGGTGATCGGTGACGTTGATTTCGGCGACCCCATCGACCGCCCAAACATAGACATCATTGTTCTTGTCTTTAGTCTTCCTGCCAACGATGAATTTCCCGTCGGGAGAGAAGTGGGCCCAGTACTCGAGCTCAGCGATATCGGCCGACACGATTGGGCGCGATTCGCCCCCGTTTTCAGGAAGAATACCAAGCTGCGCTTTGTGCCCCGACTGATCGAGAATGCCGACCAGGATGGAATGGTTCTGGCCGGACCAGTCCAGGGGAAAAACCTCGGTTTCCTTATCCGGGGCCGCCCAGAACGGAACAGGTTTTCCCCCCTCGGAATTGATCATCATCAGTTCCCCGCGGCGGGACAAATAAACGACCTTATTCGCGTCCGGGGACCAACAGAAAATATGAGTCCAGTAGTTGCCGTCGATTCCCTCGACAAGGGTTTTACTCTTGCCGGACGGGAAATCAAAGACGCGAATGCTGTACCGCGGCTCGGCATCCTGGATGCCGATGTAGAGGACCTTCCGGCCGTCCGGAGAAAGGCGGATTTGAGGGGTGGCTCCTGACCCGGGGAAGTCGAGCTTCCGGAAGACAAGCCCTGCCTTTTCCGGAATCCTGCCCTCCTCGACCGCTTCCAGCTTGGCCAGCCTTGAGCGGGCTTCTTTGACCGGCTGTGTCTGATCGCCGTAATCCTGGAGCAGGCGGCTGTAGGCGCTGCGGGCTTCAGACTTCCCCAATTTTTCGTAGCACATCCCGATGTAGAGCAGGGCATTTGCGGCGTAATCCCGTTCATTGGGATACTTCTTGATAATCTCCTCGAAAAGCTCGATTGCTCCCTTGAGGTCGCCCTTGGTTTCCATCGTGAACTTGGCCTTCTCGAAGAGGACCTGGTGTTGGGAGGAGTTCTGGAGGGCGAGGGCCGTGCAGACCGCGGCTGCAAGCCCTATGGCGACGGCCATCGGAATAAAGAACCTTGTTGTTAGTTTCATCTTGGATCTTTGGAGTCTCATGATGCTACCTCCCCCGGGTGGATTTTCCGTTCACCCAGAATGTAGCTCTGTCCGCGCTCCTCGGTGTCAAATGAAAGTAAAAGAATGTCAAAGATTGTCATCAGTCCATGAACCGGTATCCTTCTCCGTAGATGGAGAAGATATGCCGGGGCCGGGACGGATCTTCCTCGATCTTCTTCCTCAGCTTCAGGATGTGGTTGTCGATCGTCCGGGTCGTGGGGAATTTTTCGTAACCCCAGACCTTGTCGAGGAGAGCATCCCGGGAGACCACTTCGCCCTTGTGGGCGATAAGATATCTCAGGATATCGACTTCGAGGGCCGTCAGGTCGGATTCCTTTCCCGCACGTCTCACTTTGAAATGGACGAAATCGACCTCGACCTCGCCGAAAACATAAGTTTTGGGGACGTTTCGCGGCTCCCTTTTTTCGCGCCGCAGATGGGCCTTGATCCGGGCCAGGAGCTCCCGGACGCTGAACGGTTTGGTCATGTAGTCGTCGGCCCCGATCTCGAGCCCCACGACCTTGTCCACTTCTTCGCCCTTAGCCGTGAGCATAATGACGGGGATGTTGGCTTTTTTCTGGCGGAGCTCCCGGCAGATGTCGAGCCCGTTCATCCCGGGCAGCATGATGTCGAGAATGACGAGGTCGGGCGCCTCCTCCAGGGCCCTGCGCAGGCCTTCCCGCCCGTCGGACGCCCAGTCCACTTCGTATCCCTCGTCGGCGAGGTTGAGTTTTAACCCTTTGACCAGGTCTGCCTCGTCCTCGATGATCAATATTTTTTCTCTCGTTTTTTCGTTCATTAGGCTTCACCCGCTTCAGGGCCTGAGATCGGCAAAATGACAGAGAAAACGCTGCCTTTTCCCGGTTCGCTCTCGACTTCGACCGTCCCGCCGTGGGCCTCGGCCGTGTGTTTGACCAGGGTCAAACCGAGGCCGCTCCCCCTTGTTTCGGAGACGACGCTCGTTCTCGCCCGGTAAAATCTCTTGAAGATCCCCGCAAGATCGTCCTTGGAGATCCCAATACCCTTGTCCTCGACCTGGATGACGGCCTGCACGTCTCTCCTGAATAACCTCACCGTGACGTCTTTCCGATCGGAAGAAAACTTCATGGCGTTGCTCAAGAGGTTGATCAGGGCGCTGGCCACGGCCTCGCCGTCGAAGTTCATCTCCGACAGGTCCGACGCGATGTCCTCGTGGATCGAAAAGCCCTTTTTCTTGAGGTGATAACGGTAGGAATCGAGAGTCTCCTGAACGATCCGCGACAGGGAACCTTTCGTGAAGGTGAATTCCTTCCGCCCCATGTCGATCCTGGAGAAATCGAGGACGTTGTTAATGAGGTGCGACAGGCGTTCGCTCTCCTTGGTGATGATCTCGTAGCTCTCGCGCCTTTCCTTCTCCGTGAGGTTCTCCTTGCGCTGAAGGGTCTCCCCGTAGAGGCGGATGAGGGTCAGGGGAGTCTTCAACTCGTGGGAGACGTTATGAACGAATTCGGTCTTGAGGCGTGTCGTCTCCGACTCGCGGGAGATGTCGCGGCCCAGCAGGAAGGTCCCGAGCAGCATGAGGACCACGATGAACGCCAAGAGCGCCCCGTAGAGGAAATTCTCCCGGCGGGCCGTCCGCGCGAGCTCATCCAGCTCGGGCTGGGTCACGAGGAGCTTCCAGGGAAGGGGGAACTGGCGGTAGGAAACGAGCAGCGAATCCTTCGCCGTCGGCTCTCTGTCATCGGCCGGCGATCCCGTGCGGCTCTCCTCGATGTTTTCGAGCGCAAGGCCGGTGGACTTCGATATTTCCCCAAGGATCCCCGGGAGGAGGCTTTTTTTCAGCGATTCGAGGTCCCAGCAAAAGCCGCCGTAATACGTCCGGCGCTCGTCGAAGTCCGGGACTGGAGTATACGAGACGAGACAGTAACCCTCACTCTGGTTGGCCAGCAGGCGGTCGGGTTGAAGCTGGGGGCTGCCGCGGAACGACGAAGCGCCCATTCTCTCCTTGATTTTCGGCACGACATCTCTTTTTAGGAATTCTGTGAAAAGCAATGCCTCGAGATAGGGGGAAGGTCGGTCCTTGAGAGCTTGATAAGCCTTATCGATCTCGGGGGCTCCGCCCGTCTGGAGACCGGTCTCGATCAGGGATTGGATTTCCGACATGAAAAAGTCATACTCGGGAGGGCTGATCGGCCAATTCCCGTCTTTGATGTTTTGATAGACGTCGAGCAGGGCCCGCAAGCCGGCTTCTTCTCGCTGCCGGAGTTTCTCGAGCTCATGGATCTGAAAAGCGGCCGTCAGGCCGAAAAAATGCCCGGCTCGGTCCTGGAGCCGGCCGTATTTTTCGCCCAGTTCACCATAGACTTTGTAGGCCTCATTCAGGTTGCCGGCGGCGATCAGGCAACGGCCCATTGCCTCCAGGGCCAAGGCCTTCTCCCGGTCTGATGGCGCGACGGCGGAGAATTCTCTGTAGGCCTGGGCCGCCCGGACGAAATTCTTCTGAGAAAACTCGTAGGTTTCCGCTCTTCGGAAGGCCCTCGTAAATTCGCTTTCTGGGGCGATTTCCTCGGCGGATGAAAGGGATGGCCTCTCGCTTCCTGTTTTGGGGACGACAATGTGATATTCGCCGTCGAGGAGGAAGGGTGTGCCGGGAAATTGTGCGTAGGATGCCGCGCCGCCGACGGCCGGTCGATCACCCGGGAGACTAGGGCTTTCCGGTCCTCTCAGGCGGGCGAAATTCTCCGCTTGTAGGACCTCCTTTTCACGTTCGAGAAGCGCCGCCTCGACAGACCGCAAGGCGGATTCCCCGGAGATCCAGAGGTTCGATTCGAGAAGCCTCCGGACGGCCTCCCGCCTCTTGGAAAAGGCGCCGAGGCTCATGGTGCCGACGACGAGCGCAGGAAGGAGGATCGCCAGCAAAAAAATGAGGACGATTTTTTTCCTGGCCAGCATCCCCTGGGCAAAAAGCTTCATGGCTGATCCCGCGATCGAGGCCCGATCCGGGTGATTTCGTTTTCATTGTAACAAATCGCATTGTCGAATTGTCAAAGAAATGTAAAAATCGCCTATTACTTGACCTTGTTCGTGGGCAAAAAGTTCTCCATGACCCAGACTTGTGACAGTTCAGGATTCAAGCCCATGGATGAAAAGGCGATTTGCCGGCCGTCCGGATGGACACTGAAATGGCGCAGCTGGGCCATATTGAGGTCCATCTTTTGTGCCTCGCCTCCATCTGAGGGGACACGATAAAGATCCCACACGATACCCCCGGCGCCCTGCTGTTTGGTGAAATAGATATAGAGGCCGTCGGCGCTCCAGGTCGGCGTTATCTGATAATTTTCGCCATGGTCGAAGCTGTAGATCGATCGAGGATTTCCACCCGACGTCGGCATGATTCTGAGCACTCTCTTTTCGTTACTGTTGAGAAGGACCAGCCACTTTCCGTCGGGGGAAATATCGATATCATCCGCATCGTCGGGAGAACCGGACAGTTTTTCGTCTCGTCCGGTTTCGAAATTGTGGACGAAGATCGAAGAAGTCCTGCCAATCCGGTGGTGGAGAGTGTAAAATAGAAGCTTCCCGTCCCTGGACCAACAATGCGAATGGCTCTCTATTCCCTTCATTCCCTTCTCGATCTGCACGATCGGAACCACGCCGCTCGTTTGTACATCGATGCTATAAATCCCGCCCAGGCCTTCCTGATCGACGCCTGCAACGGATAGCGCGCGTCCGTCCGGGGACCAGCGGGGATCGCTGAACCTTGCCAAGGCCGGCTTCAGGGCCCCGGTTTGGCCTGTTTCCAGGGAGATAATGTTGAGCGTCTCCCGGGGCTGGATGTTCGGCATGTTTGGGCTGGAGATATAGGCTAAAAACTTTCCGTCAGGAGAATAATCCGGATGGCCGTTGTGCCCCTCGTTTTGCAGGATCACCTTTTTCGCCGGAGTCAAGATTTTCCCGGTGCGAGGGTCAATCTCGACCTTATAGACATCGGTAGCGCCGCCCTGAAGCCCGTAAAACAATTTCCCCGCCGACGTCATTCCCAAGGATTCGATCGGACCGGTGCCGGATTTGATCAGCTGGGGATCTCCTTGGGACTTTCGTCCTTCGATACGAACAAACCATACACTCTCTGAACCCGTCCGGTCGCTCAAGAACAGAAGCCCCTTTCCATCGGGCGTCCAATCGATGACCGTGTCATAGGCCGGATGATCGATTAGAGGAGTGACCTGCCCTCCTTCAACCGGAAGCAACATGATGTCCCTTTTTAAGTTCGGCTTGTCTTCCATCGTTATGTCGTAGGCGATGGTTTTGCCGTCCGGAGAAAAGACAAATCCCCACGGCTCGGGATTCACGGAACGAGTTTCCAAGTTCGCTTTCAGAAGCGTCACCGTGCCATCTTCGGCAGAAATCAGGCCGAGCTCGATGCTCCTCCCCCCGGCTGGAGCTTGTTCAGAGTAAATGGCCGCCAGAACATGACTTCCATCGGGCGACCAGTCAAAAGCCTGGACATAGTCTAATTGTCTCTTGTTTCGGTAAAGAACACGCGACGTTGAATCTTTGATATCGATGACGCGCAAATCAAAGATTTCTTCTTTGTTGTACCATTGATAAACGATTCGCTTGCTGTCGGGGGCCCATTCCGAAAAAAGGGCGAACTCCGGCGACTGCGTCCAAGATCCTTTGTTCGTCAGGCGGCGGTTCGTTCCCGAGGTCAGGTCCCTTATAGCGAGGTCCCCCGTCTCCCAATCCACGAAGGAAAGATACCGGCCGTCGGGCGAGACGGCTCCATCGATATCCACCCCGGGGCCGGCCCATACCTGGCGGAGACTGAATTCGGCATCGCCCGTTTTAACGAGAGCGCGGGACCTGAGGAGAAGGGAAAGTTTTTCCTTGGCCTCCCGAACCGCTCCGGACTGCTCCGGGTAATTGTCGATCACTTTCTGAAAGGCCTTTTCCGCCTCTTTCGTGCCCAGCTTCTCGTGGCACAGGCCGACATGGAGCTGGGCCATAGCGGCGATTTCGCGGTTATTCGGGAACCGCTTCAAAAGGTCCTGATAGATCCCGATGGCTTTCTGCAGGTCCCCGCCAACTTCTTCTTCGTAAAGGCCCGACTTGTAGAGCTGCTCGGCGCTCTGCTGGCCGGCGCCCGAAAGCGCCAAAGCCAAGATCGCGGCAATTGCGGCGCAGACGATCAATCTTGCTTTCATGGTTCGTGCCTCCTCATGGTTTATCTCCATGAGGGAATATAGGCCCGCGCCGCCTCGCGCGCTTGATGCTTTGGCGACCCTTCCATGAAGATTCCGTGAACACCGGTCAACCCGTGAACTTGT
>Ga0154855_1255_pt3 | contig 10676 bp, 5 predicted proteins | sample Rifle2008BG19ft_FD_105827 | JGI IMG/M metagenome (GOLD analysis project Ga0154855, IMG submission 105827) | Candidatus Aminicenantes bacterium RBG_19FT_COMBO_58_17 | reverse complement strand
CCGGCTCTCTCCTCCCTCAGCCGAGCAGCTCAAGGAAGAAAACCTCGATATTCGGCCTGACCAAGCCCTCCTAGTCGTGCCGCGGGAACGGCTTTCTGTGGGGCTTATTTATTTGGTGGAAGTGAGGCAGGGGCTGCCGTCAAAGGAAGGCCCACTGCGGCTGGAAAGGAGCATCAGCTTCAGCTTCGAGACCTTTGAGCCGTTCCGGTTCGTCGGCCTGGACGAGGCGGACAGCCTTAATCCCTCCGCTCAACTCCAATTCAGGTTCAACAATCAGGTCGCGTACAAGAGCTTTGTCCAGCATCTTCGCTTCGACCCACCCATCCAAATTCCTGACTATTACAGTGAGTGGGAATACAGCAACGACGTCCTCTACCTCTCTCTTCCCCTCGAGCCTGAAACACAGTACACGGCCCGGATCGATCCTGAGCTCAGCGATGAGTTCGGCAACCGGCTCGGCCGGGAGGATGAGGTCAAATTCTCGACCGCCTCCTATCCAACGTCCGTTTCCATGACCACCGGCTCCGGAATCCTGGAGGCCTACGGAGACCCGAGATACCCCGTCTCTGTCCTGAATGCCGAGAGCATCTCCTTCCAGGCAGCTCGTCTGGATAAGGATGACATCGTCCCCCTCATCGTGCAGCCCGGGATCTTCTGGTCAAACCAGAAGTTCTCGGCCCGTCCGGGATTTTTCCAGCTCGAGAAGAACCTCCCCTTGAAAACCCCTAGAAACAAACGTCAGATTGTCCCTCTCGACCTGGGCGAGCTACTTGCCGATCGGCTTGGGTTTATCTTTCTCCAAGTCGACACCAACCGGCCGGAAGAAACCTGGGAACGGTATCTAAAAGTCTTCCTCCAAATGACCGAGTTGGGGATCAGCGCCAAGCTTTCTCCGGACAACAACGTCATCTGGGCCACCGAGCTCAAGACCGGGCTTCCCGTGCCTGATGCGGAGGTGGAGATCCGCGATGAACTCAATACGATTAAATGGAAAGGAAAGACCGACCGGGACGGAAAGGCCGTTGGCCCGGGGTGGAAAGATCTGGGAATGAAGGGCAAGGAGGCTTGGGAGGAGCCGCGGCAATGGATTTTGGTCACCCGCGGCAGAGACATCGCCTTTTCCTCTTCCGATTGGGGGACCGGGATCGATCCCTACCGTTTCGGGATCTCCTATGACTGGTCCCCCCAGCCGGCGGTCATTGAGGGAAGCGTCTTCACCGAAAGAGGGATCTACCGGGCGGGCGAAGAGGTCCATCTCAAGGGAATTATCAGGATGAAGGAAAAAGGCCGTTGGGCTCTTCCTTCCTCAGCCAAGATCGACTGCGAAATCCAGGACCCTTTCCAAAAGCCGGTTTATATGGGCTCAGCTGACCTGGATGAGTTCGGCTCGTTTTCCCTGGACTACAGCCCGGCCGCAACCTCTTCCCTGGGCAATTATCAGATCAGGGCTTCCCTGCCGCCGGAGAGGCCGGGTGGCCAAACATTTCCAGTTTTTGGCTCTTTCCGGATCGAGGCGTTCCGGCCGGCCGAGTTCGAGGTCCACCTGAAGGCCGAGAAGGAAAGCACCCTGTTTGGCCGGGAATATTCGGCTGAGGTCCGGGCCAACTATCTGTTTGGAGGTGTCCTGGCGGGCCAGCCCGTTTCTTGGCGCCTCCGTCTGAATCGGACCGGGTATTCTCCGCCTGGGTTTAGCGGCTATATCTTCGGCAACGAGCTCGACTGGGGAGATGAGGAGACGGAAGAGAGCAGCCGCCTGGCGGCTTCCGGCGAAGCGATCCTCGACTCGCAGGGAAAGTTCAAGGTCCGCCTGCCCGTTCGCGCTGAGAAAGAAAAGGATTCGGTCGCGGCGATCCTTGAGGCAACCGTGGTCAACCCCAGCCGGCGCTCCATTTCCAGCCGCATCCAGACCCTGGTCCACCGGGGCGAATACTATATCGGTCTCCGGCCATCGACTTCATTCCTGAAGAAGGGAGAAACGCTGAGCTTCGAGGTCTTAGCCGCCGACCCGCACGGCACTCTCCTCGCCGAGAAGAAGGTCGGACTGAAGCTCATGAGAAGAGAGTGGCGGTCTGTGCGCCAGGCCGGGGTCGGCGGCCGGTTCCGCTGGCTTACGGAGAAAGAGGATAGCGAAGTCGCCAGCCAGGAGGTGCGGACCAAGAACGAAGCCGTGAAGGCGACATTCTCTCCGGAAAAGAGCGGATATTATTTCCTCCTGGCATCGGGTTCGGACGGGCTGGGAAACCGGATCACAAGCACGACTTATTTTTATGTAACGGGTCCCGATTATGTCCCCTGGGAGAGACGGGACGACGATTCGATCGAGCTGGTTGCAGATGCCGAGAGTTACAAGCCGGGACAGAACGCCAGAATCCTGGTGAAATCTCCCTACGAAAAAGCCAAAGCCCTTATCACCATTGAGCGGGAGCTGATCCTGGAGAGCAGGGTCATAGACATCGGAGGGACCTCCAGCCAGATCGAAATCCCCGTCCTGTCTGAGTACATCCCCAACGTCTTCGTTTCCGTCCTGCTTGTCCAGGGTCGAAAGTCCAACGCCGAGGCGGAGGAAAACCAAGACCTCGGGAAGCCGTCCTTCAAGATCGGCTACGTCAACCTGAGTGTCGACCCGGCGGAAAAGCGACTGGCCGTCGAAATCCAGAAGAACAAAGAAGAATACAGGCCCGGGGAAGATGTGACCGTAAAGTTCAAAGTCCGGGACGACCAGGGTGCAGGATGCCCGGGCTCTCTGGCCGTGGCCGTTGTCGATGTCGGTGTTCTCAACCTTATCGGCTACCAGACGCCCGACCCGTTCTCTGTGTTCTACGGTGAACGACCGCTTTCGGTCCGGACCTCGGAAACGAGGATCCATGTAGTCGGCCGGAGAGACTATGGTGAGAAGGGGGAGGAGGCCGGAGGCGGGGCTGGCGAGGGTTTGGCCGCTCCCTTGGGGACGGCGCTTGCGGAAGTGGAACTTCGCGGCGACTTCAGGTCGACGGCCTATTGGAACCCTTCCCTGAAAACCGACGGAAACGGAGAGGCGGAGGTGACCTTCCGGCTGCCCGACAACTTGACGACCTTCCGCGTAATGGCGGTCGCCCAGACAAAGGACTCCCGGTTCGGCCGGGATGAAACGACGTTCCGTGTTTCCAAGAAACTTCTTCTCCAGGCTGCCCTGCCGCGTTTTGCCCGGGTCGGGGATGCGTTCGAAGGCGGGGTTCTCGTCCACAACTTCTCGTCGGCCCAGGGGGATGTCGAACTCGGCGTCCAAGCCTCCGGAATCCGGCTGAACGACCGGCAGGCGGAGCGCCGGTTCTCACTCGGGCCCGGGCAAAGCCGGGAGGTTCTCTACGCCTTTGAGGTCGCCGAGCCCGGCTTGGCCGCTTTTTCTTTCCGGGCCAGGATGGGGGAAGAGACGGACGGACTCGAGGTCAGCATCCCTTTGCAGTTGCCGCGTCCCACAGAAACAGTCGCTCTATCCGGGGAGACTAGAGACGCCGCCGAAGAAAAGCTTTCAGTGCCGGACGGGATCTACCCGGAATACAGCGCGATCGAAGTCCAGGCCGCTTCTTCCGCACTCCTTGGGTTGAAGGGAAGCCTATTTGATCTCGACAGCTACCCCTATATCTGTCTGGAGCAGCGGCTGAGCGCGCTCCTCCCTTATGTCCTGGCACCCCGGGTCCTGCTGGATTTCGGGATCACTCCCCTGAAGCCGGAAGAGCTGAGGAAAACCGTCGCCAAGGGGATTCAAGAACTCTCTGCCTACCAGAAGGACAGCGGCGCGTTCGGTCTCTGGCCGGACTCTCGCTTTGAAGCACCCTTCCTGACCTGTTATGCGGCCTTCGCCCTGGTCAAGGCTGGCCAGAGCGGGTTCGACATCGAGAGGGACAGGCTGGAACGGTCGCTTTCCTATCTCCACAGTTTCCTGCGCGAAGGGTGGAGCCAGGAGCGCGGACCGTTCAGCCCCGCTGAGTGGAAGACAATCAAGGCCTTTGCTCTTTATCTCCTAGCCATAACCAAAAGGCCGCAGCCCGCCTTTGCCGACGGGCTCTTTGCCGAGAGAGAGACCCTCCCGCTGTTCGCAAAGGCGCTTCTCCTCAAGGCCCTCTATTATGGGAAGGGCCTGCCCGCGGCGCAGAACACTCTCTTTCAGGAGCTCGTCAACAAGATCAGGCTCACTCCGACGAGCGCCCATTTCGAGGATGATGACGGCGGCGTCGGACGCTGGATCTACTCTTCGAACACCCGTACGACCGCCTTCATCCTGCAGACTCTTATCGAAACCGGGCGCGAGCACCCCTCGCTCCCGGCGATTGCCCGCTGGCTGGTCGAGAAGCAGCGCGCCGGGGCGCGGCTCTCCACCCAGGAGAACCTGTTCTTGTTTTATGCTCTGAACGAATTCTACAACAAATATGAAGGCTCTGAGGACGACTTCCGCGGCAAGATATCCCTTGCCGGCAAGACCCTTCTAGAGTCGGAGTTTGACGGTGCCAAGAGGGAGATCAAGCGGACTGAAGTCAAGCTCTCTGAGCTCGGGCCGAGCGCCGAGAAAGACCTAACGCTCCGCGTCGAAAAGAGCGGCGACGGCATCATGTATTACGGCGCCCGGATGAAGTATGCTCCGCGGCAAGTGTTCCCTGCCAGGGACGAGGGAATCGCCGTGCTGAAGAGGATCGAATCGCTCGACGGCAGACCGCTGGAGGTCATCCCTCCCGGCGGCCTCGTCGTTGTCACTCTTGAAGTCGCCGTGCCCCAGGAACGCCTCTTCGTCGTCGTCGATGACCCTCTGCCGGCGGGGCTCGAAGGTGTGAATCCCGAATTCCAAACGGAGAGTGCCGAGTATCTCGTTGGCCTCGAAGAGGAAGGGCCTTCGCTCATGAAAATGTGGTGGCGGGGCTTCAACCACTTCGAGATGCATGACGACCGGATCCTCCTGTTCGCCGATTCGCTTCCCGCCGGAGTCCACACCCACCGCTACTTGGCGCGGGCCGTGAGCTTCGGGCGCTTCCTGCAGCCGGGGACGCTGGCCGGTGAAATGTACGCTCCGGAGGTGTTCGGCCGGAGTCCGGAAAAGGTCATTCGCGTGGCCCGTTCGAAATGAAAAAGCGGATCATTCTCGCTCTTCTGGCCCTTCCCGGACTCCTTTTCCTGACTGCCTTCCTGCCTTTTCCCAAGAGTAAACTCGGCCCAGGGCCAATGATTTCCCTTCGCCTCCTGGACAGGAACGGAGTCCTCCTGCGGGAGGTGCTTTCCGATGAGGGCGGTCGCTGCCGTTGGATCAAGCTCGAGGACGTTTCCCCTCATCTCTTGAAGGCGACCATAGCGGCCGAAGACAAGTCATTCTTCCTCCACCGGGGGGTTAACGCAATCTCGATGCTGCGCGCGCTCCTCCAAAATTTGCGGCATGGGGAAGTCGTCTCCGGAGCTTCGACCATCACCCAACAGCTCGTGCGCAATCTTTATCCCCGCCGACGGAACATCTGGACGAAACTCCGTGAGGCCTGGCTGGCACTGCGCCTGGAACGCACCCTCTCGAAAAAGGAAATCCTGGTCCAGTACATCAACCGGATATCCTATGGGAACCAGGCCTACGGGATCGAGGCCGCGTCGCGGCTTTATCTTGACAAGCCTTCTTCGGAGCTCAGCCTGGCGGAGGCAGCCTTTCTAGCGGCCATCCCCCGCTCCCCCACCCATCTCAACCCTTATCGCGCCCTCGGAGCCGTCAAGAAGAGGCAGGTCGATATCCTGGCGAAGATGTCGGAACTGGGACTCATCACCGAGTCAGAATGCGAAAGGGCCAGGACCGAGGAGCTGTGTCTCCTGCCGGCGACCGACAGGTTCAGGGCGCCTCACTTCTGCGATTTTGTCCTCGGCCAGGTCCCTCCGGCGGATCGAAAAGACTTGAGTATTATCAGGACGACGCTCGATTATGAGCTTCAGCAGAAAATCGAGATTCTGCTCAGAAACGGCTTGAGCGCGCTGGAGGCTCGGGGCATCGGCAACGGCGCGGTCGTCGTCCTCGACAACAGCAATGGGGAGGTCCTGAGCCTGGTCGGGTCCCGCGACTTTTTCGATGAGGCCCATGACGGCCAGGTCAACGGCGTCCTGGCGCTGCGCCAGCCCGGGTCGACCCTCAAGCCGTTCACCTACGGCCTCGCCCTGGAGAATGGGCTGACGACGGCGTCACTCATCGACGATTCGCCCGCCCAGTTCCGCACCGTCGAGGGTCATTATAGGCCGCAGAACTACGACCGCCGGTATCATGGCCTCACCAGCCTGCGGGCGGCGCTGGCCTGTTCCTACAACATCCCGGCTGTGGCCGTGCTCCAGGCGATCGGCCCAGACCTCCTCTACCGGCGGCTCCAATCGCTCGGGTTCGAAAGCCTGAAGCAGGACCCTGGCTACTACGGCGTTGGACTTACTCTCGGGAACGGGGAAGTCAGCCTCCTGGAGCTCGCCAGGGCGTATTCGACCATGGCCCGAAAGGGGCTCTCTCTTCGGGACCGGTCGATCGTTTGTTTTGTGAGGACAGACGGCAAGGAGGTGCCGGTGCCGATCCGGGAGGCGGCCAAGCGTGTCTTTTTGCCTCAGGTCGCCTATATCGTCACCGACATCCTGGCCGACGGGGATGCCCGGACTCCCTCCTTCGGCTACCACAACCCGCTTTCTTTTCCTTTTGCCGTGGCCGCCAAGACCGGGACCTCCAAGGACTTCCGAGACAACTGGACGGTCGGCTACAGCCTGCAATATACCGTTGGAGTCTGGGTGGGCAATTTTGACGGTGCGCCGATGCACAGCGTCTCCGGGATCACCGGGTGCGGGCCGCTCTTCAAGGACATCATGCTCTTGCTCCATAAGAGTGAGGCCGGGACCGGGTTTCCTGAGCCGCAGGGCATCGTCAAAGCTCTTGTCTGTCCGCAATCGGGGCTGAGGCCGACGGAGTCTTGTCCGGGAGCCGTCGAAGAGATTTTTATCGAAGGGACCGAGCCTCGGGAACTATGTACTCATCATCAGGAGAAATTCGGTACCGTTCTCACGGCCGGAGAAATAGAGAGAGAGTCGGCGCCGTCCCACCTCGAAATCAGCTTCCCCCGCAATGGAGACATCTTCAAGCTCGACCCGGTGCTGCGGAAGGAGCACCAGCGCATCAAGTTGCAGGCTGCGGTCCCGCGGACGGAGGGGGTTGCCAAGATCGAATGGTGGGTGAACGGCGATAAAGCGGGAGAAGCCGGTTCCCCCTTCTCGCTTTTCTGGAATCTCAGCCCCGGTTTCTATACAATAAAGGCGATAGCGGTCAGGGACGGATCTCCGCTGGAGAGTCGGCCGGTCAAGATCGTCGTCCTGACCTGAATTCGCCTTCGAGGAGACTGGGAATGAGGAGACGCAATGCCTTGCTCATGCTCGGCAGCCTGGCGCTTTCCAAACCGCGGGCTTTCGATAATACAGGAGGAAAAGAGGACATGAAACAGGAAGTCAAAACGGACAAGGCCCCCAAGGCCATCGGCCCCTATTCGCAGGGTGTCATCGCTAACGGTTTCGTATTCTGCTCGGGCCAGATTCCGCTCGACCCGGCCAGCGGGGAACTCAACACCGGTCCGATCGAGGACCAGGCGCGCCTGGTCCTGAATAACCTTGGCGCCGTGCTGGGGGCCGCTGGAAGCTCATTCGACCGGGTGGTCAAGACCACGATCTTCCTCCAGGATATGAACGACTTCAGCAAGGTGAACCAGGTCTATGCCGAGTTCTTCAAGACTCCCTTCCCCGCCAGAGCGACCGTCCAGGTGGCCCGCCTCCCCCGGGAGGCCAGGGTCGAGATCGAAGCCATCGCACTGGTTAGGTAAAATGGAAACTCATGCCGATATATGAGTTTGTCTGCCGGGGGTGCTGTCACCACTTCGAAACACTCGTCCGCCTGGGCGGGGAAAAGGGAGTGACCTGCCCGGAATGCCGGAGCAGCGACGTCCAAAAGGTCTTTTCGTCATTCGGAATAGGCGGCGGTGGGAGCCGCCTCAAGACCGCCTCGAGCTCGTGCACCTCCTGCTCGAGCAAGTCCTGCAGCACCTGCCATTGAGGTGGGCCGCGGTCCGGCCTTCAGCCGTAATATTCCTTGATGCTGTCGACGACGTAGTCCTGCTGTTCCGCGGTCAGCTCGGGATAGATGGGTAGGGCCAGGACTTGCTTGGACGCTTTCTCCGAGACGGGAAAGTCTCCCCGTTTGTAGCCCAAGTCGGCGAAGCATTCCTGCTGATGGAGGGATAAGGGATAGAAGACCGATGTCCCGACGCCTTTCGCTTTGAGATGGGCCTGCAGCTTGTCCCGGTCTCTTGTCCGGATCACGTATTGATGATAGGTGTGGAAGTTGCGGGCTCCGCTGCATTTATAGACGGCGACAGGCGTCTGGACCAGCCGGGCGCTCTCCAGCCCCGCAGCCGAGAACTTCTGGTTGTAATAGCTTGCCCTCTCCCGGCGTTTTTGCTGCCATTCGTCGAGATGCCTGTATTTCACTCGAAGGATAGCTGCCTGAAGGGCATCGAGCCGGAAATTGCCGCCCAGAATCTTGTAGTCGTATTTCCCGATGCCGCCGTGGACCCGAAGCAGCTTGAGCTTGTCGGCCAACCGGCCGCTGTCGGTCAGCACCATCCCGCCGTCCCCATAACCGCCCAAGTTCTTGGATGGATAGAAGGAAAGGGTTCCCAGGGTGCCGATGGCTCCGGCCCGGCGGACTCCTTTACGGCCGGGGGATTCGGACCCGATGGCCTGGGCGGCATCCTCGATCACCCGGAGGTCGAATTTCCCGGCCAGCTTCATGATCGGGTCCATGTCGGCGACCTGACCATAGAGATGGACCGGGAGTATCGCCTTGACTCGGCCGAGGCGGCGCGACTTCTGGAGCTTCAGGAGGACTTCTTCGAGGCTCGACGGATCGATATTATAGGTGACCGGGTCGATGTCACAGAAGATTGTCTTGGCGCCGAGGCGCGCGACCGCCCCGGCCGTTGCGAAAAACGTGAATGGGGTCGTCGCGACCGCATCCCCGGAGCCGATGCCCAGGGCCATCAGAGAGACGATCAGCGCATCCGATCCGGAGGAAACGCCGACGGCGAAGCGGACGCCGCTGTAGGCGGAGATCTCTTCTTCCAGAGCGGCGACCTCCGCCCCCAGGATGAAATTCTGGGTGGACAGGACCCCGAGCACCTTCTCGTTGACCTCGTCTTTGATGGCGGCATATTGGGCTTTCAGGTCGAGCATGGGAATGATCATCCGGTCTCTCCTCATCTGAGGGCTTTTTTGAGTTTCTTCTTTTCGATCAAGAGCTGTCCCTGGTAAGAGACATAACTCAACAGGATCATCACCCGTTCCTTGTCGCCGATTTCCTTCTGGAAAATGCCTCTGAGGCCCTTGAGTGGTCCTTCGGCAACCTCGATCTCGTCTCCCACCCGTGGCATCGCGCCGTGTTTTTCGAGCTCGATCAGCCCTCCGATCTCCCGGGCTTTAATTTCCTGGATGACTTCGTCAGGGATGGGGATGGGTCCCCCCCTGTTACCTATAAGCCGTTTGATGCCTCGGGTGTACTTGACCATCTGGTATTGGTCTGGGAACTCGAAGAGGAGGAACCCGTAGCCGGGGAAAAAAGGGCGAATCCGGTTATCTTGGTTATAGACAGGATTGTAATACTTGAATCCGCCCTCCGTGAAGAGTTTTTCTACCTGGAATTCCTTCTTGGGTTTGGTGTTAATAACGTACCATTTTGCCATATCATTCAGTCGAGAAGCCTGTTGGTCCTGTAGAATTCGGGCCTCCGGTCCTTAAGAAAGTGCCTCTTGGCGAACGAATGCGCCACCCGGGTCAGGTCGCAGTCTGAGTAGAGAACGCAATCCCTGTCCTTCGGGGCGCGGGCGATAACCTGTCCGTCTGGGTCGACGACATAGGACTCCCCGGCAAAATGGTTGACTTCTTCCTTGCCCACCCTGTTGGCCAGGGCCGCGAAATACCCGTTCTGGAAGGCGGCGATCTGGAGTTCGGCCTCGAAAATGCCCTCGGTCCATTCGCCTACCGCTCCGGCCTGGGGGACCACGACGATCTCCGCACCCTGGAGGGCAAGCCCGCGCATGTATTCTGGAAAATGGCGGTCATAGCAGATGGCCACGCCGATCCTCCCGGCACGGGTCTTGAAGACCAGAGAACCCCTGTCGCCTGGCGTATAGAACCCGCGCTCATGGAAACCGGGCGCATCCATGATATGGACCATCCGGACGATTCCCAGAATCCGGCCGTCGGCGTCGATCACTGGAGAGGAATCAAAGGCCCTGTCGCCGTCTCTTTCCAGGAGGTTGAGTACACAGACAACACCATGTTCCCGGGCCAGGCCTGAGAATATCTCTGTCGTCGGTCCGGGAATCGGCTCGGCCATGGCCAGGGAATCCGGGGTGGCCGGATACTGAGGGAGGAATCTGAGAAAGCCGAGCTCGGCAAAAGCGACGAGGCCGGCTCCGGCACGGCAGGCCTCTCGGAAGGCCTCGATTCCCCGCTGGATGTTGTCTTGGCGGTCGGGGGAAGCGTGCTGCTGGACGAGGGCGATCTTCATCACTTTATCTTGGCCGCAGCCATCGTCTTTTCGACGTCCCTTGCCTTTTTCGGAATAGGCCGGCCGAGGACGCGGCTTCCTTCCTTCGTAATGAGAA
>Ga0154855_1258_pt1 | contig 10737 bp, 9 predicted proteins | sample Rifle2008BG19ft_FD_105827 | JGI IMG/M metagenome (GOLD analysis project Ga0154855, IMG submission 105827) | Candidatus Aminicenantes bacterium RBG_19FT_COMBO_58_17 | reverse complement strand
TTCGAAAAACAGCCCCTCCGGGCGCCGACGTCAAGAGCTGGCAGTACTGACTATCCTGGCTCGACTTCGTTCGAGAACGATCAAGAATATTGCGTTTTCTAGGAAAAAACAATATTAAGTGGACATCGCGATCGCTCTCTTCAGCGAGGAGGTGCCTGAATGAACATGAAAAGAAGAGATTTTATCAGGATCTCGGGAATCGCGGCCGTTGGATCGGCGACACGGACCGGATATCCAGCTCAAGTACCGAAACCCGGAGAGGTCCCCGATGCTGAAAAGGGGATTCATCCGATTCTCCAAAAAGATCATCCCTATATTTTTATAGATTCGTGTATGCAGATCTGGCCGGATGCGGAGTTCGGAAACGCTCACCGCCACGGCGTCACGGCCTACGCGGTCACGGCCTGGGATCCTCATCTTCCGCTCGATCAAGCCCTTGAGGGGTTGATGTTCTGGCATCTCATTGCGCGCCAGCATCCCAATATCATCATCGCGACCCGGGCGGAGGATATTCAGAGGGCGAAAAGGGATAACTTGGCGGCCTTAATCTTGGCCTCCCAGTGCGGAGATTTTATCGATCATAAGCTGCACCGCATTGAAGCATTTTACCGGCTCGGGCTGCGCCTGTTGATACTCGCTTACAGCGCCACAAACAAGCTCTGTGATGGCTGTCTGGACAGGACCGACGGAGGGCTGACTTCCTTCGGCCAGCAGGTTGTTGATGAATGCAACCGGCTCGGCTTGCTGCTCGACTGTTCCCACCTTGGCCGGCGGGCCAGCCTGGAGATTATCGAGCGCAGCCGGGAGCCGGTGGTCTTCAGCCACTCCGGCGTTAAAGCCCTGGCGGAGAACCCTCGCAACATTGATGACCAGCAAATCAAAGTCTGTGCGGCCAAGGGAGGCATCGTCGGACTGTCGCCTTGGGGGCCGATGGTACTCAAAAAGGGCAGCACCCGACGCCCCACGCTGGAGGAGTTCATAGAACACATTGACTATGTGGTTCAGCTCCTCGGTTCAGCCGATCATATCGGGATTGGGTCCGATATGAGCCTTGGGACATATCCCGATCATATCTCTGATGTCTGGGGTGAGGCCGCCTACAAGGATGTCACGGGTCCCTATGACGCGCATATCAGCGCGAATATCCGCTCGCCGCTGCGGATGGTCGATGGATTCAGCAATTACACGGAGGTCATGAACCTCGTCACCGAGTTGAAAAAACGCGGCCACGGCGATGCCGACGTCCGCAAGATACTGGGCGGCAATTACCTGCGCGTGTTCAAGCAGGTGTGGAGATAGTCACAGCGCTGACTATCTTTTCCTCCACACCGGCAGGCGGCGGCCCGGGGTCCAGGGCGCGTCGGCGGCCTCGAGCTCATCCCCCAGCTTCTTGACATCCTGGTCGATGAGGACGCGCATCTCCTCCAGCAGTTTTTCGAAGGCGCCCGCGGCGATCTCATAATCGCGCTTGGCCGTCTCTGTAATTGGGCAGGTGGTGGTGAGCTGGGCGCTGACCCTCTGCATAAGCCCGGGGGAGGCGGCCTCGCTGCGTCGCATGACCGTCCGGTCTCCCCAGAGCACCCTGGTGGAATCCTGCAACCGCCGCTCCAGCTCTTTCGCCCTTTCCAGGAGTTTCGGGTCAGCCTGGGGCGTTTCCATCAGGGCCTTCTTCATGTAGCGGAGACTCTCAGATGCTTCCTGGGCCGCCGCTCCGGCTCCCATCATCGCCCGCTGCAGCTCGCCGGCTTTCTTCTGGAAGTCGAGTAGGGCACTGCGGTCCTTTTCTTCGAGCGTGGCCAGTCCCAGCGATTCCACGGAGAATGTCTGCGGCGCTCCCAGCGGAGTAATGACGCCCTCCACTTTTTTCGCCAGCGAAACAGTAAATGTTCCCGGCACGACGAGAGGACCTTCCGGGGTCCATTGCCATTCCTCGCGCTCGGTCGCTTCGCGCTCGATCGGCTCGACCGGCGGATAGCGCAGGTTCCAGGCAACCCGGTGGATTCCCTGAGAGACCGGCCCGGTGAACCGGCGGACGACCAGGCCTGACTCGTCCTTGACGGTCAGCACGATCTCGGGCTTATCCTCTGCCTCCTCCTTCCTCAGCTTGTCCCAGCCGGGGAAGGTGACAGGCTTTCCAGCTTTATCGAGACTCTTTTCTTCTTCGCGCCGCGTCTCCGCACCGGTCTTCAATGATTCCTTGAGATAATAATTGAAGACGGCACCGAAAGACGGGTTGGCCGCGACATAGAATCCGTCGCCCAGACATCCTTTGCCCTCAGAGTCGATGGGCCGAAGAGGAATATAATGCAGGGCCTTTTTAACCGGGAAGAGCGCGGCCCCTTTCTGGAGGCTCTCTTCACTCATCTGGCGGAGAGGGGAGTAGTCGTCGAGGATGAAGAAGCCGCGGCCGAACGAGGCTCCCACCAGGTCGCTTTCCCGCTCTTGGACTTCGATGTCCCGGAAGGAGATGGTTGGAACGCCTCCGCCGAGTTTGAGCCAGTGAGCGCCGCCGTCGAGGGTGGCATAGATCCCGAACTCGGTCCCCGCGAAAAGCAGGTCTTTCTTGAGGTGATCCTGGGTGACGGCCCAGACGATGGTCCGCGGCGGCAGGTCTCCGGCAATATTCACCCAGGTCTTTCCCCGGTCGGTGCTCTTCATGAGATACGGTTTGTAATCTCCGGTCTTGTGGCTGTCCACCGCCGCGAACACGGTGTCCTTGTCGTGCTTCGACGCTTTGATCTTGTTGACGAAAAAATAGTCCGGAACGCCGGCGGTCTTGTCGACCTTCCGCCATGACTTCCCGCCGTCCTCGGTCACTTGGATCAAACCGTCGTCCGTTCCTACGTAGATCAGACCTTCCTGCAGCCGAGATTCGTCGATGGTCGTGATCGTCGAGAACATGGACATGGCACCGTGGTCCCAAAGGGCGTCCGCGCTCCAGGTCTTGCCCATGATCGGCTGCTCGAGCCGGAAAATGCCCCGGGTGAGGTCGGGGCTGATCCGGGTCCAGGAGTCGCCGCGGTCATCGCTCTTCCACAGGAATTGCGACGCATAGTAGATGCTCGTATGAGAATGCGGGCTGATGTGGACCGGGGAGTCCCAGTTGAAACGGAGCGGCGGGTCGTCCGGTGCCGGCTTGGGACTGACATAGACGGCCTCGTGACTTTTTTTATCATAGCGGAGCAGGTTTCCCTCCTGCCACTCGACATAGATAATACTCGGGTCCTCGGGGTCGATGGCGCTTGCGTAGCCGTCGGCGCCATAGGTGATGACCCAGTCAAAGTTGCTGATTCCGTGGGCGTTGAGGGTGCGGGAGGGGCCGAGCTGGCTGCCGTTGTCCTGGGTGCCGCCGTGGACGTTATAGAAGGGGAGGGCATTGTCCAGAGCGAGCTTGTAGAATTGAGTCACCGGGAGGTTGTCGAAGAAGCGCCAGGTCTTGCCCCGGTCGCGGCTTTCGTAGACGCCGCCGTCGCTCCCGTTGAGTATATAGTCGGGATCGCCCTTGATGAAGGCCATGGCGTGGTTGTCGCCGTGCTTGTTCTTCTCGTTGACCTGATGGAAGGTCTTGCCGCCGTCGTCCGTCACCATTAGCGGGGGGGCCATCTGGTAGACGCGGTCCAACGTGTTCGGGTCGGCGAAGATCTCCTGGTAGTAGTGGGGGCCCGTGCCGCCGCTGATGAAGGAGTTGCGCTTCTCCCAGCTCTCGCCCTTGTCAGTGGAGCGATAGAAGCCTTTTCCTTCGGGACCGGCTTCGACGGTAGCGTAAACAACTCGCGGATCGATGGGGGAGACGGCCAGCCCGATCTTACCGATATCACCCGTGGGCAGCCCAACCGTCAGCTTCCGCCAGGTCTTCCCGGCGTCTTCAGACTTATAGACCGTGGACTCGGGTCCTCCGCCCATGAAGGCGGCCACGGAGCGGCGGCGCTGGTAGGCCGCCGCGTAGATGACATCAGGATTTGAAGGATCGAATTCCGCGCTCGCGACTCCTGTGTCCTTACTGATCTCGAGGGTGAGCGTCCAGGTTTTTCCGCCGTCGATACTTTTATATAGCCCGCGCTCCCCGCCGGGCGACCAGAGGGGCCCTTCGGCTGCTGCATAGATGGTGCTGGGATTTCGTGGATCGACCAGGATTCGGGCGATGTGCTCGGATTTTGACAAGCCCATGTTCGTCCACGTCTTCCCTCCATTGAGGCTCATGTAAACGCCGTCGCCGAAGCCGACATGCCGCCCGCTGACGTTCTCCCCAGTTCCCACCCAGACAACATCCGGGCTGTTGGGGTCGAGAGTGAGGCAGCCGATAGAGTAGGACGCCTGGCCGTCGAAGATAGGAGTCCAGGTCGTGCCGGCGTTTTCAGTTTTCCAGACGCCGCCCGATCCAACAGCCACATACCACAAGCTCCGGTTCTTGGGGTGGATGGCTATATCGCTGATCCGGCCGGACATCAGGCCCGGTCCGACATTCCGGAATCCAAGTCCGGACAGGACCTCCGACGTGAGGAGGCTCTTTTTTTCCGCGGGCTTGGTTTCACTCCAGGCGATGGCCGAAAATATGATGACGGCCATAAAAACATAGATAGAAATCCTTTTCATCTCTTCCTCCATGAAGGCAGCGACGTTGAAAAGCAGGAAGGGCTACTATATCAACTTCGAACCAGTTTGGAAATTGGCAGACTGCAATTACGTCTCCGTTTCTGCGGCCAGCCATTCGGGAAGGGAGAAGCGACCTCGAAGGCTTAACTGGAAATCATCATGCGGCCTGCGCCGCTGAGTTCTCGGTGTTCAGTCCAGTCTTGGGTCGATGCTCCCGCCGCCGGCGCCGATACTAAAAAAAACGCTTCCAAGAATCTTTGCCCGTTCCAATACCGATCAGGCCGTTCTTCCCGATGATTCCTGTGCCTTTTTCGATTGCTATTTTTTGAATGCTGGGATTGTGCCTCATCCAGACGAGCCATCGGCCCTCGGGAAGTATAGATTCCCGGCATGTCCATTCAAACTCGTCGTCTCCAAACCTAATTTTCAGAATTTTCCCATAGGCAACGCCCTTTGCCTCCGCACCTTCGAAGGGCTTGAAAGATAGGACAAAGAGCCCCTTTTCGCTGCTAAAAAATAAATAAATGTCATCTTCGTCGCTGGTCGCTTCCAAGCTGCCTTGAGCGATGAGTCTGTCTTCATTCAGGAGGAGGAATGAATCGCTGAGCCGGAGCTCGGTAATCGGCCGAGGATAGGCTTTGGCGGCGTTGACGACTTCGATCAACGGCGTCATCCTGATGGCTAACTTGGATTTCTTAGCCTTGTTTTCAAACAGCTCCAGGACCGCGGATTCGGCATTTTTCAGGAAGATTTTCTCTTCCCTTTTTTCTGTCATCTCCGGCGTTTTTATGAACTCGACTTTGATCTCGATTCCTTGGTCTTCGATTATGATCGGAATAAAACTGATGGAGATGTAACTAGAGAGCCTACCCATGGTTGCGTTCCCCGCTTGGCCGTTTTCTATCTTGATCTTGGGGCTAGCGATCAGGACAGTCTTAGAGGGCTTGATTTCTAAAAGGTCAACTTGCAAATTGATGTATTTTTTCGGCTCAACTGAAAAGTCGTCTGCCTTGACATCAGTTTGTATGATCGTCCGGCCCTTTTCTTTGGAGATCGTTAGGCGTTCTGCAGTAACCGCTATTCCTGTCTCCTTCTTTTTCTCCTTTTCTTTCTCTTGACTGAATCCTAGAGCAGAAAATCCGATGGACAAACACAAAGCTAGGAAGGTTGGGCAGACCCAGTCTTTATTCATCTTGATTCCTCCTGGGTGATGATCAGACCCGGATGATTTATGGGCTCATAGTCGGTAAGGTCGAGCTTGAATGGAAGCGCCATCACAACTTTGTTACTGGCAATGTATAACGGAAGGAATCCTTCTTCGGATGAGGAGACGGCGAGCGCACTCGGCTGACTATGCAGTATCCATCCCAGCGATAGCCCGGCAATAAACAGGACGGCCATGGCTGCTGCCGCCACCGGCATCCGGACCTTCCGGCCAAAAAACCGTCTAAAAAAGGGAGGATGAGCCTGTCCAGATTGCTCCCCGGTCAAGTTGAGCACTCGAGCCGTGGGCATTTCCGCAGGATCTAACAGTTTAAGCCGGTGGATGATGAGATCTTTCGTGGCCCCAAGGGATGCGGCCCTTTGCCTACACCTATCGCATTCCGTTAAATGGAGTTTCATTTGGTTCCGCTGAATTTTGGGAATCTCTCCGTCCAAATACTCCTGGAGCATTTTTTCGGACAAGCATTTCATGGTTTTTCTCCTTTTTCGAGCTCCTTGGCTAATCTATTGATGGCCCGGGAGATAAAGGTTCCAACCGAGGACTTCCGAAAACCCGTCGCGTTTGAGATCTCGTCATAAGAGAGCTCATCCAGATAGAGCACTAAGAGAATCCGGTCTCGCGGCGGGAGTTGCTCTAAAGCTTCTCGCACAGCTTGAATCGCTTCGGCATCGATCAACTCCTGCTCAACATCTTTCTCGGTTCGTTCGAGACGGCTTGCAGATATTTTTTGGAATCGGCATTTCCGTCGAAGCCAGTCATAACTGAGATTCGCTGCGGTCCGATATAACCAGCCTTTAATCTCCGTAACAGGAGGACCGCCATTCAGCCGGCGGTAGAGTTTAAGGAAGACCTCCTGGGTGAGGTCTAATGCCTGTTCAGAGTTGCCCAAAAGCCTGAAGCCTAACCTATAAATAGTGGGGAAGTACTCTTTGTAAAGGACTTCTACTAGGTCGGCTCCCTCAGAATCCGGTCTTTTGCCTTCTTCCACGTCGTTTTATTATCTCTAAAATAAAGACGAATGAAAAACCCGTGCGTGACAGGGATTTGAAAATTCGGGGGGCAGAGGCCGAATTCCGATGAATTCGGGTCAACTGGCCGGGTCTTGGCTCCCGGGCCCAGGACTTATCTTTTTGTCATGACCGAGGTTCGTGTTCTCAGGTTTCCGGATATCGTTAGTCGAGCCTGAGGTCGATGCTCCCGATCCCGGCGTCGACGCTGATATCGATGGTGACCGGCGATTTTCCGTAGGCGTCATTCGTATAGACGCGGCCGTTCTTGTCGAATTCATGGGCATCGACCGAACCGATCCCGCCGTCGACGCGGACGCGGACACCGACTTCTCGCGGCAGATAGATCGTCCCGCTCCCGATGCCGCCGTCAATGGTCACGTCCAGGTCGCGATCATGTTTTCCCCGGAGGTCGAGTTTCATCTCGCCCACGCCCATATCGACCGAGAGCGAACGGAGATCGACTTCCGCCAGGTCGAGCCTGCTCTCGCCGGCGCCCAAGTCGATGCTCAGGTCAGTGGGGATTCGGCTATTGATCCGGATGTCCCATTCGTTCCTGGAACTCCCGATGAAGACGCCTCCACCGCGGCGCTGCCGGACGGTCAAAAACCCTTTTGAACCGGCGACACGGTAGTCGACTTCGGGAGGCCGGCGCCTCGTCCTGTGAGTAAACTCTGCTTCCATCAAAGCCTGCGCCCCACCGGAGACCTGCAGCTCTCCGGCGCCCATCTTCAGGTTCACCTCCACAGATTCGGCCCCCGCTGCTTCGACCGTCTTTGAATCAGTGGTGAGGTCACCCATATCCTCGCAGCCCACCAAAGCAAGGGCTGCGGCGCACCCCAGGATGATCAATCCAAGCTTGTGCTTCATCGTTTTCCCTCCACACCTTATGATACGGAATCCGGCGCGGAAAGGTTCTCCTGATCGCAGCCCGACCGGGCAAATATCGGGTTTAAACCACCTAAATAGACTAGCGGGAAAGAGAAAGAAACCGTTTTGCCGGCGTCTCATCCAAGGGAGACGGAAAGGCACTCCCGATGTGCAGCCGGGCTAAGACTATGATGCAGAGGACGGCCGGGAAGTCGGCTTGACAAAAGCATATATTAAATATACATTATGAAATGAATATTAAGGAGGAGGCTTAGAAATGGTCGCGACGGCGAAAGACTTGAGGTTCCATTCCCGGGCGATCCTGCACGCGGTTTCCCGCGGGGAAGAAGTCATTATCACATTTCGAGGCCGGCCCCGAGCGAAAATCGTCCCTCTCGAAACAAACCGCGAGAAACCCGAGACGCCTCCCCGGCTGTTCGGCATTTGGAAGGACAATCCCAAAGTTGCCGATGTGGAGCGGTTCGTTCGGGAGGCGCGGCGGGGCCGTTTCGGATGATCGTCGACACGGATATTCTTATCTGGCACATGCGGGGCAATCCACGGGCGAAAGCCGCTCTGGAAAGGGAGGATGGGTTTGCTCTCTCCGTCGTGACATACGCGGAGCTTCTCCAGGGCATGAGAAACAAGCAGGAGCTCCAGCTCCTCAGAAAAACCTTCCGTTCTTGGAATGCCAGGATCCTCTACATCAGCGAGGAAATCTCGACCAAGGCCGTTTTCTATGTCGAAAGGCACTTCCTGGCCGGGAGCCTGACTTTCAGCGATGCCCTGATCGTGTCCACGGCCATCGTTCACGGGGAAACACTCCTCACCGCCAACGACCGGCACTACCGGATAATCAAAGAGGTGGACCTCAAAGTCTTCCGGCCCTGAGGCCTCCTGCACTGGCGAGATTTCCTGGGTTTTTGACGAGATATTGCGCGGTGTGTTATAAGCGTTTTGTTAAGTTCGGGAGGTGATATCATGCGTCGTGCTTCATTTGTCTTCGTCGCTCTGGCGTTTTTGGCTTCGGGAGCTTTTTTCGCAGCCGGCCCGCTATACCCTCAAACCCAGGCCCGGGCAGAGTCGATTCATTCCCTTACAATCCATGACATGCTGGCCATGGACCGGATCTCCGACTTGCGCGTGTCTCCGGACGGGGACTGGATTCTATTCAACGTTCGGGAAACAGATCTCGAGGCCAACCGCGGCCGGACGGACATCTGGCTCATCGGCACCGACGGAAAAGGGCTCCGCCGCCTGACTTCACACCCGGCCGCCGACTTCAACGCCCGCTGGTCGCCCTGCGGAAAGTGCGTTTTTTTCCTGTCCACGCGGTCCGGCTCGTCCCAGGTCTGGCGGATTAAGATCGATGGGGGAGAGGCCGAGCAGGTGACCAGGCTGCCCCTTGACATCGGGAACCTCGTTGTCTCTCCGGCCGGCGAATACCTGGCTGTCACCATGGAAGTCTTTGCCGGGCAGGATGCGGAAAAAACGGCCGAGAAGCTCGAGGCGACCGACAAGCGGAAGGCCACGGGCCGCCTCTATGAGAAGCTTTTCGTCCGGCATTGGGATACCTGGAGCGACGGGCGGCGGTCCCACGTCTTCGTTGTGCCCAAAAAGGGGGGCGAAGCCAAGGACTTGATGCCGGCCATGGATGCCGACTCGCCCAGCAAGCCCTTTGGCGGTCCCGAGGAGATAGCCTTCACTCCGGACGGGAAGGGCCTTGTCTTTACCGCCCGCGACGTGGGCCGAGAGGAAGCCTGGTCCACCGATTTTGACCTTTATTATGTCCCGGTCGACGGGTCGGCGGCCCCCCGCTGCCTGACCGAGGCAAACCAAGCCTGGGATACAACGCCCGTTTTCTCTCCGGATGGAAAAACCCTGGCCTACCTGGCCATGGCCCGCCCGCGCTACGAAGCCGACCGCTTCCGGGTCGTGCTCAAACCTTGGTCCGAGGGACGGGAACGCGTCCTGACCGAAGCCTGGGATTATTCGGTGGCTTCGCTCTGCTGGACTCCGGACGGGCAAAAAATTCTGGCCACGGCGCCCAATAAGGGTCAGACCTCCCTCTTCGCCGTTGATGTCACGACCGGGAAGGCGGATACGCTTGTTGATCAGGGCACCGTCAACGGTTTCGCTCCGGCGGAAGGGGGCATCGTATACGAGCGGCATAGCTTGAAATCGCCGGTGGAGATCTATTCAATCAAGCCCGGCGGCGGGGAAACTGCGATCACGGGGATCAACGCGGCCAAGGTCGCAGCCGCCCGGATGGGCGATTACGAGCAGTTCAGCTTCAAAGGGTGGAACAACGAGACTGTATATGGCTATATTGTCAAACCGGTCGATTTCGACCCGGCCAAGAAATACCCGGTGGCCTTCCTCATACACGGCGGCCCTCAGGGCTCATTCGGGAATGATTTCCACTACCGCTGGAACCCCCAGGCCTACGCCGGAGCCGGGTATGCGGCCGTCATGGTCGATTTTCACGGCTCCACAGGCTACGGCCAGGCTTTCTGCGATTCCATCCGCGGCGACTGGGGCGGGAAGCCCCTCGAGGACTTAAAGAAGGGGCTGGCCGCGGCGCTGACGAAATACCCATGGATGGAGGGCACGCGGGTCGGGGCTCTGGGAGCTTCATTCGGCGCCTACATGATCAACTGGATCGAGGGCAACTGGCCGGACCGCTTCAAGTGCCTTATCGCGCATGATGGCAACATCGACGAGCGGGCTGCCTACTTTGAGACCGAAGAACTCTGGTTCCCGGAGTGGGACCACATGGGGACTCCCTGGGACAACCCTCAAGGTTATGAAAAGCACAACCCGGTGAACTTCGTCAAGAACTGGAAGACCCCGATGCTTGTCGTCCACGGCGGCCAGGACTTCCGGATCGTGGAGTCGCAGGGGATGGGGACCTTCAACGCCTTGCAGCGGCGCGGCATCCCGAGCAAACTGCTTTATTTCCCCGACGAGAACCACTGGGTCCTCAAACCGGCCAACTCCATCCTCTGGCACGAGACGGTCATCGGCTGGCTCGACCAGTGG
>Ga0154855_1018_pt4 | contig 10762 bp, 9 predicted proteins | sample Rifle2008BG19ft_FD_105827 | JGI IMG/M metagenome (GOLD analysis project Ga0154855, IMG submission 105827) | Candidatus Aminicenantes bacterium RBG_19FT_COMBO_58_17 | reverse complement strand
CGACGGCTGAATCCTGGATGAACCCGGAGATACGCGTCCCGTAGCGCGGTGAGTTGAAGCTGACATAATACCAGATGTCCTTGACCTTCCTATCCTGGAGGAGGTTGAGGAGCGTCCCTTTGCCGACGACCTCGATCCGGGCGCTGGTGCGGCTCGGCTCGATATAGATGCTCGCCCTTTCGGCGATCACCCTGACCTGCTTGACGGCGGAAAGAAGCGGCCAGACAGCTAAAATAATGAGGCAGGTGACGAAAAAAAACCGTCTTATGGCCATAAAACCTCCGGACCGCATTATCCTCAATTTAAACCATAACTGAAGAATGGTCAAGACTTTGCTATTGTCAATGTTCTATGATAAATAGGATTCATCACGTCCGGGATCGGTGTCAACATGAAGTCGATTGCAGCTTTCGGAGAGATCATGCTGCGTCTTTCTCCACCTGGGAACGAAAGACTTTTCCAGTCTCCTGGGCTTTCCGCCCGTTTCGGGGGAGGGGAGGCCAATGTGGCTGTCTCCTTGGCCATCTTCGGCCACCGCGTCCGCTATATTTCCGTCTGCCCGCCTAACGAGGTCGGGGATGCGGCCGTCTCCGAGCTCCGGAAATGGGGCGTGGAAACGGACCTTATCCTCAGGCAGGGCAAGAGACTGGGGATCTATTTCGCCGAGACGGGGGCCAACCAAAGGCCCAGCAAGGTGATCTACGACCGGGAACACTCTGCGATTTCCGAAGCCAAGGTCGGCGCCATCGACTGGGATGCGGCGCTGGCTGGCATCGACTGGTTCCATACGACGGGTATTACTCCGGCCCTGAGTCCCTCGGCGGCTGACCTGACACTCCAGGCCGTTCGGAAAGCCAGGGAAAAGGGGATCCGGGTTTCGGTCGACCTCAACTACCGCGGCAAGCTCTGGAAGTACGGTAAAACTGCCCTCGAGGTGATGGGGGAGATAGTCCGGTCCGCTGATGTGGCCGTCGGCAACGAAGAGGATTGCCAGAAATCCCTGGGAATCCCGGTTGAAGCGGATATCGAATCGGGATCGCTTCCCCTCGCCGCCTATGAAAAACTCACCGCCGGCGTATTGGATGTGTTCCCCAACCTCGGACTTGTGGCCATCACTCTGAGGGAAAGCCGGAGCGCCGATCGGAACATCTGGTCGGCGGTCCTCCGGAACCGGGAGAGATTCTGCCCGGGCCCGCGCTATGAGATAACCGATATCGTGGACAGGATCGGGGGCGGGGACGCCTTTGCCGCCGGATTGATCCACGGGCTCGACTTGTTCGGCGATGATGAAAAGGCATTGGCCTTCGCCGTCGCGGCTTCCTGCTTGAAGCATTCGCTCCCGGGCGATTTCAACCTGGCCTCGGAAAGCGATGTATTGGCCCTGATGAAGGGAGAGAAATCAGGCCGGGTCCAGAGGTAAGAGAGCCAACCGGCGGAAGAAGTGAAGATGAGAAGAGAAGAAGTCCTCGATATCATCCTGTCCACCAAGGTCATCGCCGTGATCCGGATGTCGGACACAGGGAAGCTTGCCCGGGTTGTCGAGGCGATCAAGAAAGGCGGGGTGCGCGCCATCGAGATCACGATGACAACACCGTCTGCCCTCGACCTCATCGCCGAAATGGCCAAGAGGAAGTCGGCCGGGACGGTTGTCGGTGCAGGGACGGTCCTCGATGCGGCGACGGCCGAAAAAGTCATCCGGGCAGGGGCGGAGTTCGTCGTCTCCCCCGTCACCAATTTCGATGTGATCGCGGCCTGCAGACGGAACGACACTTTTGTAGCGCCGGGCGCTTTCTCGCCGACCGAGATTGTGGCTGCCTGGGAGAAAGGGGCGGACGTGGTCAAGGTCTTTCCCGCGACCTCGGTCGGGCCCAAGTATTTCCAGGACCTCAAAGGTCCGCTCCCACAGGTCCGCCTGATGCCCACGGGCGGCGTGAATGTCGAGAATGCCCGGGAATTCATCCGCAGCGGCGCCTGCTGCGTCGCCATCGGAACGGCGCTCCTCGATAAAAAGGCTATTGCCGCCGAGGATTGGGACGTTCTGACCGATAAGGCCAAGGCCCTCATGGAATCGCTGCATTGAGCGCCGTCAGATAGGAGGATTAAAAAGCGATGGTCCAGGTTTGACGCCGGTTATGATAAAATTCTACTTTGAGGTGAGAAGATGAACCGACGGAGTTTTCTCAAGACATCGCTTTCCTCTTTGGGCGCCGTTCCGGTTTTCCGTTTCGGTGGACCGGACGCGGGAGTGGAGGGAAAAAAGACCAAGATCGCGATCGTCAAAACTCAGGACCGCGGGTCAGGGGTCAAGGATGCAGTCCGCCTTCTCGACCTCCCTCCTATGAAGGGAAAACGCATCTTCCTCAAACCCAACTTTAACACCGCCGACCCGTTTCCGGCCGGAACGCACAACGATACGCTGACTGCGCTCATCCGGGAGATCAAGTCCCGGGGCGCAGAGGGGATCACCTTGGGCGAGAGGAGCGGCCCTCCGCCGACACAGAAGGTGATGGAGGACAAGGGAATTTTTGCCCTGTCCAAGGAGCTGGGATTTAAGATCGTCAATTTCGAAGACCTGGCGGAAGCCGATTGGAGGCACTTTAATCCTCCGGGGTATCATTGGCCCGAGGGGTTCTTTGTGCCCAAGCCGCTCGTCGAAGCGGAGTACATCGTCGCTACCTGCTGTCTGAAGACGCACCAGTACGGAGGCGTCTTTACCATGTCGTTGAAGCTCGCCGTGGGAGCAACGCCTAAAAGATTGATGCGGGACCTCCACAGCTCTCCCGACCAGAGGCTGATGATCGCCGAGATCAACGCCGCCTATTCGCCCAAGCTCATTGTCATGGACGGCCTGGAGGCATTTGTCGACGGCGGCCCATCGACGGGTAAGAAGGCCGGGGCCGACATTGTAATCGCCGGCACAGACCGAATCGCTGTGGATGCGGTTGGAGTCGCGGTCCTGAAAGAATTGGGGTCCAATGATGCCATAATGGGCCATAAGATCTTTGAGCAGGAGCAGATCAGCCGGGCCGCAGAGCTCGGCCTGGGAGTTTCCACGCCCCAGCAGATCGAACTGGCGACCTCGGATGAGACAAGCCGGCTCTACGCCGAAAAGCTGAACGCCATCCTTGCCCAGGGATAACCCGGTGAGCGTCTCGGATACTATTCCCTCCCGTCGGACGGTCCGCCGGTTCAAGCCGCTCGCTGTCGATCGTTCGCTGCTCGAGAAACTCGTGAACGCCGGCCGCCTCGCCCCATCTGCCGGAAACCTCCAGCCCCTTGAGTTTATCGCAGTCGATGACGAGGAGATCCGCGGGGCGGTATTTCCCTGCCTGCGCTGGGCCGCCTACATAACTCCTCGGGGAAATCCCGGGCCCGGCCAGGAACCGATGGCCTATATCGTACCGCTCGTCAACCTCGCCGTGCGAGAAAAAGGCTTTGAATATGATGTCGGCGCGGCCATGGAGAACATGATCTTGGCCGCCAGGGAAGAAGGGCTGGGAAGCTGCTGGCTGCTCTCCGTGGAGAGAGAGAAGCTGGCCGAAATCCTGAGCGTCCCCGAGGGATACAGGGTCGATTGTGTCCTTGCCCTGGGCTACCCCGCCGAGAGTCCGGTTACGGAAGAATTCACGGGATCAGTCAAGTACTGGCAGGATGCGGAAGGGGTGCTCCATGTCCCCAAGAAACCTCTGCGGTCGGTGTTCCATATCAACCGCTTTGGCTGAACTCACTCTCCGGCCACGGTCAGCGCTCCGATTTTGATGGTCGGGCCGCAGACCGGGGCGCGGAAATCCAGGTCGTTGCCTACCATTTCAACTCGGCTTAGGATCTGCTCCAGGTTCCCGGCAATGGTCACCTCGGAAACGGGATAGGCGATCTCTCCGCCTTCCACCCAAAGGCCGAACGCGCCGCGCGATATATCTCCGGTGACCGGGTTGAGCCCGTGCCCGATGGTCCGGGTCAGGAGCAGGCCTCTCTCTGTAGAAGCGATGATCTCCTGAGGTGAGGCGTTCCCGGGCAGGAGATAGAAATTGTTCGGCCCGATTCCTGTCCCATCCGAGTTTCCGGTCGTGGGGAGTTTCAATTTGCGGCCGGCGTAGGTGTTGCAGAGAAATTGGAGGAGGACGCCTCGATCGAACACAGTGGTCTTACGGCAGGGAACGCCTTCGCTATCGAAGGGCCGGGAGCCGAGCCTTCCGGGCATCAGCCCATCGTCGATGACAGTGATGTTTTTGTTCCCGATCCGTTCCCCCAGCCTGCCGGCTAGAAACGTCGTTTTCTGGTAGACAGCGACAGCAGAGATGCAGGCGAACAGGAACCCCACGAGCCAATCAGTCATCCCCGGTTCAAAAACCACGGGCACGGTCTGCGTCCGTATCTTCCGGGGTTTGAGCTGCCGGACCGTTCTCACAACGGCTTTCTTGGCCACTGTCTCGGGCGACTCTAGGTTTTTGAAGAAACGATCCACGGAAACCCAATAATCCTCTACCTTATTGTCGGTCTCTCCAGCCTGGAGTCCGACGCTCAGGCTGCAGAACGTCTGGTCATAGGTGCCGAGAAAACCGTTGGACGCTGCCAGGACGGTCGTAACCTCATTGGTTATGAAGCTCGCCCCGTGGGAATTCGTGATCCTCTTGTCCTCCAGGGCGATCCGTTCGGTCTCTAAAGCCAACTTGATCTTCTGGGCGGCCCCGAGCTTTGCGACCTCAGGGTCGAAGAGGCGGAGCGGGGGAATATCGACCCTTTCAGACGAAAGAGGAGGGAGACCGGCGCATTCGTCACGGCTGCCCAGCGCCGTGCGGCTGACGGCGTTCCTGATCAGCCGCTGAACAGTCTCTTCTTGGAGGTCGGAAGAGTTAGCATGGGCGGTTTTCATGTCTTTAATGACGCGGAAGCTCAGAACGCGGGATCCGGCTTCGACCAGGCTTTCGATCTGTCCTTGGCGCACGTCCACGCTGAACTCGCGGCCATAGCTCACGGTGGCCTCGACTTCATCGCTGCCGCATTCTTTGGCGAGGCGAACAATGCGCTCGGCCAGCCCGAGGAGAGGATCGACAATGGAGGTCTCAGTCATGACTGGCCTCCTACGGTCATCCGGGAGATCTTGATTGTCGGACAGCCGTCCGTTACCGGCACTTCCTGGCCTTCCTTGCCGCAGGTCCCCGTCTGGAGGCCGAAGGAGAGGTCGGCGCCGACTCTTTCGATTTTCTGGAGGATGTCGATGTTCGTGCCGATGAGCGTGGCCTGCTTGATAGGGGCCGTTAGACGTCCCTCCTCGATCAAATACCCGGCGCTGATCGAGAAAGTGAACTTCCCGGAATCCTCGACCTGCCCGCCCTCGAATTTCTCCGCATAGATGCCTTTGGCCACGGATTTGAGGATATCCTCGGGGTCGTCCTGGCCCCGGTCTACGTAGGTGTTGGACATGCGGGGGATAGGGATGCAGGTGTAGTCCTGCCGCCGGGCGTGCCCGGTGAGCGGACGGCCCATCAGGCGGGCCGACAGTCTGTCCTGCAGAAACGAATGGACGACACCTCTGTCGATGAGCAAGGTTTTCTCCGGCGGGGTGCCTTCGTCGTCGATATTATAAGAACCGCGGAAGGAGGGCAGCGTCGGGTCGTCATAGATCGTGAGGAGGGGAGACCCGACCTTCTGACCGAGCTTGTCCCAGAAGATCGAGGTCTTCTTGGGGTTAAAATCGGCCTCGAGCAGGTGGCCGACGGCCTCGTGGACGAGGACCCCGGCATGTCCGGGGGCAAGGACGACCGGCATCTCGCCGGCCGGCGCCTCGACGGCTTCGAGGAGCAGCAGCGCTTCCTCGGCCGCTTCCCGGCCGATCCGCTCCGGCGAGAACGTCTGTCCGAAGTATTCGAGGCCGACGCGGCCGCCCCCCCCTGAAAACCCGAATTCCTTGCGCTTGTCCTTCTCCGCCACGGCCGTGCAGACGAGTTTCACTTGAGGGCGGGCATCTTCGGCCGCCCAGCCCTCTGAATTGGCCACAAAGACATACTGGACGTGGTCCTGGAAAAGGGCTTTCACTTTCTTGATCTTGGCGTCGGACTTCTGGCAGGAGAGGTAGGCGCGCCGGACAAGATTGATCTTGTCCTGGAGAGAGGCCTGATGGGCGGGGCGAGTCAGCGGGTAGCGGTCCTCAGATCTCGGAGCTCTCCGGAAATCCGGCAGGAAGGCCGTCTTTTCCGAATCGGCGATAGAGGCCGCGGTCAGGGCCGCTTTACGGATACTGTCAAACGAGAGGTCGTTTGTATAGCCGTAGCCTGTCTTTTCTCCTGAGATCACCCGGACCCCAAAGCCGAGGCTGATGCTTTCGGCGGTCTCCTTGATGATGTCCTCCTCCATGTTGATAAAACTGTAGACGCGGTATTCGGCATAGATCTCGGCGAAATCCCCGCCGCGCGAAAGGGCCAGTTCGAGCGCTTTTCTTCTCCCCGTATCGGCCATCTGGAAGTGGTCTTCAAAGGCGATCATGCGGTCCTCTTTCTTCGGAAGTACGGCCAGGCAAGAATCAGGATACTGGCGATGCCCAGCGAGTACTCGAAGATGTTGCTCAGGAGGTGAACCCCTATGCCCGAGAGTACGGCCAGCCGGGGATCGAAATCCATCAGCCTGAAGGTGAGCGCCCAGGCCGATTCCCAGGTGCCGAAACCGGCCAGCCCCTTGATAGGAAAGGCCGAGGTCAGCTCCGCTCCGCTCAGCCCAAGGATGAAAGTCCAGAAACTGAGGTCGCTGAGCGATAGACCGTGGCTGCGGAGAAGAGCGAAGAAAAGAGCGAATACTGAGATATACTTGGCCAGCCTGATAAGGAGGGAAAGAACGAAAATCGGGATGGCTTTCCCCCTTTGGCGAATGTCTTCCAGGCTCTGGATGGTCAGCTCGAATTTTCGAATGGCGGACCGAGATGCCTCTCTCTCTTCGATCCTCCCGAACCGGAGAAGACGCCGGAAGACGGCGAGAGAGTACCGGGCCACTGGGATGAGCTTCCAATAGACGAGGAAAACGAGGAGGAAGAAGACAGCCGCGAGGATGAGAAGAGCCGGAGTGGATAACGTGTTGGCGCCCAGGCCGACGGCGATGAGGGAGACGAGGAGGAAGGGGCTGATCGTCAGGAAATCGAGGACAAACGCCAGGACGAAGCTCGAGGTGGCGGTTTCGAAAGGGAAGCCGAGCCTCTTGTTGAGCACGTAGATGTAAGAAAGAGAGCCGAGCCGGGCGGGGAGGAGGTCGATCAAACTATTCCGGATGAACGTGACGAGAAACATGTTCGGCCAACTGATCGGCTGCGGCCGGAGCAGCCACTTATAGCGCCAGGCACGAAGCCAGGCGGCGACGAGTGCCACCGCCATGTACACGAGCAGTGCGGGGACGAAAGTACGGGATAAGGTGCGGACGACGTCCTCCGTTTTGACTTGCGAGAGCAGGAGCCAGAGCAGGCCGAAGGAGACGAGCGCGGACAGGGCGATGTAGACCAGCTTGTTCTTAAGCATGAGGGAATATTCTATGCTCTGCCCGCTGATTGTCAAACTGCGCGCTTCCCTTGGACCGTTCCGGTTTGATACAATGTTGCCGCAAATCATGATCCAAGGAGGGAATCGATGCGTTCTTTGATCCACTCGGATCTGTTCTTTGTCGTGGTATGGGTCTTGTTTGGATATGCAATTTTGTTTGGATCCGATGAGGCGAAGGGGCCGCAGGCGCCGACCGGGCTGCGCTGTGAGTACCTGGTCAATCCGCTCGGCGTGGACACCCAGAAGCCGCGGTTCTCCTGGATTCTCGAACACAGCGAACGGGGACAAGGCCAGTCCTCATATGAAATTCTGGTTTCTGCGCAGCCAAACGCTGAGGCGGGAGACCTTTGGGCGAGCGGGAAGGTGGATTCGGCCGATTCGACTCAAATTGTCTATGCCGGGAAAGCGCTCCAAAGCGGCAGCACCTATTATTGGAGGATCAGATATTGGGACAAAGACGGCCGCCAGAGCCCCTTCAGTCAGGTCGCCTGCTTCGATACAGGGCTTTTTTCTCGAGACGATTGGAAGGGGAAATGGATCGGCGGGAAGGACCGGCTCCGCCAGGAATTTAACTTGGCGAAGAAGGCCGTCAGGGCGCGGGCTTATGTCTGCGGACTCGGCTACTCCGAGCTTCGGCTGAACGGGCACAAAGTCGGCCGGAATGTCCTCGACCCCGCTTGGACGACCTACGACAAGCGTGCTCTATACGACACCTACGATGTGACCGGGTATCTCCAGCCGGGCCCAAACGCTGTTGCCGTGATGCTCGGCCAGGGATGGTTCAAGGCCACCGTGCTCCTCATCCAGATCAACATCGAGCTCGAGGGTGGGGAGAAGGTCCAGTTGGTGAGTGATGCCTCCTGGAAAGGGACGAATGGTCCAATCGTCGAGAACAGTGTCTACAACGGGGAGACATACGACGCCCGGCTCGAGTCGCCCGGCTGGGACCGGCCCGGCTATGAAGACGGCCGGTGGAGCGCGGCGGAGGTGGTCGCCGGCCCCAAGGGCGTTCTCTCGGCCCAGATGATGCCGCCCATTCAGGTGGTGGACACAATCGTCCCGCTCAAGATGGCCAGTCCCAGACCTGGAGTCTACGTCTATGATATGGGTCAGAATTTCAGCGGCTGGGCCCAGCTCCGGGTGCGTGGACCGAGGGGGACGGCGGTTAAGCTGCGTTTCGCCGAGCTTCTCTATGATAACGGAATGATCAACCAGGAGAACCTGCGCGCTGCCCGGGCAGCGGACGTTTATATTCTCAAGGGCGAAGGGGAAGAAGTCTGGGAGCCCCGCTTCACCTACCACGGCTTCCGGTATGTCGAGCTCAGCGGCTTTCCGGGCGTCCCTGCGGTCAATTCCGTCCGGGGACGGGTCGTCCACTCGGCCGTCGAGCCGACAGGGAGCTTCGCCTGTTCCAAACCGGTCCTGAACAGCCTGCAGAGGATCATTATCTGGGGACAAAAAACGAACCTCCACAGCATCCCGACCGACTGCTGCCAGCGGGACGAGCGCATGGGCTGGATGGGCGACGCCCAGGGGACGGCGGAGGAGGCCATCTACAACTTCGATATGGCCGCGTTCTACACCAACTTCCTCCGCGACATCCGCGACGTCCAGGACGAAAAAGGCACGATCACGGACACGGTGCCCCATATCTGGGGATCGCGGCCGGCTGACCCGGCCTGGGGAACGGCCTATCCGCTGATCGCCTGGTATGTTTATCAGTACTACGGCGACCGGCGGATCCTCGAAGAAAATTATGATGGCATCAAAAAATACGTCGAGTTCCTGCGCACCCGGACTGAGAACGGCCTGGTCAAGTTCAGCTACTACGGGGACTGGGTGGCCGTGGACAGGACGCCTGGTGACATCGTCTCTTCGTTCTATTATTACTATGATGTCAAGGTCCTAGTCGAAATGGCCAAGGTCCTCGGAAAAGAGGCCGATGCTAAAGCCTATGAAGATCTGGCCGCGGCCATTAAGACGGCCTTCCACCGCGAATACTTCGATCCGGAGATAAGGGGCTACGCCAACGGCACGCAGACCGCCAATGCCCTTCCGCTCTTCCTGGACCTGGTGCCCGAGAAGATGAGGGGAGCCGTCTGGGGAAGCCTGTTTGACAATATCGTGTATAAGAATAACTCCCATCTCACGACGGGCATCATCGGCACCAAGTACATCATGGAGCTTCTGACCAACAACGAAAACTCCGACCTGGCCTACGACATCGCCACCCAAACGACCTACCCGAGCTGGGGATACATGATCGAGAACGGCGCCACCACCCTCTGGGAGCTCTGGCAGCTTAGGCAGGGACCGTCGATGAATTCCCATAACCACCCGATGTTCGGGAGCGTAGGGTCCTGGCTCTATAAGGCGCTCTCGGGAATCAACCTCGCGCCCGGGTCCGTGGGGTTCGAAAAAATCCGGATTGCGCCCCAGACGGTAAGGGACCTGAGCTATGCCGCCGGGTCGACGAGAACGGTTCGGGGCGAAGTGTCGTCGTCGTGGTCGCGTGACGCACAAGGCCTGCGGCTGGAAGTCGTCATCCCGGTGGGAAGCGAGGCCGAGGTGGTTATCCCCAAATTTAACCTCGAGAATATAGTGATCAAGGAAGGCGGTCAGGTGGTTTGGGACGGCCAGGGATACAAAGCCGGAGTTCAGGGTATCCGGAGTATCGAGAAGGCCCAGACGGGCTTTCTGATCAAAATCGGCTCCGGCCGGTACACCTTTAACCTCCAGGGAGATTGAACCTAAGGCCGGCTCATCTTACTTTCGATCGCGTATCGTTATATCGGCCGGCTGTGGGGTTGACAGACCTATATCCTATTATTATTATAGTATTAGTAGTAATTAAGCGCTGGTTGGAGACAATCATGGCTAAGATCAGGGCAATCGACAGCTTATCCCGGAGCCGGCCGACCATTGAGGGGGCCGGCGTCCGACTCAAGCGGGCCTTCGGCTCCGCCGATGTTCCTCGTTATGACCCGTTCTTGCTGCTGGATGATTTTCATTCAGATAGGCCGGGCGACTATATGGCCGGTTTCCCCTGGCACCCACACAGGGGGATTGAGACCGTCACCTACATGATATCCGGAGAAGTCGAGCACGGCGACAGCATGGAAAACAAAGGTATCATACAGTCCGGCGAAGTCCAGTGGATGACGGCAGGAAGCGGGATCATCCATCAAGAGATGCCCCGCCGTCAGAACGGCACCCTCTGGGGGCTCCAGCTCTGGGTCAAC
>Ga0154855_1261_pt9 | contig 10811 bp, 12 predicted proteins | sample Rifle2008BG19ft_FD_105827 | JGI IMG/M metagenome (GOLD analysis project Ga0154855, IMG submission 105827) | Candidatus Aminicenantes bacterium RBG_19FT_COMBO_58_17 | reverse complement strand
TGGCGCTAGAATAAATCAAAGGGATAAATGCCATGAGAAAGACGATCTTCGTTCTTCTTCCGGTGGTCATGCTTCTGTCAAGCGCTTGTGTGATAGCGGTCGTGGATTCTAAGTCCCAAGGACAATACTGGCCGAAGAGCACATTCCGCAAGAGTCTCGACCTGAAATCCGGCGCAGCGGTTTCTCTTGAGAACAGCAACGGCGATATCGAGATATCCGGCTGGGGAGACGAAAGGATCGAGATCTCCGCCGAAGGAAATCGGGAGTCTCCCAAATCGGCAGGAATCTATTTTCTTGACCAGCGGTTCTCTCCTCCCGATGTTCAGGTCCGGAGCACGGGCGATTCGGTGAGGATCAGGACAAGAGAGATTGGATATGAGGACGGGCAAGGTGTCGTGCATTATGTTCTGAATATTCCTCACTCCGTCAACCTGGACAGCGTTCGGAACGGCCGGGGCAGAATCGCTGTTTCCGATATCTACGGCAGGGCACTCCTGGATGCTGAGGAAGGGGAGATCAAGATCAGCAACTTTTCCGGTTCCCTGGACGTCCGGCTGGGGAGCGGCGCCGTGGAAGCGGAACTCCTGGACCTCAGGCCGCGGGACAGCATCCGCATAAAGGTTGAGCGCGGGGATATCGTTCTCCTGCTGGAGCCGAGTGTTGCGGCTCAACTCATCGCTGAAGCCCCGGCGGGAAATATTTTTAGCGAGCTCGAGCTCGATCAGCCGTTGCCCGCCAAAAAAGTGTCTGCTAAGCTGGGAGATGGCCAAGCTTCGATCGAGTTGACGGCCGTCGAGGGAGATATCAGGGTCCGAAAGGTGGAAGAAATACCATGAACGAAGAGAAAAAAGATTTACTCGAAGAAAAAATCGAGGAAAAGGAGATTGGGGATCAGCTGCCCGAAGAGGGGGATGAAGAGGAGGCCAGGAAAAGTCTTTTTACGAGGGCCCTGGTCATCCTCGCAATTCTGGCCCTAGCAGGCGCGCTCTATTATTTCTTGATCTATAAGAAGGCAGACAAAGACAAGGGATCGCTTGAAGTGCCGCCGGCTGCGGTCCAGGACAGAGAGATCCCTCTGCCCGCGTCTTCTGATACATCCAAGCCGCCCGTCGAGTTGGATAAGAGCGATGACCTCGTCCGTCAGTTGGCCAAAGAGATCTCCTCGCATCCGCGGCTCGCCCAATGGCTGCAGAGCAGAGGCCTGACCCGGCGGTTCGTGGCCGCTGTCGATAACATCGCCAACGGGCTGAGCCCCCGGGCCCACATCGATTTCTTCCTGCCTCCGGGGGAATTCGTGGCCATCAAGAGAGGCAGTGTCTATTTCGCCGACCCGGAAGGATACAGCCGCTATCATACCGTGGCGGACGTCTTCGTTTCTCTGGACAGCAAGCAGTGCGTCTCGCTTTTCCGGGCCCTCAAGCCACTTTGCCAGGAAGCGTACAGAGACCTCGGCTATCCCGATCAGGATTTCGAACAGACGATTCTCAGGGCTATCATTGAGCTCCTGGAAACGCCGGTCGTCGAAGGCGACATCATCCTGGAGAAAGCCGTCCTCAACTATGTTATGCTCGACCCTGAGTTGGAAAGCCTGAGCGACGCCCAGAAGCACCTGCTCCGGATGGGGCCTGAGAATGTCGGCGCCATCCAGGCAAAGATGCGGGAGATGGCCATCGCGCTGGGTTTTGCTGAATCGCGTCTGCCGAAGGCTCGGGTTTATACTCCGGCTGGCCGGGAATCCTGAGGCCGGGGCAAAAGATTCACCCTTCCTGCGGTTTTTCAGCCCAGCGGAAAGGCTCGGCCCGGTCGAAGTCCGGGAAGAGATGATCCTCCGGGCCGAAGGTCTCCGGCTGGATGAACATCCGTTCAAACCCCAGCTCATAGGCCCTGGACAGGACTTCCCCGTATTCTTCCGGAGACAGGGGCCTCCGCAGTTCTTCAGGGGCCCTATAGCAGGGGTGATATTGGCTCATCAGGCTGACGGCCACGCTATTGCCGAGCTCAGCGGCCAGCCATTCCAAGACGGCCGTTGAATCCTTGGCCTGACCGGGGAGGACGAGATGGCGGACGACCAGGCCGCGCTGGGCGATCGACTGGTCGTTCAAGACGAGAACGGGCTGCTGAAAAGCCATTTCTTTGATGGCTTCACCGGCTCGCCCGAAATAGTCCGCCGCCCCCGAGAACCTCAGGGAGAGCTCGGAAGATAAGTATTTAAGGTCGGGCAGGTAGATATCGATAATCCCTTCGAGAGAGGCCAGGACCGAGGCCTTTTCGTACCCGTTGGAGTTGGAGACGAGAGGGATTTCCAGGCCCTTTGAGTAGGCGATCCGCAAGGCCCTGAGGATGGGCAGGATAAAGTGAGAGGGCGAGACCAGGTTGATGTTGAGCGCTCCCTTTTCCTGGAGGTCGAGCATCAGCCCGGCCAGATCCTCGTCTCCGACCGGCCGGCCCTGCCCGAGCCAGCTCAGCTGGTAGTTCTGGCAAAAGCGGCACTTCAGGTTGCAGCCTGTAAAGAAGATCGTCCCCGATCCTGAACGAGTCGGCCCTTTTCCCTCTCTATCACCGGAGCAATCCCCAGAGCCGCTCAGGATCGGCTCTTCGCCGAAATGGAGAAGGGCGTGGGAAACCGTGGCCATATTCCCACTCTCACAAAATCCCTTTTCGCTGTCCGTTCGGTCAACCCCGCAATCGCGGGGGCAGAGGCGGCAGTTCGTCTCGTGCGTCCGGAGCCGCGCCAGGGCGGAGTCTATCTTGTCCATTTTTCTCCGGGCGATCATGTCCGCTTTGGTATCCTCATCCATTCTAGCAGAATCATCCTTCACTTGACACCGCAGGGGATGTGTATTAATTAAACCCTTTCCCGCCCCGACCGAACAGCGGGAGGCGGTTTTCCCCGAGGAGTAATGATGGACTTTCTCTTGCGGCTGCTCGATTTCGTCTTGCATCTCGATAAGCATCTGAGCTCTTTGGTCCAGTCCTATGGACTCTGGACCTACTTAATCCTCTTTGTGATCATCTTCCTGGAAACGGGCCTGGTGGTCACGCCTTTCCTGCCCGGTGACTCTCTGCTCTTTGCGGCCGGGACGTTCGCCGCGGCCAAAGCCCTTAACGCGCTCTGGCTGTTTATCGTCCTCAGCGCCGCAGCCATCCTCGGAGATACGGTCAACTATTGGATCGGTCATTTCATCGGCCCGAGAGTCTTCCATCAGGAAAAATCCCGGTTCTTCAAGAAAGAACACCTGGACCGGACGCACCGTTTTTATGAGAAATACGGGGCCGAGACTATCATCATCGCCCGCTTCGTACCGATCATCCGGACGTTCGCCCCGTTCGTGGCCGGCGTCGGGAGGATGAGCTATTGGAAATTCATCAGCTATAACGTCATCGGCGGGATCGGTTGGGTCGCCCTGTTCGTTTTCGGCGGGTACTTTTTCGGAAACATTCCTTTCATCAAGAGAAATTTCGGCCTGGTCATCATCGCCATCATCATCGTTTCGACGATCCCGGCCGTAGTCGAGTTCTACCGCCACAGCCGGGCGTCCCGTCGTCAGACCAAGCCCTGAATGATCTTTTTCCAGGAGGGATTGGACAAGGCCGCATAGTCCGTGAGATCGGTGTGCAGGGGAGTCACCGAGATGAAGCCGCGGGCGACGGCCCAGACATCGCTTGTCCTGTCTCCGATCGGAGTGGGTTTTCCCGAGCCGATCCAGTAATAGGTGTTGTCACGGGGATCTCTTTTTTCAACGATCTCAGGATCGTAGCGTTTTTCGCCGAGTTTGGTCATCCTGGCTCCCTGGATCGGCGGCGCAGGAATGTTGACGTTGAGGGTCAGCCCGGCCGGCAGTCGTTTCTTGAGAATCCTCTTCGCCAGCTTAAAGATGAACTCGGCCGAGAGATCGAAGTCATGCTCGCCCTGGACATTCGGAACGGCAGAGACAGCGACCGAGGGGATCCCCAGGAATGTCCCCTGGATAGCGGCGGCCACCGTGCCGGAATAGGAAATGTCCTGCTGGCCCAGGTTCGGACCGCGGTTGATCCCGGAGATGATCAAACAGGGGCTCCGCTGCAGGATCATCTTGAGGGCCAGATAGATGCAGTCGGCCGGCGTGCCGTCCACGGCAAAGACGTCCCTCTTGATCCTCTCCACCCGGAGGGGGCGGCGGAGAGTGAGCGATAGAGAAGTGGCGCTCTTTTCGCGGTCCGGGGCGACAACGACGGTTTCGGCCGCCCGTTTGAGATGTCTGGCCAGGGCCAGAATCCCATCCGCAAAATAGCCGTCGTCATTGGTCAGGAGGATCAGGGGCTTCATCGGTGCCTATGGTGTCAGGAGCGGATCATGACCAGCATCATCTTAAATCTATTCACCGCCCTCAGGGCGTGGGGTTCATTGGCCGGCATGATGATCATTTGGCCCCCCTTCAGCCGGTGGCTGCGGCCGGAAATCGTGATCTCCGTCTCTCCGTCGATCACATAGACGAGGGCGTCAAACGGTGCCGTATGCTCGCTCAGCCCCTGGCCTTCATCAAACGCGAAAATCGTGACGTTGCCCGTCTTCTGGCTGACGATCTCGCGGCTCACGATCGAGCCGGCCTGATAATCGACCAGTGTAATCAGGTCGAGATTCATAGCTTTGAGGTCTCCGGCCGTTTTCTGTTTCTGGATGGGACTCATCTCATTTTCTCCAGACTCCGATTCTCATTCCTGTTCTCCTTGTTCCCGCTCCGACATCACCAAGCCGAAGCATTCCTTTCAGAATCTGCCTTTCGGCCGATATCCTAGGGGGAAAGATGGTCGGGACGGGCGGATTCGAACCGCCGACCCCATGCACCCCAAGCATGTGCGCTACCAGGCTGCGCCACGTCCCGAATCGAGAGTTAACATTATACCAAAAAAAGGGGGTCTTTTTACAGCTTTTTGGACTTTTTTTCGAGCGTGGCGGCGATGTCCTGGAGCTCCGCGCGGACTTCGACCAGGGCCTTCTTCAGGCGGTCCGGATGGAGCGGCTCGGCCGACCGGCCTTCGAATTCTGCCTGGATCTTGCGCTTGGCCCCGGCCAGGGTGAGGCCTTCTTTGACCAGAAGCTCCTTGAGCCTGAGGATAATGTCCAAGTCTTTCTGGCGGAATATCTTCTGGCCGCTGCCCATCTGGCCGGCATGGAGAAAGGGGAAGTCCTTTTCCCATCTCTCGATGACCTTGGGTTCGAGCTCGGCGATTCGACTGACTTCATCGAGCCGGTAAAAGAGCTTGCCCGCGTCCTTCTCGCTATTCATTTAAATTCTTTTCTAACCATAGCATGACTCGGAAGACCCGTCAAGGCGAGGGTTCGGGGAACACCCCCAATTCATGATATAATCGGTTCCCACATGCCCAAGGAACAGAACGCCACCATGACGCCGCTGGCCGAGCGGATGAGGCCCCATTCCTTGGACCGGTTTCATGGCCAAGAACACCTCCTGGGCCAGGGAAAGATCCTATCCCATCTGATCGAATCCGGCCGCCTTGTCTCTCTCATCTTCTGGGGGCCGCCGGGATCGGGCAAGACTACTCTGGGGGTGATGCTGGCCAAGCACTTCGACTTGCCGTGTCTTTTCTTCTCCGCCGTACTCTCCAGCATCAAAGAAGTCAAGGATGTGATGGCCAAGGCCGAAAACCACAGGAAGATGTACGGCAAGCCGACGATCATTTTCATCGACGAGATCCACCGCTTCAACAAGGCCCAGCAAGGCGCCTTCCTTCCGTATGTCGAGAGGGGAGACATCATCCTCTTCGGGTCCACAACCGAAAACCCCTCCTTCGAGGTCATCGCTCCGCTCCTTTCCCGCACCAAAGTCCTGCTGCTCCAGCCGCTCTCGGGAGAAGCGCTCTCACGGATCCTGGATGAGGCCCTGGCCGACGAGGAGCGCGGGCTGGGGAGCTCGAAGACCGCCCTTGATGATCCGGCCCGGCAGCTCATCATAGACTACGCCAACGGCGATGCCCGGCGGGCCCTTAACTCTCTCGAGATTGCCGCCAGTCTGGCCAGCGGTCCGCGCATCGGGCAGGACGAAGTCCAGGAAGCCCTCCAGAAGAGGATCCTCCTTTACGACAAGAGCGGCGAGGAACACTTCAACCTGATCTCGGCCCTGCACAAGAGCCTGCGAAACAGCGATGTAGACGCTTCCCTCTACTGGCTGGCGCGGATGGTTTTTTCGGGGGAAGACGTCCTCTACATCGCCCGCCGCCTGGTCAGGTTTGCGTCCGAGGACATCGGCCTGGCCGATCCGCAGGCGCTCTCGATCGCCCTTCGGGCCAAGGAAGCCTACGATTTCCTCGGCTCACCGGAAGGCGAGCTGGCCCTGGCGGAAGCGGTCATCTACATGGCCTCTGCGCCTAAGAGCAATCGGGCTTATGCCGCCTACAGCAAGGCGATGAAAGATGTGGAGGCCAGCCCGCACGAGCCCGTCCCTCTCCAGATTCGCAACCCCGTCACCCGGTTGATGAAGGACGTCGGCTACGGCACGGACTATGCCTACGCCCACGATTTCGCTTTCTCGACAACCGACATGGAGACGTTCCCAGAGAGGCTGAAAGGGCGGCGCTACTATACGCCTGGGAATATGGGCCTGGAAAAGGAGATTAAGAAAAGGATCGACTGGTGGCTGAAGATCAAGGAGAAGATTCAGGCGGAATCAAGTCCCGAGAAGAAGACCGAGGGCTGACGTCCCTATCCTTCCTCTTCTTTTTGCTTCATCAAGTAATAGATTTCCCAGCTGATATCGTCGGCCAAACAGCCGATACAGGAGGTTTTGGTCGTGGCCAGCTCGCCTTCCGAGATCTTGTCTTTCAGGATTTTTTTGACTCTTTTCCGGATCTTGTAGAGGACGATGTAGTTCACCATCGGCTTTCTTTCGAGAATCATACCAGCTTAATACCCCCCAAGTAAAGATTGAGGGAGGAGAGTCAAAATGATATGATTAGGCCCCGACGAGGAGAGGAGTGAAAAAAGCCCCTGTCTTTTTCCTGGTCTTGCTGGCATGTTCCTGCTCCTTTTTCCGGCCGAAGATCAAACCCTACCCGACGGGCGTGGTTTTTCCCCTGGAAATCGCCGGTCAGGTTCCGTTTGAAGGCAGGCTCAACCGTACCTTGGCCAGGGGGGAGGACGGCCGCCTTTATTTCTCGACTGACCGGGGGCATTTGTACTGCCTGGACAGCGCAAAGCAGGAGATATTTTGGCACCAGGCCAACCCATCGCCGTTCGGCGGCCCGCCTTCGCTCGGTCCAGAGAGGCTCTTCGTCTGGGACCAAGACAATATCGTCTTCTGTTTCGACCGGCAGGGGAATCTAGTCTGGAAAACGAAGGCTACTGATAGGATCTCCAGCCCGATCTCCCAAGACCGGGAGAGGATTTATGTGGGCACTGAAGCGGGTGACCTTCTCGCCCTGAGCCAAGCCACTGGGGAACCAGTCTGGCGCTTCCGGGCCAAAGGAGCCATCGCGGCCGCCGCTGTGTTTTATGGGGACATGATCATCCAGGGGTGCGCTGATGGTTCGGTCTATCTGCTCAGCCCGAAGGGAGTTCGGCGAGCTTCCATCGATATCGGCAGCCCTATCTTGGCCACTCCGCTCGTGGACGGACATCTTCTGTATGTCGGCACCGAGGATTTCTCCTTTCACTGCTTTGACTTGAGGAGCAGGAAGAGAAAATGGAGGATCAGGGCGGGGGGAAGGCTTCTCGTGTCTCCCAGCGCGGACGAGAAGCGGGTTTATTTCCAAGCTTCCAACAGCGTTCTCTATGCCTTGGATAAGAGCAGCGGCGACATCGTTTGGTGGTGGATTGCCCCCTCGCGGAGCTCTTATGAACTCGGGTTTGACGGACAGAGTGTTCTGGTCACATCGCATTCTCCTCTCCTTTTCTCGCTGGACCCGAGATCGGGGAAGACGGTCGGGAAATATGAGGCCAAGACAGAGATCAGGTCCAATCCCGTCTGGGCGGAGCCGTACCTTGTCTTCGCGACTTTCGATTCTTCGGCCGACCGGGGGATCATCAATTTTATCCGGAAGGAAGTGAAGGTCGAGATCTCGTCCTCTCTGTCCTCTCCGCAGCCGGCCGGGACCGACGTGAGTTTCACGGCCTCGGCTACGGGCTTCTATCTCCCCATGTTTGAGTTCTATCTGCGCCAGGGCGAAGAGAGGACCGTTGTCCAGAAGGCGGCCGACAAAAAGGCATGGATTTGGTTCCCCGAGAAGGAGGGGACCTACGCTATCGGTGTGAGGGTCAGTGACGAGAAACAGAGCAAAGAGGCCGAGATCCCCTTTGAGATCTCGAAGAAGAAAGAATAAGTATGACCAAGAATGTCGGGAAAGGAGTCGAAGGATGAAAAGAGAAGAGGCGCTCGACCTCCTTAAAAAGCACCTCCAGAACAAGAACCTGGTCAAACACTGCCTATCGGTTGAGGCCTGCATGAAGGCCGTGGCGGCGAGGCTCGGCCAGGACCCGGAGCCGTGGGGGCTGGCCGGTATTCTTCACGACCTCGATTATGAGTTGACCGAAAAAAGTCCGGAGCTTCACACCACCGAAACGGTCAAGATGCTCGAAGGTATGGGCATTTCTCCCCAGGTTGTTCATGCTGTCAAAGCCCATGCCGCCAAAGTGTCCTGCGAGAGCGCCATGGATTGGGCGATCTACTCCATCGACCCGCTGACCGGCCTGATCATCGCCGCAACCCTGATGCACCCTACAAAGAAGATAAGGGCGATCGACCTCGATTTCGTCAAGAGGCGCTACAAGGAGAAAAGCTTTGCCCGCGGGGCCAGGAGAGAAGAGATCGAGGAATGCCGAAACCTCGGCCTGGACCTGGATGAATTCATCTCCATCTGCATCGCCGCGATGCAAGGAATCGACGCCGACCTGGGCCTCTGATCCCTGGAAAAACGGGCCTGAGTTCGTGTATAATATTGCCTTATCATAGGAACCTGGCTTCTCCCTAGGAGCCAGAGAAATCATGTCTTTTACCCGAGGAGGAGGAATTCATGATCAACGCCATCGCCAAAATACCGACACCCGTTAATGAACCCGGTTTCGGCTATGCCCCGGGGACGCCGGAGCGAAAAGCCCTGAAAGACCAGCTGGCCAGACTGCTCGGACAGGAAATTGAGATCCCGCTCCTCATCGGCGGGAAGGAGGTCCGGACGGGAGACCTGGGCGACTGTCGCTGTCCCCATGACCACCGGCATCTCCTGGGCCGCTACCACAAGGCCGGGGCGGCCGAAGTCGAGAAGGCTGTCTCCGCCGCCAAAGCGGCCTGGAGAGATTGGTCGGAGATGGACTGGATGTCCCGGGCCGCCATTTTGCTCCGCGCGGCCGAGCTACTGGCCACCAAGTACCGCTATCTTCTCAACGCCGCGACTATGCTCGGACAGTCCAAGACCTGCCACCAGGCCGAGGTCGACTCCGCCTGCGAGGTCATCGATTTCTACCGCTTCAATGCTTATTACATGAGTCAGATTTACAGGCAGCAGTCCGAATCGGCGCCCGGCATCTGGGACTACATGGAATACAGGGCCTTGGAGGGTTTTGTCTTTGCCGTCACCCCGTTCAATTTCACGGCCATCGCCGCCAACCTTCCCACTGCGCCGGCGCTGATGGGCAACACGGTTCTCTGGAAACCCGCCTCTTCGGCTGTCTTTTCCTCCTATTACCTGACCCGGCTCTGGAAAGAGGCCGGGCTCCCGGAAGGCGTCATCAATTTCATCCCGGGATCGGGCCGGTATGTCGGAGATCCGGTCCTGGAAAAGCCCGACCTGGCCGGCGTCCATTTCACCGGCAGCACCTCGGTCTTTCAGGGCATGTGGAAGACGATCGGCGCCAACATTATGAAGTACAAGACGTATCCGCGGATCGTCGGCGAGACCGGCGGCAAGGACTTCGTCTTCGTCCATGCCTCGGCCGACGCCGATGTTGTAGTCACAGCCTTGATCCGGGGGGCCTTCGAATACCAGGGACAGAAGTGCTCGGCCGCCAGCCGCGCCTACATCCCCGACAACCTCTGGCCTGCCGTGAAGGAAAAGATCGTCGCGGAGATTAAGACCATCAAGATGGGCGATGTCACCGATTTTTCAAACTTCATGGGCGCGGTCATCGATGCCGCGGCCTTTGACAGCATCGTCGAGTACATCGAGTATGCCAAGAAGTCGAGCGAGGCTCAGATTATTGCCGGCGGCGGGTACGACAAGTCCAAGGGCTATTTCATCGAGCCGACGGTCATCCTGACGCAGAATCCCAAGTTCAAGCTGATGGAGGAGGAGATCTTCGGCCCCGTCCTGACTGTCTATGTCTATCCGGCGGCCGAGTTCTCAAAGACTCTCGAGATTTGCGACCGCACTTCAGTATATTCCCTGACCGGGAGCATCATCTCCACCGAGAGGAAGCCGATTGTCGAGGCCTTTATCGCGCTGCGTCATGCCGCCGGGAACTTCTACATCAATGACAAGCCGACCGGTGCGGTCGTCAGCCAGCAGCCTTTCGGCGGCGCCCGCGCTTCGGGAACAAACGACAAGGCTGGCTCCTACCTCAACCTTTTGCGCTGGACGAGCGCCCGTGCGGTCAAGGAGAACCTGAACCCGCCGACTAACTATCGGTATCCCTTCTTGGCTGAGAAATAGGTGGCCTCTTTTTTGGCATAAGTCGATGAAGGCGATTTCTTTCGTGGGGAATTCCGGCAGCGGAAAAACCCGTTTGCTCGCCCGGCTCATCCCGGAGCTGAAGAAGCGCGGTCATACGGTGGCTGTCGTCAAGCACTGTCCTCATGGATTTTCCTTGGACCCCAGGAGAAAAG
>Ga0154855_1181_pt5 | contig 10969 bp, 11 predicted proteins | sample Rifle2008BG19ft_FD_105827 | JGI IMG/M metagenome (GOLD analysis project Ga0154855, IMG submission 105827) | Candidatus Aminicenantes bacterium RBG_19FT_COMBO_58_17 | reverse complement strand
GGGAAAACGCTCGTCTATTTGGGCGATCTCGTCCCGACCTCGGCCCACATCGGGCTCGCCTACGGAATGAGCTACGACCTCCATCCTCTCGAAAACCTGGAGAACAAGAGGAAGCTCTACTCGCAGGCCGTCGCCGAAGACTGGATCCTGGCTTTTGTCCACGACCCGGTCCGGTATTTCGGCAGAGTCGGGAAGGTCAACCAGAAGTTCGAATTCCGGCCTCTCGATTGACTTTGCCGATTGGAGGGCTATAATAACTTTTCTTCATTAAAGGAGGTCTCATCATATGAAAGAAGTCACCATAGAAGAACTCTTAGCCAAAGCCGAAAAACCTTCGAGAGAGGCGATGCGCCTCCATGCCTTCTACAAGGGCAAGATCGGCGTTCAGCTGAAATGCCGGATCCGGAGCTTCGACGATTTTGCCATCTGGTACACTCCCGGAGTGGCGGCGGTCTGCAAGGAGATCCATCAAGACCCGGAGAAAGCTTACGACTACACCAACAAGTGGAATTTCGTGGCCGTCATCTCGGACGGCTCGCGCGTCCTCGGCCTGGGTGATATCGGCCCCGAGGCCGGTCTCCCGGTCATGGAAGGCAAGGGGCTGCTGTACAAGTACCTGGGCGGAGTCGACGCCTTCCCCCTTTGTCTCAACGAGAAGGACCCGGACAAGATCATCGCCATAGTCAAGGCCCTCCAGCCCACCTTCGGCGGCATTAACCTCGAAGACATCTCCCACCCTAAGTGCTTCAAGATACTGGACACTCTACGCGTCGAATGCGAAATTCCCGTCTGGCACGACGACCAACAGGGGACGGCCTGTGTCACCGTGGCCGGGCTGATCAACGCCCTTAAGATCGTCGGAAAGAAAATCGACGAAGTGCGGGTCACGATGGTTGGCTCGGGTGCAGCCGGGGTGGCCATCGTCCGACTCCTGCTGTCCGCCGGAGTCACGCCAGGCAACATCCTCTCCGTCGACTCCAAAGGCATCCTGCACCGGGACCGCAGCGACCGGGCAATCCTCCAAACCCAGTTCAAGGAGAAATGGGATATCTGTTTGAAGACAAACGCCAAGCAGGTTAAGGGCGATGTCCCTGATGCCATCCGCGGAGCCGATGTCCTGATCTCAGCCTCGAAGCAGGGCCCGGGCACCATCCGGAAGGACTGGGTCAAGACGATGGCTAAGGACGCGATCGTCTTCGCCGAGGCCAACCCCGTTCCCGAGATCTGGCCCTGGGAAGCGAAGGAGGCGGGAGCCAGGATTGTGGCCACTGGCCGGTCTGATTTTCCAAACCAGGTCAACAATTCGCTCGGTTTTCCCGGCATCTTTCGCGGCGCCCTGGACGTCCGGGCCAAGACGATCACCGACGAGATGTGCATTGCGGCGGCCCGAGAGCTGGCGAAAGTCGCCGAGGACCACGGCCTCAGCGAGGAGTATATCATCCCGAACATGGACCAGTGGGAAGTCTTCCCGCGGGAAGCCGTCGCCGTCGGCTCCAAAGGGATCGAGCAGGGCGTCGCCCGCATAAAGGCTCCGGCCGAAGAGCGGTTCAAGCTGGCTGCGGCCATCATCAAACAGGCCCGGGAAGAGGTCCAGATGCTGATGAGGGAAAAATTCATCATCGATCCCGACGCCTGAGGCCGTTTGCCGCGCATTGACATCTTGATGTCATTGTGATATAAAGCTAGATAAGAAAGAGGATACCCAAAGCTCTTTTTAATTTTAGGAGGTAAATCCATGAAGCATTTTTCTAAGTTCCTCGTTCTGGGTATTTTTGTGGTCTCTCTGTTCTCGAGCTGCGCCAAGCAGCCCACTCAGGCCATCGACGCCGCCAAAGCGGCCATCGAGGCAGCCACGCAAGAAGGCGCCTCCGTTTACGCGGCCGACGAGCTCAAGAAGTTGAACGATGACCTGCAGGCAGCGATGGATGAAGTCAGCACGCAGAGCAAGAAGTTCTTAAAGAAATACGGCACTGCCAAGGAGATGCTGACCAAGGTACAAGCCGACGGCGATGCTCTGAAAGCCACGATCCCGGCCAAGAAAGAAGCCGCCAAGAACGCCGCTATTCAGGCTCAGACAGAAGCCAAGGCTGCTCTCGACGAAGCCAAAGCCCTGTTGGAGAAGGCCCCCATGGGCAAGGGTACGAAGGCCGACATCATGGCCATGAAGGCCGATTTAGCCGGGCTGGAGACTTCTTTTGCCGAGGTCCAGACTGCCATCGACAGCGAGGATTACTTCGGTGCTTCGGCCAAGGCCGCCACGATCAAAGAGAAGGCGACGGTCACCTCCGACCAGGTGAAAGCGGCCATCGAGAAGGTCAAAGGGAAGAGATAAGCTCCGGCCTGTTTTTTCGTTTGAAGACCGCTCTTCTAGTTTCGGCGTTTTTTATTTGCGTTTTTTGCGCTAGCACCTGCCAAAGTCCGCCGGTCCCCCCCGAGGTCGAAAAGGCCAAGAGCCAGGAAAACGACCTCTGGAGGGCCGGCGCTCCCGTTTACGCGGCGGACGAGTACGCTCGGTATCTCGAATCACTGCGCCTCGCCAAGGAAAAACTGATCAAGCAGAACGTCCGCCTCCGCTGGTTCCGCGACTATAAAGAAGTCCGCGCAGATTATATCGTCATCCTGGCCCAGGGCGATACCCTGATCAACAGGGTCCAAGCGGAAAAGCGCTCGCAGTCGCAGGATTTTTCGCAGCGGCTCGACCGGCTCGAAGAGAGGATGAGGAAGATCAAAGCGCTGACCCAGCTGATGAATGAGCATGCTCCCGTCCGGGAGAACCTGGCCCGGGCCGAGGTCGTCTCCAGGGAGGCGGAAATCCTGATCCGGAATGAGAAATACGCTGAGCTCGCTCCCAAGCTGGACTTGATAGACGGCCACATCCGCCAGGCCGAGGAGGCGCTGTTTTCGATCCTCGCCCGGTATGCCGATGACGCGCAGGTGGCCAGATGGCGCAAGCTGGCCGAGGACACTGTTTCCGAATCCCGACGGCGGGGGACGACCGCCGTCCTGGTCAACAAGCTCGCCCGGACAATGACGCTTTTTAAGAAGGGGAAGGAAATCGCCGTCTATGAGATCGGGCTGGGCAGATATGGGCTGACCGACAAGCTCTATGCCGGCGACGAGGCGACGCCGGAAGGCCGCTACCGAATCGTAAAAAAGAACGCTCAGAGCCGCTATTACAAGGCGCTTCTGATCGATTATCCCAACGAATATGACAAGAGACGCTTCGCCCTGGCCAAGAAAAACGGGCTAATCCCGGCGGGGGCCTCCATCGGCGGGCTGATCGAGATCCACGGCGGCGGGAACGATTTTTTAACCAACGGATGCGTGGGTGTCGAGAACTCAGTCATGGACAGGATATTTCCTGAGGTCGCGGTCGGGACGGTGGTGGCGATCGTCGGGTCTCTGGAGAGCGCCCAAAAGCTCTTGGCCGGGCTCAGGATATCCGGATCATGAACAAGAAGAAGACGGCCCGCGCCTTGGTGCTCCTCTTGGCGGCGGTCCTGGTGGCAGTCGAGGCGGTGGCGATAATCGTGGCCTGGCCGAAACAGGCGGCCGAAGCGGCGGCCGGCGCAGAAACCAACGATCAGAAGGCGGCGGCCAGGCTCGATGCGGAGACCGCTGCCCTGCGGAAGAGAATCGGGGCTCTCGCGCCCAAGGCCGCGCATATCATCATCGATTCGGCCCGCAACACCCTCACCCTCAAGACTGGGAAAGAGGTCCGGCTCCAGGCCGTGGTGAGCTGCGGCAGCGGCAGCATCCTGGAAGAACCCGGCGGCAAGCGGACGTGGATCTTCGACACGCCCCGCGGCGAATTCCAGGTCAAGTCCAAGGTCGTCGACCCGACCTGGGTTAAGCCCGATTGGGCGTTCATCGAGGAAGGTAAAGAAATCCCGAAAAAGCGAGAGGAGAGGTTAGAGGCCGGAGTTCTGGGTGATTATGCGCTCGGGTTCGGAGACGGGTACTTCATCCACGGAACACTCTACAGCCGGCTTCTCGGCCGGAGCGTAACCCACGGCTGCGTTCGAGTGGGAGACAAAGACCTGAAGGCCATCTTTCAAGCGGCTTCGATCGGGACCAGGATCTATATTTACTGAAGAGGACGCGACAACCGATGCCGTTGCTGAGAACGATATGGGGTTGCGATTTCCGGGCACTGCCCGTGTTCTGTGTCCTCTGCTTATCGTTTCCTGCATGGGGCGGGGACCAGACGGCTTCCTTGCAGAACCGGCTGGCCAAGCAGGAACTCCTTCTTGCCAAGACTCCGTCCCTTTATTTCATCGTCTATCTCAAGAGCAAGATGATCGTCCTGAAATCCCGGGGGATGATCCTTCAGGAATGGAAAGCCCAGAGCATCCGTGCCTGGGGAGACGCGCCGCCGCTGGGCGCTCTGACGCTTGAAAAGAAGAGCACGCTCTTCCCTCCCAAAAGGACGAAGATCATGCCGGCCGCCGATGAGGAGGAGGCCGCCACCTTCGAACTGGATGCCCTCGAGCTCAAGGACATGCCCTCCAGATTCACGCTTTTCCTGAGCGGTGGAATAAGACTGCATGTGCGACCCAAAGCCCGAGGTCTTTTCCCCCGCCTTGGGAACATCGGCCATCTATTAGGCTGGAACCTCTGGGTCCCCTTGAAAAACCTGTCGTTCAGGCTGAGGAAAAAACACTTTGCCGCCTTTGATATCAGTCTGGAGAAGAAAGAGGATGGGCAGGCCGTTTATTGGGCTCTTCCGGAAGGGATAAAGGGCTTGGTTTTTCCGCTCTGACCCCTAATTTCTCCCTGATCTCCATTGAGAACTAAATACCTGAGATTTTATTTATTAAATATACTTGACAATATATTACTCAAATATTATAATGATTGCGTTTTATTAAGGAGGCTGAAATGGCAAAGATTATAGGCATCGATCTCGGCACGACGAACTCCGTCGTGGCCATCATGGAAGGCGATAAGGTGACCGTAATTCCGAATGAAGAAGGGGGCAGAACCACTCCTTCAGTGGTCGGCTTCACGTCCAAAGGAGAAAGGCTGGCCGGACAGGTTGCCAAGAGACAGAGGGTCACCAACCCCGAAAACACCATCTATTCGATAAAAAGATTCATGGGCAGGCGGTTTGGAGAAGTTTCCCAGGAGATCAAGCAGGTGCCCTTCAAGGTGGCGCAGGCCTCAAACGGCGACGTCCGGGTGGAGGCCTTGGGGAAGCAGTACGCTCCGCCGGAGATCTCGGCCATGATTCTCCAGAAGCTCAAGAAGGCAGCAGAAGATTATCTGGGAGAGAAAGTCGAAAAGGCAGTGATCACGGTGCCGGCGTATTTCAACGACAGCCAGCGCAAAGCGACCAAGGACGCCGGAAAAATCGCCGGCCTGGATGTGGTTCGCATTATCAACGAACCGACCGCAGCCGCCTTGGCCTACGGGATGGATAAGAAGAAAGACCAGACTATTGCCGTTTACGATTTCGGGGGCGGGACCTTTGACATCTCGATCCTGGAAGTAGGAGAGGGAGTCGTCGAAGTCAAGTCCACCAACGGCGACACCCATTTGGGCGGTGACGACATCGACCAGCGCGTCCAGGACTGGATCGTGGCCGAGTTCAAGAAGGAGTCGGGCATTGACCTGACCCGTGACAAGATGGCCCTCCAGAGACTCAAAGAGGCCGCCGAGAAGGCCAAGATGGAGCTCTCGACGACTATGGAGACAGAGGTCAACCTTCCTTTCATCAGTGCCGATCAAACAGGGCCCAAGCACCTCCTGATGAAGCTGACCCGGGCCAAGCTGGAGAGCCTCGTCGAGGAACTCATCCAGCGGTCGGTCGGCCCCTGCCGGCAGGCCCTGGCCGACGCCAACCTGAAGCCAGAGGCAATCGATGAGGTCGTCCTCGTCGGCGGCCAGACACGCATGCCCCGGATTCAGGAACTGGTCAAGAGCTTCTTCGGCCGCGAACCTCACAAGGGGGTCAACCCCGACGAGGTCGTGGCAGTCGGCGCGGCTGTACAGGGCGCTGTCCTGGCGGGCGATGTCAAGGATGTCTTGCTCCTGGACGTTACCCCCCTAACCCTCGGCATCGAAACCTTGGGCGGCGTCTTCACCAAGATGATCGCCAGGAACACGACCATTCCGACAAAGAAGACCGAGATCTACTCCACCGCCTCGGACAACCAGCCCAGCGTCGAGATCCATGTCCTCCAGGGCGAGCGCGAGATGGCCTCCTACAACCGCACCCTAGGCCGCTTTCATCTGGACGGCATTCCCCCGGCACCTCGCGGTATCCCTAAGGTCGAAGTGGTTTTCGACATAGACGCCAACGGCATCCTCCACGTGTCGGCCAAGGACCTGGGCACCGGCAAGCAGCAGGCCATCACTATCACCGGTCATAGCGGTCTCGATGAGAAGGAGATCGACCGCATGGTCAAGGACGCCGATGTGCACTCTGAAGAGGACAAGCGGCGCCGGGACGTGGTCGAGGCCAAGAACCAGGCCGACCAGCTCGTGTACAGCCTGGAGAAGCTTCTCCGGGAGAACAAAGCACGCGTCCCGGAGAATGAGGCCGAACGTGTCCGCGCCGAGATCGAAAATACCAAGAAAGCCATGGAGAGCGATAATCTAGAAACGATCCGGGGCGCCATGGAAGCCCTGTCCCGGGCGTCGCACAAGATGACCGAGATGATGTACCAGCAGGCCGGGCCGCAGCCGGAATCGTCGGAACAGCCTCCTTATCAGCAGGCGCCTCCTGACTCCGGGCCTTCTACGGCCAGCGGAGGCGAGGACGAGGTCATCGACGCCGAGGTTGTCGACGAAGACAAAAAAAGATAAACTCCCTCCATAGACCCGCCCCGGGCGATTGAAAACAGGCGGGACGGACCATGGACAAAGATTATTACAGGATCCTCGGGGTCGAACGGAAGGCGACGGCGGCCGAGATCAAACGGGTCTACCGCAAGCTGGCCCGGAAATTCCATCCCGACCTCAACCCCGGGGATAAGACCGCCGAAGCCAAGTTCAAGGAGATCCAGGAGGCTTACTCCGTCCTCAGCGATCCCAAGAAGAAAAGCCAGTACGACCAGTTCGGGTTCATCGGCGATCAGCCTCCGCCCGGAGCGGGCCAGAGGACTTACAGCCCGGGATTCGAAGGATTCGATTTCTCAGACTCCGGGTCTTCGAGCTTTGCTGATTTTTTCGAGAGTCTCTTCGGCCGGGGAGCGCACGCGGCCCAGGCTGGGCCTGAGCGAGGTGAGGACCTCCACTACACGATGAAGATCGGGTTCGAGGAGGCGATCAGCGGGCTGCAAACCAGAATCCAGCTGACGCGATTAGTCAGCTGCCCGGCCTGCCAGGGGAGCGGCCACCTCCACTCCACGGGAAAAGGGCGCTGTCCAACCTGCCAGGGGAGCGGCCGGGCCCATCTGCAGCGCGGCTCCATGAAATTCGCCACGACCTGCCCCGCCTGCCAGGGAACGGGTGTCAGCCGGGGCGAGGATTGCCGGGACTGTCGGGGCCAGGGTGTCGCTCAGAAGACGGGACTGATCAATGTTAAGATTCCGGCCGGAGTGGATGCCGGGTCCCGGGTGCGAGTGCCGGGCAGGGGGAATGTCGGCCGGAATGGCGGGCCGCCGGGCGTCCTGTATATCTCCATCGAGGTCAACCCGCACCCGCACTTCCGGCGGGAGGGCGCCAATATCCTGTTGAAGGTGCCCATCTCAGTGCCGGAGGCCACGCTGGGCGCCCAGATCGAGGTCCCCACGCTCCAGGGCCGGACGAAGATTAAGATCCCGCCGGGTACGAAGTCCGGCCAGAAGTTCAGGCTCAAGGAGATGGGAGTGACGGTCGCGGGAGGGCGAACGCCCGGCGACGAATTTGTCGAGGTGGCCATCGTCCCGCCGGCGGCCCACGACCAAAAGGTCAGGGAGCTGATGAAACAGCTGGCCAAGCTCTCCACCGAAAACCCGAGAGATAAAATGGGGATGCACTGAGATGAGAGGACGAAAGCGGAAGAAAAGCGAAGTCCAAAGCTTCTATCATATCAGCCGGGTCTCCCAGATGTTCAACCTTCATCCTCAAACCCTGCGGCTCTATGAAAGAGAAGGGCTGCTCAAGCCTTCGCGGAGCCAGGGCAACACTCGCCTCTACACCGATGAGGACTTGAGGCAGCTCGGGCTCATCCTCAACCTCATCCGCGAGCTCGGAGTCAACCTGGCCGGGGTGGAAGTCATCCTCAACATGCGGCAGAAGATGCAACGCATGGAGACCGAAGTGAACGAACTCCTGGAATACCTCAAGCGGGAGTTCTTCAGGGGCGACGAGGACGCCTTCGAAAGCCGGCGCAGGAGCCTGGTCCTGTTGAGCCAGATGAAGATCGTGAAACGGGATGAAACGACGAAATAGCGTCCGGAGACCATGACCTACGAGGATTTCCTGGATTCGCGCAACCTCAAGCTGTACTTGAGCCAGATCGCCAAGTTTCCAGTGTACACCGAGAGCGAGGAAAAGGAGCTGGGCGGCAGGGCGCACCAGGGAGACGGAGAAGCTCTCCGGAAACTCGTCGAAGCCAACCTGAGGTTCGTAGTTTCGTATGTCAAGAAATACCGCGGGATGGGTCTGGGCATGCTCGACCTGGTCAACGAGGGCAACCTCGGCCTGATCGAAGCGGCCAGGCGGTTTGACCCCAGCCGCAACGTCCGGTTCATCTCCTATGCGGTCTGGTGGGTCCGGCAGGCGGTCATCCACGCCTTAACCCAGTCGGCCCGTATCTGCAGCCTTCCCCAGAAGCTCTCCGACCAGATATCACTGATGAAGAAAAAGGCGACCCAGTTGAAGGGGGAGAAGGGCCGGGAGCCGTCTCGAGAAGAGATCGCCTCCAGCATGGGCATCAGCGAGGAAGATGTAGAGGACCTGCTGATCCTGGCGGAGAAGGACGTCCATCTGAGCGACAGAGTGGCCGATAGCGACCTCGAAGTCGAGGGCAAGATCGAGGACCGGGGGACGCCGCCGGTCGAATACCAGATCGTCAAGAACTCCATCCAGCAGCAGATCCGTGATATCCTGGGGGAGCTGGATGAGAAGGCAGCAACTGTGTTAAAATTAAGGTTCGGCCTGGATGACGACCGCCCGCAGACGCTGCAGGAAATCGGCGGCCGCCTGAACCTGACCCGGGAGCGGATCAGGCAGATCGAGCAGAAGGCGATGCGAAAGCTCTCCCGGTCGCACCAGGTCCAGCAACTCAGAGGATACCTCAACTGATGGCCGAAAAGATTTGCTCCAACTGCGAGGGAACGGGCTGGGTGCTCGCGGCTGCGGAGGGGAAGTCCATCGCCCGGCGCTGTGACTGCTTCTACGAGCGGAAGACCCAGGCTTTCTGGGAACAGGCCCGCATTCCCCGACGGTACCAAAACTGCTCGCTGGCCAACTTCGAGGTCCATAACGATTCTCACAAGGACGCCCTCAAGATCTCCCGGCAGTTCGTCAAGAACTTTCCGGCCCAGGAGGTCGGGCTGCTCTTCATCGGGCCCTGCGGCGTAGGGAAGACGCACCTGGCGGTGGCCATCATCCGGGAGCTTATCGAGAAAAAAAACGTTCCCTGCTCCTTCTTCGACTTCCGGGAGCTGATCCGGGACATCCAGAGCTCTTTCACGCCGGACTCAAACCTGAGCGAGGCCGAGATTCTGGCGCCTGTCTTCGACGTCGGGGTCCTGGTGCTGGATGAGTTGGGGGCCAAGCGCACCACGGCTTGGGTCGAAGAGACCGTGTTCTACATCATCAACCAGCGGTACAATCAGAAGAAATTGACCATCTTCACGTCGAACTATCTGGACACCGAGGAAGAGGTCGACAATCGCGATTCGTTCTATAAAAAAGGCGGCGACTCGCTCGTCGACCGGATCGGAGTGCGGCTGCGGTCGCGGCTCTATGAAATGTGCAAGCTGGTCGAGCTCTGGGGGGACGACTACCGCAAGGTCGCCAAGCAGGCCAGCTACCGGTTCTAGGATAATCCGTTGACAATCTATCCTCGCCCCTCGGCGGGAGAGGATGAAGGTGAGGGGGAAATCACAAGGGGAAAAGGGGAGGAATGATTGAAATTCGTCCCCGATCATGATAGATTATTTCCGCCTGCTCCTCGGTAGCTCAATTGGCAGAGCGGGTGGCTGTATAAATGCAGCTTCCACGAGAAATCGTGGTTGAAAAATCGGGTGAATTCAGGGAAGCCTGCCTCCCGCGGAAATCGGGAAACGGTAACCCTGAGCCAAGCCCTGGTCGAACAAAAACGGTCAGGGAAGGTGCAGAGACTAGAGCCTATGCTCGTACTCTGAGGCGGTCTCAGGGGAAGCGCCCGACACCCTCCCTTCAGTATCCTGAAGCGGGTGAAGAGATAGTCCAAGCCCAGAAGAAATTTTGGGGCGCTTGTAACCACTAGGTTCCAGGTTCGAGTCCTGGCCGAGGAGCCACATTTCAACGCCCTGTCTTGTGCGCAAAGTGGTGTCTGCGCAGTTATTGACAGCCAACCCAATCAGACTTGCTATTTCTCCATAGAACGAGTCGTTAGGGGTCATAATGTCGACCAAAGAAAGACGAACCTATAAGGACAGGCGCGATTATTTGATCGGCGCCGTAAGAAGACGCCGGAAGAAAATCCGCACGATGGCTGTGAATCACAAAGGGGCGGAGTGTGAAATCTGTGGCTATGATCGATGCCTGGAAGCCCTAGAGTTGGTCTTTAGGTAGTTCCGGGTGTTTTCTATAGGATCTAGCTCCAGCGCAATAGGGCGGTGACCTGCCCCCCTCAAGGTCGTCAATGTCACCGGCCCGAGCGACCATTTCTGGAATTATGTTCCCCACATTATGAAGCTCTTCGACCGCAAAGAATCGCCTGACTATGCCCTGTTCCAGACGGCTGAGGGCGAATTGTCCTGTCGCATCTCGACTAAGCCGTTTCAGGGCCGGACCAGCCTTCAGCGTCTGCCAATCTGTAAGCTCGTGG
>Ga0154855_1234_pt6 | contig 10985 bp, 8 predicted proteins | sample Rifle2008BG19ft_FD_105827 | JGI IMG/M metagenome (GOLD analysis project Ga0154855, IMG submission 105827) | Candidatus Aminicenantes bacterium RBG_19FT_COMBO_58_17 | reverse complement strand
CCTCACGAGAACCAGAACCTTCTGCAGCTCCACTGGATCGAGAAAAAGATCTGGGGAGAAGGCGATCTCTCCTTCCATGTCTTTGCCAACCCCAACTTCCTGGAGATGCGGACTGATACCATTGCCTCCTATAAATCCAAAGAGTCCTACAGCAAGACCAGGAGCACGGATTACGGCGTTCAGCTGTCTTTTGCCAGGAGGATGGCCTCCCATTTTCAGCTCACAGCGGGCCTGGACTGGTACGGCCGGGCCGGTGCAGAGGCCGTCAATACGGAAAAGGCACTCGACCCTCAGGGAGAGGTGATAAAGACATTTGAGGAATGGCCTTATACGGAGGCCGAGAGGAGGGATTTCGGCCTTTTTGTATCCTGCGACTACAACGGGATTAGAGGTCTCGACCTCGTGGCCGGCCTCCGCCTGGATTTCCTGCGCAGCCGGGCGAACCCGGGCGGCGGAACAGAACTCAAACGGTATAATGACCGGGCTATGACCGGATTCACGGCGGCCTCGGTCAAGCTCACCGACAAACTGATCTTGTTCGCGAACTTCTCCCGGGCCTTCCGGGCGCCGGACCTGAACGAGCTCTTCTACTCCGGCATCACGGGCCGCGGGTTCATCATCGCCAACCCCGGCCTCACCCCGGAATCCAGCCTGAGCCTCGACGGCGGCCTCAAGTTTATCGAGCGGCGAGTGTTTATAGGTTTGTATGGGTTTTCCTACGAGATCAAGGACATGATCGAGCGCTACCGGGTTGTGGAGAAAACCTATACATACGGGAACATCGAAAAGGGGAGAATCCAAGGACTCGAGCTGGAGTGGGAGTATTTTCCCTGGCCCGGATTCAGTCTTTTCGGAAACCTGGCGATGCTCGACGGAAAGAGTCTGAAGACTGACGCCCCCCTGAACGACATCCCGCCGCAGCGGCTGCACTTCGGCGGCCGCGGCTGGATCGGCCGATTGTCCTTGGAGGTCGAAGGGACCTGGCAACAGAAAAAAGCCAGCCCGGGGCCGGCCGAGATCGGCATCCCCTCGGCCCGGTCTGTCGATTTCCAGGCGTCCTACTTTTTCAGGTCCGCCCTCCAATTCTATTTCCTCATCTCCAACATCTTCAACGAGTCCTACCTGGCCAGGTCCGACCCGGAATCCGTAGAGGAACCCGGTCGCAATTTTCTGTTTGGTGTATCGTATGCTTTTTAGTTTAGAGGATATATCGGAAAAATAGAGAGAGAACGGCCGGGATCAGAATGCGTCCGGGATATAACGGATGCGGAAGCTTTTCTGGCCGTCAGCGAACAGGGACAGGATGTCGAAGCGGCAGGGGACATCTCCGAGGTTGTTCAGCATCAAATAGGCTTCCGCCAGCTTTCTGATTTGGCGTTGTTTGAACGGCGTGACGGATTCCTCAGGCTGGCCGAAATCAGGGCTTCGCCGGGTTTTGACCTCGACAAAGACGAGGATGTCCTTGTCGTAGGCAATGACGTCGATCTCACCTTTATGGAACCGGAACCCGCGGCAGACAACTTTGAACTTCTTCTTGCGGAGATAGTTGACTGCCGCTTCCTCGCCCGACCTGCCGAGGGCGCGGGCGTCGCTCATTCCGGCTTCTTCGGGACAGGCACGGACTTCCAGCGAACCCCGTCCTTGGTGTCTTCTAGGAGGATGCCCTCGGCGGCGAGTTCATCGCGGATTTGGTCGGCCTTGCCGAAATCCTTATCGGCCCGGGCCTTTTCCCGCCGTTCGATCTTGTCCTTCTGCTGGGCCGTGATTATCGGCATTTCGGTTTCGTCCGCCACAATGACTCTCGGCGGAATCAAATTTAGTTTATCCCTCAATGTGTCAACCACGACCGTTTCGCTTTTTATTGGGGTTATTACTCCCAAAACAGTATTTATAGAACGAATGAACAGATCGACCTTCTGGGCGTCTTGGCTCTTAAAATCGGCTCGGGCAATGGCCACGTCGACTTTCTTGATTAGGTTGAACAGGGCGGTCATGGCCTTGGAGATGTTGAGGTCATCACTCAACCCGGCCCGAAACCGCTGGTCTGCTTCAGCGAGGATCCGGGCGACCTGAGGCGTTTCTCCTTCAGGGTAGGGGTCGTACTTGACTTTACCGGCAAACCCATTGATCCGGTTGAGCGCAGTTTCTGCCTGTTCGAGGGCCTCTAATGTGAAGTTCAGTGTCTTCCGGTAATGAGTGGAGAGCAGGAGGAAGCGGAGGGCCGCGGGGTCCCTCTTGATCTTCAGAATTTCCGGAATCGTGATCGTGTTTCCCCTGGACTTCGACATCTTCTCGCCGTCTCGGATGAGGTGATGGCAGTGCAGCCAGTAGTTGACGAATTTTTTTCCAGAGTATGCTTCCGACTGGGCGATCTCGTTCTCGTGATGGGGAAAGATGTTGTCTACGCCGCCGCAGTGGATATCGAACGTTTCGCCCAGGTACTTGGAGCTCATGGCCGAGCATTCGATGTGCCATCCCGGCCGGCCGGGGCCGATCTCGGTCTCCCAGAAAGGCTCTCCCTCTTTTTTCGCCTTCCAGAGGGCAAAGTCATGGACGCTTTCCTTCTCATACTCGTCTACGTCCACCCTTTGTCCCGGTTGGAGTTCCTCGAGGCTGATCTTGGAAAGCCGGCCGTAGGCCGGGAACTTGGCGATGCTGAAATAGGAGGAGCCGTCTTTCTCATAGGCGTAGCCCTTTTGGATGAGCCGCCTGATGATGGAGACCATCTCCGGGATGTGTTCTGTCGCCCGAGGATACTCGTTTGCCCTGAGGATTTTCAGAGTGTCGATATCCTTAAAGAAGGCGTCGATATACTTTTGAGTGTAGGTGTTAAGATCGACGCCCTGGGCATTGGCTCCCCGGATGGTCTTATCGTCAATGTCCGTGATGTTCATGATGTGGATGACTTTGTAGCCCATGAACTGCAGAAACCGCTTGAGCAGGTCCTCGAAAAGGTAGGCGCGGAAGTTTCCGACATGGGCGAAATCGTAGACCGTAGGTCCGCAGGTATAGAGCTTGACTTCCCCGGGGTTGATGGGGACAAACTCCTCTTTTTTCCCGGTTAGCGTATTAAAGAAAACGATCACAGCAGAATATTAATAAGAACGTCGCCGGGAGTCAAGATTTCTCAGGAGAGGAGGTCGGGAGGGCATTCCGATGAGGAACGCTGGAGAGCGGGAGGAATTCGGTTCCTCCGGTCGATTGACCAGGTCGCTCAGTTTATGTCATAATTTAACGCTCTTAAGGAGAACAATTGGCCCCTAAAATAAGTCTCGGCATCCGCCGCGAGGACAAAAACCCCTGGGAACGCCGCGTTCCGCTGATTCCCGTCCATGCCCGCGAACTTCTGCGGCAGCATCCTCTGGAGATCAGGATCCAGCCCTCCCCGATCCGCGTCTTTGCCGATGAAGACTTCCGGAGGGAAGGTGTCATCGTCTCCGAAGACCTGTCGGCTTGTTCGATCGTCCTGGCCGTCAAAGAGATCCCGGAGGATTTCTTCCGGGACGATCGGGCCTACGCCTTTTTCTCCCATACGATCAAAGGCCAGCCCCACAATATGCCCATGCTGAAGCGGATGATCGAACGCCGGGCCACTCTGATCGACTATGAAAGGATCCTTGACGAGAAGGGCCGCCGGCTGGTCTTTTTCGGCCGGCAGGCCGGACTGGCCGGGATGATCGATACGCTCTGGGCGCTGGGGAAGCGTTTTCACGAGGAAGGCGTCAGGACTCCGTTCGCCGGTATCCGCCAGACTATCCAATACGCCAGCCTGGTTGAGGCCAAGGAAGCGATCCAGAAGGTCGGCTGGGAGATCCACAATCACGGCCTGGACCCCTCTCTAGTTCCGCTTGTCTTCGGGTTCACGGGCTATGGCCACGTATCCCAAGGAGCGCAGGAGATCTTCGACCTCCTGCCTTTCGAAGAGGTCGCGCCGAGCCAAGTCAAGGACCTCTTCAAGAAGAAACACTATTCGGAGAAGAAAGTCTATAAGACGGTCTTCAAAGAAGAACACCTGGTCGTGCCCAAGCCCGGCCGGCCGGGATTCGAACTCCAGGACTACTATCACAACCCCCAAAATTACCGGCCTGTCCTGGAAGGCTTTCTTCCGTATTTCACGGTCCTCGTCAACGCCATCTACTGGGCGCCTCAGTATCCGCGCTTTGTCACCAAAAAGGCCCTGCGCAAGCTGTGGAAAGGGCCGTTAACCCCGCGGCTCCGGGTCATCGGCGACATCACCTGCGACATCGATGGGAGCATGGAATGCACAGTCCGGAGCACGGACCCCGCCCATCCCGTGTTCACCTATGACGTAGAGAAAGACGAGGCGGTCGACGGTTTCGCCGGCAAGGGTCCGGCGGTGATGGCCGTAGACAACCTGCCGGCCGAGATTGCGCTCGAGTCCTCCATTTTTTTCAGCCAGACCTTGATGCCCTTCATCCCCGGCCTAATCAAAGCCGATTACCGGGCAGATTTCGACCGCTCCGGTCTTCCTCCGGAGCTCAAGAAGGCGGCGATTCTTTTCCGGGGAGAATTCACCCCGGACTATGCTTACATGCGCGAATTTGTTACTTCCCCCAAAAGGAGTCATCCATGAAAAAAATCTTAATCCTGGGCGCTGGTCTAGTCGCCAGGCCGCTCGTCAGGTATCTCCTCGACCAGCCCGATTTCCGGGTCGAAGTGGCCAGCCGGACGGTGAGCAAAGCAGAAAAGCTCATAGAAGGCCACCCCCGGGGCGTCGCCAAGGAGCTCAACCTGAAGAGCGAGGAAGCGCTGAAGGGCGAGGTGGCCGGGGCCGACCTGGTCATCAGCATGGTCCCCTACGCCTTCCACCCCAAGGTCGCCGAGCTCTGCATTGCCCATAAGAAACAGATGGTCACCACCTCTTATGTCAGCGACACCATGAAGAAGCTCGACGCCGACGCCCGCAAGGCCGGTATCATCATCCTTAACGAAGTGGGCCTCGACCCCGGCATCGACCACATGGAGGCCATGCGGGTGATCCATGAGATCCACGACAAGGGCGGCAAGCTCGTCGGTTTCATCTCCTTCTGCGGCGGTCTGCCAGCGCCCGAGGCCAACACCAACCCCTTCGGTTATAAATTCTCCTGGAGTCCCACCGGCGTCCTCCTGGCCGGCAAAAACTCCGCCCAATATCTCCAGGACGGGGAAGAGGTCGTCATCCCCTCCGAGAAACTGTTCGAGAGCTATTCGCTCCGGACGATTGAAGGGCTGGGCGTCTTCGAAGGATATCCGAACCGGAACTCTCTTCCCTATATCGAGCTCTATGGAGTGCCCGAGACCAAGACAATGCTGCGCGGGACTCTCCGCAACGTCGGCTGGTGCGAGACCGTCCGGACGTTGGTGCGCCTCAACGTCCTGGACCAGGAGGAGAAGGACTGGACGGGCATGACCTTTGCCGATTTCCTCCGCAAGCTGCTGGGCACCCGCGCCAAGGACCTGAAAAAGGCGGTTTCCGAGCGGCTGGGGATTTCTCCCGGTCTGGCCATCCTCCGCCGCCTCGAGTGGTTGGGTCTCTTCGGCGACGAGCCATTGCCGCTGCAGAAGGGGTCGGCCCTGGACATCGTCAGCGCCCGTATGACTGCCAAGCTGGCCTACGTCCCCGGAGAGAGAGACATGATCGTCCTCCAACACGAGTTCTTTGCCTCCTACCCCAAAGCTGGAAAAGAAAAGATCGTCTCCACGCTGATCGATTTCGGCATCCCCGGCGGCGATTCCTCGATGGCCCGGACGGTGGGCCTGCCGGCCGCGATCGGCACCAAGCTCATCCTCGAAGGGAAGATAAGGGAGACGGGCGTTCATATTCCGGTCAGCCCGGAGATCTACCTGCCGATCCTCGCCGAACTGAAGACCCTTAACATCGCCTTCAAAGAGAAAAGGGAAAAACTTTAATCGCGAACCGGCGCGATAGCATTTGACCTCCGAGGAGGCAAAAATGGTCAGACGACCTGCCGTGGCGGGATCTTTCTATCCCCGAAAGGCCGAGGAGTTGCGGTCGATGGTCAAGGGGATGGTTAACCCCCAGGCGAAAAAAGAAAAAGCCCGGGCGGTCGTCTCGCCTCATGCCGGCCTTGTCTATTCTGGGCCCGTGGCCGGAGCCGTCTATTCCTCCGTCGTTTTGCCGGAATGCTTCGTGATCCTCGGCCCCAGCCATCGAGGCCAGCGGTCCATGTTCGGGATCATGAAGAGGGGGTACTGGCAGACCCCGCTTGGAGAGGTGCCCCTCGACTCCGAGCTCGCCGAGTCGCTGCTTCGACACTCGTCTTTGGTCAGGGTCGAAGAGAGCGCCCACGAGTCGGAGCATTCCCTCGAGGTCCAGCTTCCGTTCATCCAATTCCTTAGCCAGAAGTTTTCCATCGTTCCCGTCTGTGTCTCGCCGGCTGCGGACTACGCCGCTCTGGAGCAGCTGGGGAAGGGCCTGGCCGCCGCCATCCGGGAGTCCGGCAGGGATGTCCTGGTTGTGGCCTCGACCGATATGAGCCATTATGTCAGCCAGGAAACGGCCAGAGAAAAGGATTTCCTGGCCATCGAGCGGATCCTGGCGCTCGATGCTCTCGGCCTCTATGAGGTGGTCCAGGAGAAAGGCATCAGCATGTGCGGGTTCCAGCCGACGACGGCGGCCATCCTGGCGGCCAAGGAACTGGGCGCCGGCCGCGCCGACCTCATCCGGTATATGACTTCGGGTGAGACTTCCGGCGATTTCGACCGAGTCGTCGGCTACGCCGGGGTGCGCATTGTCTGATTGAATTTTTTCCCCCATAATGCTATAAAAAAACCTCAAGGTTCGATGTCACGAAATCTCATTCTCAGAGGGAAAGACAGGATCGTCCTGAACGCTACCGTCGAAAGCTACCTCAAGTACGGCCAGCCGGTGAGTTCCGGCGCCGTTGTCCAGAAGAGGGCCCTGCCGGACTCACCGGCCACCATCCGCAACATCATGGCCAAGCTCGAGGAGATGGGGTACCTCAGCCAGCCCCACACCTCGGCCGGACGTGTGCCGACGGATAAGGGGCTGAGGTTCTATGTCAACAGCCTGTTCGATGAAACACTCTTTTCCGACGACCTGCCCGTTCTCGAATCCCCTGCCCTGGCCCTCGAAAAGGGAGATTTCGCTTCCTTTCTTACACGGGTTACCCAGCTCCTGGCCGAGCAGTCCGACAACCTCGGGTTCGTGATCTCACCGCGCATCTCCAAGATGAACTTCCATCACCTCCGCATCATCAAGGTCTCCGAGGAGAAGGTCATGATCATCCTGATGACGACCTTCAACCTTGTCCTCACCGAGATCGTCGACTCCCATCACCATTTCACTCAACTGGAGCTGGACAAGGCCTCTCAGTACCTGAACCAACATTTTCGGGGAAAGAACCTGACCTTTGTCCGCGATTACCTGTTCAAGGAGTTGCCCCACTACAAGCTGAGCTATGAGAACGAGGTCAACAAGCTGACCGCCCTGCTCCGGGATTACATCCTCCAGGAAGAGAAGGAGAACCAGATCTATCTGCAGGGGACGTCCCGGCTCCTCGGCAAGGCCAACCTGTTCAACATGGACCGGCTTAAATCGCTCTTCCAGAATTTCGAGGAGAAGGTCAAACTGGCCAAGCTGCTCTCCGATTTCATCAGCCTGGATCGCGTCAAGGTCTTGATCGGAGCGGAATCGAACATCCCCGATATTTCCGATTGCGCCCTGGTCCTCTCTCATTACGGCTATAACAACCAGATCCTGGGCACCCTGGGGATCATCGGGCCGAAGAGGATCCCTTACCGGAGGATCATCCCGCTGGTCGACCGCGTGGCCAAGAGGCTCAGCCAGACGATCAGCCAAAGCCAATAGCGAGGTTCGCCATGTCACCAGACGATATCGAAGAGAACGGCAAGAAGAAGGCCGAGCCTTCCGTGGAGATCAATGGCCTCGAGGAGACCGCCGACGAGGTCGAATACGAGCCCATTGGAGAAGGGGACACGTTCCCCGAAAAGAAGGACAAGGCCGGTCTCCGTCCCCACGGCGAAGAGGAAAAAGGGCTCAAACACAAGCTCAAGAAAAAGGAAGCCGAGATCAAGACGCTCAAGAAGGACCATGACGAACTCAAGGACAAGTACCTGAGGAAGCTGGCCGAGATGGAGAACCTGCGCAAGCGGTTCGAGCGTGAGCGGGCCGATTACCTGCAGTACGCGCTGAGCGAGTTCCTCCGGGAAACGCTGGTCGTCCTGGACAATTTCGAAAGGGCCCTGAAAACCAGCGACCAGGCGGATGGCAAGAGCTTTCAGGAAGGGGTGGAGCTGATCTACCGCCAGTATCTTGACCTGATCAAGAAGAAAGGCGTCCGGCCGATCGAGCTCTCCGACAAAAAATTCGATCCCGCCGTCCAGCAGGCCGTCCTGACGGAGGAGTCGGACGAGGTCGAGGAGCCCGAAGTCGCCGAGGTTCTGCAGCGCGGCTACTGGCTCCAGGACAGGCTGCTCCGTCCCTCCATGGTTAAAGTTCTGGTGCCAAGAAAGAGAGAAGGATCATGAGCCGGGTCATCGGAATCGACTTGGGAACGACCTTCTCCTGCATCGCCCATCTGGAGGGGGGAAAGCCCGTCGTCATCCGGAACCTGGAGGGTCAGGCGACGACACCGTCGGTTGTCTCCTTCACCTCCTCTGGGGAGCGTCTGGTCGGAAACCTCGCCCTGCGTCAGTCCATCACCAACCCGGAGAAAACCGTCTTCGCCGTCAAGAGGCTGATCGGAAGAAAGTACGATTCTTCCGAGGTCCTGGCCGCCCGGACGAAAATACCATACCAGCTCGGCACGGCTCCGAACGGGGATGTCGTCGTGGTCGTCGATGGGCACGAGATCACTCCTCAGGAGGTCTCGAGCATGATCCTGGCCTATCTCAAGCAGTGCGCCGAGGCCTTTTTCGGCGAGCCCGTCAAGGAGGCCGTCATCACTGTCCCCGCCCATTTCAACGATCATCAACGGCAGGCCACCAAGGACGCGGCCAAGATCGCCGGGCTGGAGGTCCTCCGGGTCATCAACGAGCCAACCGCGGCAAGCTTAGCCTACGGACTCGACGCCCGCGCCAATGCGACCGTCGCCGTATTCGACATGGGAGGGGGAACGTTCGACATCACCATCTTGGAAATCCAGGACGGTGTTTTTCATGTCCTGTCCACTAACGGCGATTCCTATTTGGGGGGGGAGGATTTCGACAACCGCATCGTCGAATGGCTCGTCGACGACTTCAAGAAGGAACATGACGTCGACCTGTTCCAGGACAAGCTGGCGTTGCAGAGGATCAAGGAGGCGGCCGAGCGGTCCAAGCGGGAGCTCTCCTTCACGCTGGAGAGCGATATCAACCTCCCGTTCATCAGCTCAACCGGGGTCGGCTCCAACCACATCAACAAGAAGCTGACCCGGCGGCGGCTCGAAGAACTGACCGGCGACCTGGTCAAGAACACAATCCCCCTGATCGAGCAGGCATTGGGAGATGCCCACCTGGAGCCCAAGGCAATCCAGGAGATCCTTCTGGTCGGAGGCCAAACACGGATGCCCCTCATCCGCAAGACGATCGCCGATTTCTTCCTCCGCCAGCCGCGCGAGGACATCAACCCCGACGAGATCGTGGCCATGGGGGCCGCTATTCAGTCGGCCATCCTCAAGGGTCAACAGACCGAACTCGTCCTGCTGCTTGACGTCACTCCTTTCTCCCTGGGTATCGAAACGGAGGACGATACTTTCCAAAGAATCATCGAAAGGAACACCACCATCCCGACGCGCAAGACGATGCCGTTCACGACAGTCGAGAACGACCAGGCCCGCGTGACCGTCCATGTTCTCCAGGGGGAATATCTCCAGGCTTCGAAGAACAAGTCTCTGGCCCGCTTCGACCTGGTCGGGATCCAGCCGGCGCCGGCCGGAATCCCCCAGATCGACGTCACCTTCGAAATCGATGTCGACGGTTTATTAAGGGTCTCGGCCAGCGACGTCGTTACGGGGATGAACCAGGAGGTCCAGGTCCGGGCGTCGTCGGGCCTCAGCAAAGCAGAGATCGAGGCCATCATCGAAAAAAACCAGATGCGGCCATAGCGCCGACCAAAGCAAATGACAAAGAGAGATTATTATGAGGTACTGGGGGTTGCCCGGACCGCACCCGCCGAGGAGATCAAGCGAGCCTACCGGCAGCTCGCCCTGAAACACCATCCGGACCGAAACCCCGGCAACAAGGAAGCGGAGGAAATGTTCAAGGAGGCAGCCGAAGCCTACAGCGTCCTGGCGGATCCGGAAAGGAGGACAACCTATGACCGCTTCGGGTTGGACGGCCTGAGGGGCGAGGGCTTCAGCGGTTTTTCCGGGTTTGATGCCTCCATTTTCGGGGATTTTGAAGATATTCTGGGGAGCCTGTTCGGGTTTGGAGACATCTTCGGGGCCCGCGGCCGCCGCCGAAGTGCTTTTTCTCAACAGGGAAGAGATTTGGCCTTGGAGCTCGAAATCAGCCTGGAACAGGCGGCCTCCGGAGTCGAGAAGGAAATCAACCTCAACCGGGCGGAACACTGCCCGGAATGCCGCGGCTCAGGAGTTTCCCCGGGGACAAAAAAGACCGAGTGCCCGACCTGCCAGGGCCGCGGACAGGTTCGCTACCAGCAGGGCTTTTTCGCCGTTTCCCGGACCTGTTCGCATTGCCATGGGGCCGGCGAGGTCATCCCTTCCCCGTGTCGCAATTGTCATGGGTCCGGTCGAATTAAACAGAAGCAGAAGATCATGGTCAGAGTCCCGGCTGGGGTCGAGGACGGCAGCCGGCTGCGGTTCGAAGGACAGGGGGAGGCCGGAGGCGCCGGAGCAGCCCCCGGAGATCTATACGTCGTGACCCGCGTGGCCAAGCATCCCTTATTCGAGAGGGAGGACAGCAACCTGTTCTGTCAGGTCTCCGTCTCCTTCTCGCAAGCGGCTCTGGGAGCTTCGATCGAAGTGCCCGGACTCGACCAT
>Ga0154855_1079_pt3 | contig 11015 bp, 7 predicted proteins | sample Rifle2008BG19ft_FD_105827 | JGI IMG/M metagenome (GOLD analysis project Ga0154855, IMG submission 105827) | Candidatus Aminicenantes bacterium RBG_19FT_COMBO_58_17 | reverse complement strand
CAGCCGGGTCGTCAATTCGGCCAGGGCGCCGGGACGGTTCTCCAGGTCGACCTTCAAAACGTCCCGGAGTTCCGTCGTGTAGTTCAACTTATTGAGCAGTTTGACGGCCTTGCTGACGTTCTTGATATAGAGCTTGGCGGTATCGTGGAAGACCCCGATGGCTTCGATGTTGATCTCGTTCTCGGCAAGGTGGCTGCACAGCTCGCCCAGTGTCGACGGCCTGTTCTCCAGGATGACAAAGATCTCAGTTATCCTTTCCATGTCTCCCCCATATCGAGGAATACAATCTTCTCATTAAATGCCACAGAACGGGCCCCAGGTCAACCTCAGGTCATGGGTTAGTCAAAAATTTTCCCCGGATTGAGGATACCATGGGGGTCGAAGAGCCGCTTGATCCCCCTCATCAGTTCCAGCTGCGCGTCGTCCAAGACCAGAGAGAGGAACGGCTTCTTGACCAGCCCGATGCCGTGCTCTCCAGAAAGGACTCCCCCCCTCGCCTTGGCGTCGGCATACAATTCCTCGCGCACCTTCTCCACTTTATCCCGCCATTCTTCCTCCGGAACCGGGATCATTTTGCCCTCCGCATACCTGGCCCTCATGATGTGGGTGTGGACGTTGCCGTCGGCGGCATGGCCGAAGGTGGGCAGCCAAATGCCGTATTTCCGGGAGACCTCGCGGACTCGCCGGACGTGCCCGGGGATCTCGGCCCGGGGGACTGAGATATCCAGGATCTCGACCGTCAAGGGCTTGATGGCCTCATAAATCTTGCTTCGGATCTCGAGGACCATATCCTGCTTCTTCGGCGTGTCGGCGATGAAAACGTCCAAGGCGCCTTTCTCGAGGCAGACCTCGGCCACCGCCTGGCTGAGACGGTCCATCTCCGCTTCCCCCGGCGCGTCGAGAATGATGAGGAGGCATGTCCGGCCGGCCGAGGTCGGCCAGCGCCTGTCCAGGTATTCCTCGGTGATCCGGAGGACGTCCTGCTCGATGAACTCCACCGCCATAGGCACGATTTTCCGCCACATCAGGAGCGGCACGGTTTCGACGGCGCCGTCCACGTCGTCGAACGGGACGACCAATGACCGGCACAGGGGGGCGGCGGGCAGGAGCTGGATGACGGCCCGGGTGATGATCCCCAGGGTCCCCTCCGAGCCGATCAGGAGGTGGAGCAGGCTGTACCCGGTGCTGCTCTTGACCAGCTTCCCGCCCAGGCGAATGACTTCTCCGCCGGGCAGGACGACTTCCAGGCCGCGGACATAGTTGCGGATGACCCCGTACTTGACGGCCCGGCTCCCGCCGGCATTGGTGGCGATGAGGCCGCCGATCATGGCGCTCTCGTCCCCCGGGTGCGGCGGGAAGGAGAGCCCGGCCTCCTCGACCACCCGGGAAAAATCCCCCAGCCTGACACCCGCTTCGACCACGGCCATCTGGTTGTCGAGGTCGATTTCGATGACGCGGTTCATCCTCTCGAGCGTAAGGACGATCCCGCCGTGAAGCGGGACGCAGCCCCCGCACAGCCCGGTGGCGCCTCCGCGCGGAGTCACCGGGATGCGGGCCCCTGCGGCCAACCGCATGACCGCCGCCACTTCCTCCGTCCGTTCCGGCCTGACGACCACATCGGGATACCGCCGGATGTCGCGGAGCGAGAATTCGTCATGACTGTAGTCCTCGATCTTCTCCCGGTCGGAGATGACATCCTCCGGGCCGACGATGGCGGCTAAGCGCTGGAGGATTTCGTGGCTCAATTTATTGTCCATTTTGCTCACCCAGCCCCCTATGCGAAAAATGGGTGGCATGGCGCCTCTCCGCCCGCCCGCAGCGAATATGCTGCGGAGACACTTCTCGGAATTTGTTTGTATCGCATTAAACCCCCATTATCCCCCTTGAGCAATCAAGGGGGAATAAGGTCAGTGTCTCCGTTAAGGTCGGACGGGGAGGTGCCGTGACAGGACCCATTTTTCCCTCCCTATTCATTCGATGATGATGTGCGGGATGCCGGCGTCCTTGAGCAGGGTGTTGAGGTTAGGGACGCCCGATTCCAGGATCGCCTTGAGATTTACGATCTCGGCATCGGCCCTGTCCGCCAGTTCCCTGAACAGCTCGCGGGACTGGTCGGTCGGGCGGGCATCGGCGCCGGCCGTCAGTGTGGCCAGGGCCGCGATCTTATCGTCGAGCTTGACCGGATAGTTGAGCGGGTCCTGGCTGCTCTTGGACTTGGCCTGGATGAGGATCTCTTCGACGGCGGTCAGCTGTGCCTTGACTTTTTTGGCCTCTTCGAGGACGGCCGCGGCCTCCGGCCTTCCCTTTATCTCGTTTGAGACCTGGTCGATCTTGGCCCGGACTCGGCGCAGCTGGTTGACCGCTCTGTTAATCTCGCTGAGCTTGTTGCGGACCTCTATCAAGAAATCAAATTGCTCGCGAAGCTCCTGGGTCGATGTTTCGATCCTCGGGTCCTTCTTCCATTCCCATTCCCGGATGTGCGATTCCTCGCCTATGGTTAGCTTGACCTGATAGATGCCCGGAACGGCGATCGGCCCCGCGACCGAGCCGCCCCAGAGGACGGCGCCCGGGACCCGCTCCGCGTCGGGATAGCGCATGTCCCAGATAAACCGGTTCATCCCCGCTTCCGCCGGCAGGCGCCGGCCAGCCTCTCCACCGGACATCCGGCTGAATTCATCCTCGGGCTCCGCTTCCGTCTTGGCTAGGCTGGAAAAAGTCTTGATGCGGGAGCCGTTGGAGTCCATGATCTCGAGGACGACTTCCTGCTTCGGTTTCTCCTTGAAATAATAAAAAACCACTGTTCCTGAGGGTGGGTTCTTCCCGACGTTGGGGATCGGGAAGCTTCCGCCTCCTGTCCTGAAAGCGTCCCGGGGTTTAAACAGAAAGGTAGAGACGGCCGCGACCTTCTCGTCCAGCTGGTGGAGCGGGGTTAGATCGTCCAGGATCCAGAAAGAGCGGCCGTGCGTCGCGACAACGAGGTCATCCTCCTTGACGACCAAGTCGTGGATAGGCGCCGCCGGCAGGTTGAGCTGGAGCGACTGCCAGGTCGCGCCGTCATTGAAGGAGACAAAGGCACCTGTCTCTGTCCCGGAATAGAGGAGCCCCTTTCGCTTGGGATCTTCCCGGACGACCCGGACAAAGGTATTCTTGGGAAGGCCGGTCACGATGGGACGCCACGTCCTGCCGAAGTCCTCGGTTTTGTAGATGTACGGTTTGAAATCATCGAGCTCGTGCCGGTCGACGGCGAGGAAGGCGACCGCCGGGTCGAAAGTCGAAGGTTCGATCATGCTGATGAGGCTCCACTTGGGGAGCTCTCGGGGCGTGATGTTCTCCCAGGTCTTGCCGCCGTCGCGGGTCAGCTGGACTAGGCCGTCGTCCGTCCCCGCCCAGAGGATGTTCGGGTCCTGGAAGGACTCGGCCAGCGCGAAGATTGTGCAGTAGTATTCGACGCCCGTGTTGTCCTGCGTGATCGGGCCGCCCGAGGACTGCTGCCTGTCTTTGTCGTTGGTCGTCAGGTCGGGGCTGATGACTTCCCAGCTCTGGCCCTCGTTCGTTGTCTTGAACAGCACCTGGGCGGCGTGGTAGAGGACGTTGGGGTCGTGGCGGGAAACTACGATCGGCGCTGTCCATTGGTAACGGTACTTGAGGCCGGCCGCCCCGGCCCCCATGGGCTCTTCCGGCCAGGCCGTGATGACTCGCTCCTGGCGAGTCCGATAATCCCAACGCGTGATGAGACCGCTGTAGCTTCCGGCATAGACGATGTCAGGATTGTCCGGACGAGGCACGACGAACCCGCTTTCGCCCCCGCCCACCCCATGCCAGTCGGGAGCTCCGATTCCAGAGCCGTCGGTGCGGCTGGCGATGCGCACCGTGGAGTTGTCCTGTTGGGCCCCATAAACCCAATAGGGGAAACGATTGTCGACGGCCAGATGATAAAACTGGGCGGTCGGCTGGTTGTCCTGGGCCGTCCAGGAGAGGCCGCCGTTCGTCGTCACGTTGGCTCCGCCGTCGTTGGAGTTGATCATCCGCTGGGGATTCCCCGGGTCGACCCAGAGGTCGTGGTTGTCCCCATGGGGAACTCGGATGGCGGAATAGGTTTTGCCTCCATCGGTCGAGCGATAGAAGCCGGTGTTGAGAACGTAGACGGTCTCGGCATCCTTGGGATCGGCATAGATCCGGCTGTAGTACCAGGCCCGCTGCCGCAGGCGGCGGTCGTCGTTGACTCTCTGCCAGGAGAGGCCGCCGTCGTCTGAACGGAATACTCCTCCGTCCGCGGCCTCGACGATCGCCCAGACCCGGTCCGGAACGGCCGGCGATACGGTGACTCCGATCTTCCCCAGGACGCCTTGGGGAAGGCCCTTATGGCGCGAGATCTCGGTCCAAGTGGCACCGCCGTCCGTGGACTTGAAAAGCCCGCTGCCCGGCCCGCCGCTCGTCAGGCTGTGGGGAGTCCGGCCGGCTTCCCAGAGTGCTGCGTAGATGTTCCGGGGGTTGGAGGGATCGAGGGCAAGGTCGATGGCCCCGGTCCTGGTGTTACGAAAGAGGATCCTCTCCCAGGTCTTCCCGCCGTCGGACGTCCGGAAGATCCCGCGCTCCTCGTTCGGCCCAAAGACATGGCCGAGAGCCGCGACATAGGCCAGATCAGGATTCCGGGGATGGATCCTGACCCGCGAGATCTGGCTGGTTTCGGCCAACCCGACGTTCTTCCAGGTCTTACCGGCATCAGTTGACCTGTACATCCCGTCGCCATGGGAAACGTTCCCGCGGATGGGCGCCTCTCCCATCCCGACATAGACGACATTAGGGTCATACTCGGAGACGGCGATGGCGCCGACGGATCCCATCCGGAAAAAACCGTCGGAGACACACTTCCAGTTGAGACCGCCGTCATCGGTCTTCCAGACGCCTCCGCCCGTGGCGCCGAAATAGTAGGTATATGGCTGGCTGGGAACTCCGGCCACGGCCGTCGCCCGGCCGCCGCGGAAGGGGCCGATGGAGCGCCATTCCATGGCTTTGTAGAGGCTCGAGTCGAGAGCCGCGGGCCGGCGTTCGCGCTGGGCCGGTGCGCCCCAGCCGGAGACGGAGAAAACGATCCCCGCCGTGATCAGGATAGACAGAACCTTGAAATGGGCTCGAAATGATATCATTGGAAAAACTCCTTCGTTCCCAGGTTTTATAAAACAACCCCGATTTCATGTCAACCGGAGTTGACGGGGGAAGGACAGCATGATCTGGGGCCGGCCTCTGAACTCTTCCAAAAAACCGGTGACGATGATCTCTTCGCCTCCGCAACTCTCGCTCTCGGGGAAAAACGGGAGCCGGTCGGGCGGGACCAGAGCTTCGAAGGACTTATCTTCCGAACGCAGGTAAAGAAATGAACTTCTTCTGGAAACCTCCGCGCAGCGGAACCGGACGGAGATGACTTCTCCGATATGGCTCCTCACTTCAGAAACGGAGATGATCGCCGGCGGGTCCTGGCGCCAGAAGCCCCGGTTTCCCTTTCTGGCCTCGGCTTCGGCGGCCCGGAAACGTTCTTGATAGTCCTTCCTGTAGGGATACTTCAAGAAAGCGGCGGCAAAGCCCTGCCGGATGATGAGGTCGTTGAAAAGCTTCTCTTCTTCCGGCCAGACATAGGCGAGGACACGGCCGTGTTCATCGAGGGGAGAGAAGTCATAGGTCAGGCGAACGTCCCGGCCATACAGATGATGAAAGGCGAACCTCTTGGACAGGAAGGCACGGAAGGCCACGTCCTCTCTCGGGTCGTCCATCTCCGGGGCGTCCACACCGATGAACCTGACCTTTCGCTCGACGCCGTCGGCGAACCTGATTGTGACCGTATCGCCGTCGGTGACGCGGACTATGGTGCCTGATTCGGGAAACGCATCCCCGGTGGCGGCGCGGAACTCGGGAGATGGACTTAAAGCAAGCAGCAGTAAAAAAGTGAGGATGCTCCAGGCCAACAAACAGCGTTTTTCAGTTTTTCGCAATTTCCCCGTCCTCTTTTTTTTATGAGCGGGGCCAAAGCTCGCGGCTACCTCCGGATCAGGTCCTTAGCCGCGTGGACAATGTGGGAGGCGCTGATACCGTAAGCCGCCAGGAGCTCATCGGGCTTTCCCGATCGCGGCAGCTCCCGGACGCAAAGGTGGATGATCTTGCTGCCCCCCGCCAGTGCGGCGGCCACCGCCTCGCCCAGCCCGCCTCCCGGAAAATGGTCCTCCGCAACGACGACCCGGCCGCCCGTCTGAGCCGCCTCGCGGACGATCGTCTCTCTGTCCAGCGGCTGGACCGAATAGGCATCGATGATCCGCAGGCCGATGTTCTCTCTCTTGAGCTCGTCATGGGCTTTCAGAGCCTCATGGACGGTGATGCCCGCGGCGATGACGGTGGCCGCGTCGCCGTCCCCCCGGCGCAGGATTTTGGAGCCTCCGATGGGGAACTTTTCCTCCCTCGAGTAGAGCAACGGTGTCGCCGGCCGCGTGGTCCGGATATAGCAAAGCCCCTGATGGCGGGCGGCGGACTCGACACAGGCCTCGGCCGAAAACGCGTCGCTCGGGTAGAGGACGACACACCCGGGGATCGGCCGGAAGATGGCCAGGTCCTCGAGCCCCATCTGGGACGGCCCATCCTCACCGATGCTCACGCCCACGTGAGAGCCGCAGAGCTTGAGGTTGGCGAAAGAATAGGCGGCCATGCGGACCTGGTCGTGGGCCCGGGTGAGGAAAGCAGCGAAGGTGGCGATAAATGGGAGGAACCCTTTGGCGGCCATCCCCATGCCCATCCCGACCATGTTCTGCTCGGCAATATACGACTGGATCGATCTCGCCGGAAAAGAGGCGAAAAACTTCTCGGCATAGGTCGAGTTCTTGACATCGCCGTCGAGCGCGACTACCCAGTCGTTGATCCGTCCGAGTTTCTCCAGCGCAATCCCGTAAGCCAAGCGGGTGGCCGTCTTATCCGCATAGGCCGTCCGCTCGAACGTGAACATCATCTTCCAATCCGGCCGAAGCGCTTTTTTCGGCCGGGGGACAAGTTTTCTCGAATCGACCGCCGGCATCGAACCGACTTCCGCGAGAGCCCTCTGCATCTCTTCCTCCTTGAGCGGCTTGCCGTGCCAGCCGTTCTTGTCCTCGAGAAAAGAGACGCCCTTGCCCTTCACGGTTTTGGCCAGCACGACCGCCGGGCCGCCGGACTTGCGGACCTTTCCAAAGACAGTCAGGATGGCCGGGATATCATGCCCGTTCACCCTGTGGACCGTCCATCCGAAGGCCCGGAACTTGCGCGCATAGGCGCCGAGGTCATGGCCGTGCATGGTGGCCTCGGACTGGCCGAGCCGATTGATGTCAACCACGGCCACCAGATTCTTGAGGCCAAAATGGGCCGCGGTGCCGGCCGCTTCCCAAACCGCGCCCTCCGCGCATTCTCCGTCCCCCATCAGGACGAAGGTCCGGCCGGGAGAGCGGCCCAGCTTCTGAGCAAGGGCCATGCCGACTCCGACCGAGAGGCCCTGGCCCAGGGAACCCGTGGCCGCCTTCACCCAGTTCATCCGCGGCGTGGGATGGCCTTCGAGGCGGGAGCTGATCTTGCGGAGGTCCATGAGCTCATCTTCCGGGATGATCCCCGCTTCGGCATAGGCCGCCCAGAGAATGGGCGCGGCGTGCCCTTTGGACAGGACGAATTCGTCGTTGCCCCAGTTTTCTGGATCGCTGACCTCGTACCGCATCTCGCTAAAAAAGAGAGCGGCCATCAGTTCGGCCATGGACAGGCAGGTCGTCGGATGGCCGGATCCGGCCCGGGTGGTCATGCGCAGAGAATGGATGCGCAGCCGTACGGCGATCTTTTGGAGGACCTCGGCTTTCGTCATCGGGTTCATCCTTTCTTATGAAAAGACCGAAAGGAAATTCATTATAATATCAATTAAAAAAGGGAAACAACTCCTAAATTTTTGATTCCCCTATCCCACCTCAAATTCAACATTGAAAGAAGGGGTGGCGCGGTGCGTCGCCGCCCGCCCGCAGCGATCGGAGATGCTCTTAAGAATCTGTCCGTATACTTATTTATCTCCCCTTCCCCTCTTAACTAAATAAGAGGGGCCTCGGAACAGGCAAGCATCTCCGAACAGGCCTACGGAGACGCACCGCGACAGGACCCCTTCTTTCAACTCTAATTCTCACCTTTCTAGGTGAGAGCCTGCCCCAAAAAATCATCTCGGGAATCCTCTCCGGCGGTTATTGACCCTCCTGGGCACACGTTCGACAATAGGGCGCGAGGTCAAAGCACTGGGCAGAACAGAAGGACCCGATAAATGGATGACATGTACTTGAAGGCCGGGCAGATCCTAGATTTGCTGGGCGAGATCGAGCTCATCATGGCGGAGCTGTACAGACGATTCTCTCATTCCTTCGTCCAGGACAGAGTCCTATGGGCAGACCTGAGTGGGGATAAAAAAGGCAACGCTGGCCTGGCGACCGAACTCAAAAACGCCCTCCTCAAGAACGGCTCGCCCTTCGAGGTCGGGAAAATCAACCTTCTTGTCATCGGCACCTTGCGTCAGGGCGTAGAAAGCCAGTTGGAACGCCTTCAGAGGGGAGAGCTCGGGCGGCAGAACGCCTTCTTCATCGCCCGGGACTTCGAGAAGACTCTGATCGAACAGCGCTTCTACGAATCCATCCGGAGCGAGAACCCGGAATACCGGGCCATCCAGGAAAAGATACGGAATGAGAAAAATCTCCACCTTGAAAAACTGGAGAATTATATCAAGACTCTCTTTCCACTCACCTAAAAATGAGGGAGTTAGGAGGCAACGATGACACTTACAGAAACGCTCGATGAGGCGATTTTGCTTGAGGAAGAGGTTTTTTCTTGCTATGACTTCCTGAGCAAGATCACCCAGGACGGTGCGGCCGAGGACATAAGGAAGCTGGCCCGAGAAGAAAGGAGTCATATTAACGTCCTGGCGACCGGGAAAAATTTTGTCCTCCGGACGCCGGACCTGTTCGGCAAAGAAACCATGCCCGCCGCCGAGATCCGCGAGGGAATCAAGAGCGCGTGCCGCATACGACAGGACCTGGAAAAAAAGAAAATCACTGTTGAGCAGGCCCTGGAGAGACTCTCTGAACTGGAGCAAAAATTCGAAAAGATTCACATGAACACGGCCGTGGAGTTCAAGGATTATTCTTTGAAGAAGCTCTTCGAAGCCCTCGCCCGGGCCGACGCCGAACACCGCCAGCGGCTGGAGCGGCTGGTCGCCCAACTCTGAGCCCGACTATCAGAGCTCTCTCACGGCCCGGGAAAAATGGGGATATAGCTTCAAGGCATGATGGAATTCGGCTTTGGCCTGAGCCTCCTGTCCCAGGCCGCGCAATCCCAATCCCAGAAGATAATGGAGATGAGCTTCCCTCCTGTTGGCCGATTCCTTCTCCCCGAACTTGGCGAAGTAATCCCCGGCCGGGGCCTTCTCCAATCCGGCGCGGGCAAAACGGACCAGGCCCTCAAAAGATTCCCGGGCGCGCGGCTCCTCGCCGACCTTTCTCCAGGACAGTCCCTGATAGTATGTCGACTCGGACGGACCGGCCATAACCTCTGCTGAACGCCGGAACGCTTCCCTCGACTTCTCCCTTTCCCCGATGGAATCAAGGGCGGTGCCGATAAAATAATAGACCTCCGGATCTCTCCCTCCGGCGGCCGGCTTGCCGACCTCGAGGTTTTCGGGGTATTCGAGGGCAGCCTGGAAGTCCTGGAGCGCCTGACCCGCTTTCCCTTCGGCCAGCCGGCGCTGCCCGCGGCCGAGGTGGGCATCGACATAGACACCATGGATCTCCCCCCCTCCTTCCCAGACATGAAAGTGATGGCTTCCCAGAAGCTCGATCGCCCGGTCATGCCGGCCGAGCTCGACAAGCAGGACGACCTCGCGAGACAGGGCGTCGTCCCGTCCGGCTACGACGCTATGGTTCTTGGACAGGACGTCGAGCCGTATCTCCGGTGAGACACCGGAGAGGTCATAGAGCCCATCGAGCTCAGAGTAAAGCCGGGGATCGGCGGGATCGCAGGCAACGGCCTTTTCCAAACATGCCACGGCCCGCGGCAGGTCGTTTTCCACCCGAGAATAAGCGAGGCCGAGGTTCCGGTGGGCGGTGGCGAATGTCCCGTCCAGCCCGACGGCCTTCTCCCATTCTGCCATCGCCGCTTCGGGCAGACGATCAAAAAGCAGGTTCCCGAGATAGTAGGGAGCGCGGGCATCCCGCGGATTATTGCTTTCCGCCCATCTCAGGACGGCAATATCTTCGAGACGGAAGGGAAAGCCATGATCAGGAGGCATCGTCATCGCTTTTTGGAGATGCCGCCGGGCCCCGGACTCATCCCCCAGCTTGTGATAGTAATAGGCCAGGTCATAGTGAAGCATCGGGCCGGAAGCCCCCGCGGCCGTCCCGTTCGCCAGGCGGGAAAGGACGTCGATGGCGTCATCATAAAAACCGCAGGCCGCGTAGTCGGAGGCGAGCTCCAGGTAGTTCTCCGCAGCATCCCGCATCTTGAGTTTCAAGCCGGCCGCCAGATCGTCGGAGTCCTCATCGAAACCGCGGACGGCCCTGATCATTTGGAGCTCATTGGCCGCCCAAAAATCAAGGGGATCGGCGGCCAGGCTCCGCCGGGCTGTTCCTTCCGCTTCCTCGAGCCGGCCAAGCTTCCGGAGAAGAGTCGCTTTGATGTTGCCGGCCCGGCTGTCCGACGCGTTTGTCCCCACCGAGCGTTCGGCCTGTCCGAGGGCTTCACAATATCGCTGCCGGCCGGCTGCGAGCTCGGCCATCTGAGCCGCGGCCGCCGCCGTCCAGCCGGCGTCCCAGGAAGCGCGGCCGAAGGCCTCCTCGGCCTCCGGTGCCTTCTCCAAGAACCTCAGGGCGACTCCCCAATAATAAAGCGCTTCTCCGTCCTTGGGCCGGGTGTAATCCTCTCCCGCCCGGGCGACCGCCCGGAGGAGATGCGCCTCCGCCTCTTCAAACATCCCCCTCATCAGGTAGAGC
>Ga0154855_1072_pt2 | contig 11059 bp, 6 predicted proteins | sample Rifle2008BG19ft_FD_105827 | JGI IMG/M metagenome (GOLD analysis project Ga0154855, IMG submission 105827) | Candidatus Aminicenantes bacterium RBG_19FT_COMBO_58_17 | reverse complement strand
TCTACGATAACCCGAAGATCGGCCTGCCCACGACCTTCGGCCTGATGCTTCTTTTCAGCCAGAAAACCGGGGAGGTCATCTCCGTTCTTCTCGACGAGGGATACCTGACCCAGGTGCGAACCGCCGCCGCCGGGGCGGTGGTCGGAAAGCATTTTGCCCCTCAAAAGATCAGCCGCGTGGGGATCTTCGGGGCCGGGGTCCAGGGGAGGATGCAGCTCGAGTACCTGCGCTATGTGAGGGAGTTCGAGGACGTTATAGTCTGGGGAGTCAACCAGGAAGAGCTAGACAGGTATAAGGCCGACATGGAGCCCAGGGGCTTCCGGATTAAAACCACGCGCGACCCCGAGGAGATCGCCTCGACCGCAAACGTCATCGTCACGGCCACGCCTTCTCATGCCCCGCTGTTGAGGGCCGATCAAGTCCGCCGCGGCACCCACATCACCGCCATGGGCTCGGACACGGCAGATAAACAGGAATTGGACCCGGCGATCCTGAAGAAAGCGGACCGGGTGGTCGTCGACAGCATTCCGCAGTCGCTGCTCAGGGGGGAGGTTTTCAAAGCCTTGACCGCCGGGGCCATTAAAAAAGAGAACCTCGTGGAACTTGGAACGGCGCTAGCCGATCCGAAGCTGCAGCGTCAATCGGATGACGAGACAACCGTCGTCGACCTCACCGGTGTCGCCGTCCAGGACATCCAGATCACCAAGGCCGTCTGGAAAGTCGCCGGCGCGGCGCAGAAGAAAGTCCAGCCGAAATGATAGCGAATCTCTATGAGGAGGCAAGAATGACCAGGAAAATCGGGATGGCTGCGTGTGTTTTGCTTTTGATGATACTTCCCCTGCTTTCGCCGGGCCAGGAGGCGGAGTTGGCGCCTCCTCCGGCGCCCCAGGGGCCTTCCGACCCGAAGGAGCTCGAGGCCTTCATCGACGGGATCATGTCGGCCCACCTCGAAGGCAACCACATCGCGGGCGCGACGATCTCCGTCGTCAAGGACGGACAGCTCTTCTTCACCAGAGGCTACGGATATGCCAACTTCAAATCCAAGTCGCCGGTCCTTCCTGACCGGACCATGTTCCGGCCCGGCTCTGTCTCCAAGCTCTTCACCTGGACGGCAGTGATGCAGCTCTACGAGCAGGGCAAGCTCGACCTCAACGCCGACGTCAACACCTACCTCAAGGAATTCCTGATTCCGGCGACCTTCCCCCAGCCGATCACGCTGAATAATCTGCTTTCGCACACCCCGGGATTTGAAGAGAGGGGGACCGGAATGGCCGCAAGGAAACCCGAGGATCTCATGCCTCTGGGCAAATGGCTTGCTGCTAACATGCCGGCCCGCGTCCGTCCGCCGGGAGAGCTGACTTCCTACTCCAACTACGGGACCTCCCTGGCCGGCTATATCGTCGAGGTCGTTTCCGGGATCCCGTTCGAACAGTACATCGAGGAGAATATCTTCAAGCCGCTGGGGATCGAGCACAGCACCTTCCGCCAGCCCCTCCCCGAGGCCCTGGCGGCGAACATGTCCACCGGCTATACCTATAAGAACGGGGCCTTCAAGGAGGAGAAATTCGAGCTCCTCAACGGGATGGCCCCGGCTGGCGCCCTCAGCGCCTGCGCCACCGACATGGCCCGGTTCATGATCGCCCATCTCCAGAACGGCGCTTACGGCGACGCCCGGATCCTGAAGGAAGAAACCGCCAGGTTCATGCACTCCCGGCTGTTCGGCCATGACCCCCGGATCAACGGCAATGCCCACGGGTTCTGGGAATTCGCATATAACGACCTCCATCTGATCGAGCATGGGGGCGACACCATCTATTTTCACTCCCAGCTGGCCTTGATCCCGATTAAAAATGTGGGCTGGTTTATCTCTTATAACACGAGTCCAGGCGAGTCGAGAGAACAGCTCTTTCACGCTCTCCTCAACCGCTTCTATCCGGCCTCGTCTCCGCTAGCCGAACTCAAGCCGTCGGAAGAGGCTCGGAGGCGGCTGAAGAAGGTGAGCGGGGGCTATGGCATGACGAGGATGTCATATACCAAGTATGAAAAAATCGCCTCGCTGCTCATGCCGATCAAGATCACGCCGACCAAGGAAGGGACGCTCCTGGTCAATGTTCCCGGAGGAGTCCGTCAGTACGCCGAGCTGGAGCCGCTGGTGTTCCGGGAAGTGGACGGCCAGAGCAAGCTGGTTTTTAAGGAGGACGGCCGCGGCCGGGTGACCCTCGCCTTTGCTGGAGATTTCCCCCACATGGCCCTGTTCAAGCTCAAGTGGTACGAGCAGCCGATTCTCCACTATGTCCTAATCGGGTTATGCGTGCTATTCTTTATTATCGCAGCTATCGGGTGGCCCGTTGCGATGCTCGCCAGGAAGATCTGCCGGCGGAAAATTGAAGGGAAGACGGCGCCCAAGGGTGCCCGCTGGCTGGCCGGGCTGATGAGCGGCTGCTTCCTTGTCTTCCTCGTTCTCCTGGCCGTCTCTCTCAGCAACACGAACGAGGTCATGTTCGGGGTTCCGCTCCTGCTCAAAGTCGGCCTGGTCTTCCCGCTTATTGCGGCGGTCCTGGCCGTCGGAGTCATGGGGTATACCTTCCTGGCATGGGCCAAGAAGTACTGGTATGGCTGCCGCCGCTTGACCTATACGCTGATTTTTATTGCCGCCGTTGCATTTCTCTGGGTGCTCTATTTCTACAACCTCCTCGGCTGGCGCCTCTAGTTTAAGAAGGCCGGGCCGGCGGATGGCCTTTCAAGTTAGGCCAAAAAGAACTTGACAATTATCCTTTAAATAGATACGGTTTATGCTGATATAAAATATATTCTATAGGAGCCTCCGTGACGGGATCCTTCCTTGGCAAGCCATATGAGCGGCCGGCTACTCTGAGTGAGTCGATCTATATCCATCTGAAGAAGGCGATCATCGAGGGGAATCTCAGGCCTGGGCAGAGACTTATGGAGAAGGAGTTCGCCGGACTCTTCAAGGCCAGCACGACGCCCGTTCGCGAGGCTTTTCAGAAACTCTCGGCCGAAAAATACATCGTCATCAACTCCCGGAAGGATGTCACGGTGGCGACAGTGACGCGGAGAGAAATCGCGGAGCTGTTCGATGTTGTGCGCGTCCTGGACGCGCTGGCGGCGAGGAGGGCCGTTGCCAGCCTGTCCGACGGCGATATCGCCGAACTCCGCCGGATGACCACGAAGCTGGGCGAGTTCCATGATCAGAACAAGGTTTATGAGTACGTCGTCGAGAATATGCGGATCCATGACCGCGTGTGGCAGGCCTGCGGGAATAAGTATTTGTACGAGTGCCTGTCCACATTGGCCGATAAGTATGTCTTCCTGAGCAACCACCTTTTTTCTTTGGGCAAAGGCTCAATCGAGAGTCCCTCCTTTTTCGAGCGGTCCTATCAGGATCATCTCGACCTGATGGACGCGCTCGAGAAAAGGGACACTGCCGCCGTGGAGAAGATCCTTCTTTCCCATTGGGGGAAGGGGTTTCTTGGGGAAGTGGATACGAGCGAGGATATGCTTGAAAGGATATAGAGAAGGAGGTGATGTGAAGCAAGGAGAAGTTTGGCGATCTGTGCTTGCAAGGTGTTGGCTCACAGCCAACCGGAACGAATGAGATAGGAGGAGGGGAAAATGATCGCCTCAATCAAAAAACTGTTGTTTGCTTTGGTCTTCTTGGCTCTGGCTGTCTTTCTCACCGGGGCAAAGTCGGCGGCCCAGACGACCCTAGTCACCCTGGAAGGCATCGTGACCGATGAACAGGGCTCGCCCCTGCCCGGTGCTGCGGTCGCGGCCAGGAACGCGGAAACAGGTTACTCCAAGAGCGCCACGACAAAAGAGGACGGAAGGTACATCATCTCCGGTCTCCAGGCCGGCACCTACGAATGCGAAGTCAGCATCCCGGGTTTTGCCAAAGAGATCAGGAAGGGCCTGGCTTTCGCCGTGGGCGCGAGATACACGATCGACTTCGTCCTGAAACAAACAGCCATCGAGGAGGAAGTCGTCATCACGGCCCAGGCTCCGATGGTGGAGACGACCAAATCCGAGGTCAGCATAGTCGTCGGCCGGGATAAGATCGACTCGCTTCCTCTCCTGGACCGGGATTTCGGCGCCTTGACTCTGATCAAGGCGGGTGCGTTTGCCGCGGAGGGCGAGACTGCCATCCGGGGAGAGGTCCGGTCGAACGGCCAGCCTTTCGGAAGCGAAGACATCCTGACCGACGGTGTCTCCAACGAGTGGGTGGGCGTAAACGCTGTCCATATGACGGTTCCCGCGGATGCCATCCAGGAGTTCCGGGTCATGACCAACCAGTACGAGGCCGAATACGGAAACGCCAGCGGCATGGTCCGGAGCGCCATAACGCGGTCGGGGACAAACGAGTACCACGGCCGGGTCGCTTTTTTCTACCGGGATGAGTTTTTCGACAATGTCAATTATTTCGTCAACCATGAAGGCTACAACGGAAGCGAGCTGAGCGGGGACGAGTACGATAAGCCGCCGTTCTCGCATTACAACTGGTCCGGCAACATCGGGGGGCCGATCAAGAAGGACAAGGCCCATTTCTTCCTGGCCTATGAAGGGCTGTCCCACACCGAATATTCGACCATCACCTCCCCCCTCGTCGAGCAGGAGAGCGTGCCCTGGGATCGGACCAACAACCAGGTGATGTTCAAGCTGAACTATCAGCCGAGCGAGAAGAACCTGTTCTCCTTCCGCTACGGCCTGAACCGGCCCCAGGAAAACAATCTAGGCGTGGGCGGAAAGAACACCAAGACAACGGCCTACAATAACGACCAGGTTGCCCACGATTTCCAGCTCAACTGGACCAACTACCCGTCCGACAGCACGATGAATGAAGTCCGGGTGTTGTATGCCTACGAATCCTACGCCTACCACTCCGCCTATGATGACAACAGCTATTATGTAGAGCGGCCGTCCGGTTTTTTTGGCAAGCCGGCCAATTGGCCGCAGGTGATCGACACCAAAAGGTATCAGCTTATCGACAACTTCACTCTTTTTCTGGGTGACCACAGCGTGAAATTCGGGGTCGATGCCTCCCGGGTTCTGCTGGGGGGCACTATCAGCCAGTATGTGCCGGGGTACTACTTTTTCACCACGGACGCGCCGTTCGACCCGGCCGACTTTGCCACGTATCCCCTCGTCTTTGTCAAGGCACTTGAGGTGGCCGAGATCGACAGCCCGTACTGGGAGGTCGGTACTTTCGTCCAGGATTCGTGGAGGGTCAGTTCGCGGCTGACATTCAACTATGGCCTCAGGTTCAACTACTACCAGATTCAGTACATGGACTTCGACACCTTCGATATCCGGCACTTCAACCCCCGCTTCGCCTTCAGCTGGGATCCCATCGGAGACGGCCGGACGGTGATCCGGGGAGGGGTCGGAACATATTCCCAGAACCCGATGCTGAATTACGGGCTCCTGATCGGGGTTATGGACCAGCTGGCCGTCCAGCAGTTCATCTATCCCGGATACCCCGACCCCAACGTTCCCAATCCCTTCGTCCCTTACATCCCGCCCATGGACGTGCCGCTCGACAGCTATAGCGGCGAGCCCAACTCCATCTACCCCTATACGGTTCAGGCGACCCTGGGTGTTCAGCGGGAGGTCATTACCGACCTGTCTCTTGGCTTCGACGTCATCTGGGTCAAGGGGCAGAAGTTCAACCGGATGGAAAACGACAACCCGGTCATCCCCTACTCGAATTACAGCCGGCCGGACCCGACTCAGAGCAACGTTTACGTTTTCCGGATGGCGGGGAAGAGCGATTACAAGGCCCTCTACGTGACCGTCTCCAAGCGCTACTCAAACGGCTGGTCCCTGGACATCGCCTACACGCTCTCCGACTCCAAGGCGGATGTGGATGGTCAGCTGACCGGCGTTTACAGCTACGCTGCGGACGGCTGGGACAGGATGTACGGCCCGACGAACCATGATGCCAGGCACCGCCTGGCCGTCATGGGCATCGTCGACCTTCCCTGGGGCTTTCAGCTGAGCGGCTCCGCCTACTACAGGTCCGCCCTTCCCTGGACGCCTTTTTATGCCGATGATATCAACCAGGACCTCCTGAAAACGGACATGGAGCCCGGCCAGAACCGGAACTCCCGCCGGGGCTTCGACCAGTTCAACCTCAACTTCCGGCTCTCCAAGTATTTCGACATCGACACCTTCCGCTTCCAGCTCTTTGCCGAAGTCTATAATCTCACGAACAAGAACAACTTTGGAGATGTCTACGAAGTGATCGGCGAACCCGGCTTCGGCGAACCGCTGTCAGCCGGAGGCCCCCGCCGTGTCCAGCTTGGAGCGAGGTTCGATTTCTGAGCGCCGGATAGGATTTTGCGCATTGAGGGGAGCCCGGGCTCCCCTTTTTTCCCCTGGTGACGAGAAATTTTGGCCTCATGATTGTGCTATATTGATTCCTTGAATTGAGGTTTGACATGGAGGCGGCTATGCGAACAAGGACCCCGGTCCTGAGCCCGTTTCTCCTCTTCGGACTGGCCTGTCTGCTGCTTCTGAGCCTTCAGTCCGTCCTCGCTCAAGAGACTGTTGTTCAGGGAGTGGTGACCGACGAAGAGGGAAAGCCGGTCAAGGACGCGCGCCTGACTTTTGCCGACCCCCAGAGAGGACTCAAGTTTGTCCTCAAGACGGATAAGAACGGCAAGTTCATCAAGGTGGGAATACCGCCGACTGAATACCAAATAACCGTCGAGTCCGAAGGATTTCTGACTCTCGAATCCGAAGCCCGGATCCGGTTTGGGATGAGGGAAAGCCTCGAGATCAAGCTCAAGAAGCCGCTTGCGGTCCCGGACAAGGACGAAGAAATGGCCGCGGGGTCCGAACTGTTCAAGGCCGGGAACTTTGACGAAGCCGGCAAACACTTCCGCAAAGTCATCGAGCGCTATCCGACATATTATGAGGGTTACTTCAACCTCGGTCTGACCCTTTTGAAAAAAGGGGAGGTCGATCCGGCTATCGCGGCCCTGGAAAAGGCGGCTGAGATCAACCCTCAATCCATGGACTGCTTTTTTGCCTTGGGCGAAGGCTATTTCGCCAAAGGCGAGAGCGAAAAAGCGGAACAGTCCTTTTCCCGGGCCATCGCCCTGAACCCCGAAAGCCCGCTGGCTCATTACAACCTCGGGTTGGTTTTCTACAAATTGGGAAAGAATGAAGAAGCCCTGGCCGCTTTCGAGAAATCGATCGCCCTGAGGCCGGACAACGCCTCCGCTCAATACCAGGCCGGCCTGGCCGCGATCCGGCTCCAGAGCTTCGACAAGGCGATAAAATCGTTCCAGGAATTTCTCAGGCTCGAACCCGACGCCCCGGAAGCCCCCCAGGTCAGGGCGATGATCGAAGAGCTCAAAAAACAGATAAAACAGGAGCATGATCCACAAAGCGCTTAGAGCGAGCTTCTGCCTGGCTCTCCTGACAGCCTGGCTTCTCCCCGGGAAAGCCGCCGTTTTTATGGGCAGGAGAGCAGTGCCCGCGCAGGTTAGAGAGCCCTTAAGCGAGGCGTCGAAGCAATGGGTGGAAGAGGTTGTGCCTTACATCATCACCTCGCGCGAAAAGGATGTCTTCCTCAGTTTGCCGACGGAATCGGACCGCGGCCAGTTCATCGAGACTTTCTGGAAAAAACGCGACCCCAACCCTCAGACGCCGGAGAACGAGTTCAAGCTCGAGTACTACCGGAGGATCGCGCTGGCCAACAAGTTTTTCGGCGTGGGCGGCATCCCCGGCTGGCGGACGGACCGGGGCCGGTTCTATATCCTTCTCGGCCCGCCCAAAGAGATCGAGAGGGACCTGACCTCCTCCGGATCGGCCTTGACTATGACCCAAGGACCCAAGGAGACATGGCAGTATTGGGATCTTCCCAATCCCAACCTCCCTTACAACTTGGAGTTCACGTTTGTCGACAAGTTCGGGACCGGCAATTACGTTCTCCAGCAGACTCAGCGGACAGACCTGGGAAGGAATGAAGCTTTCGACCCGAACGACCTCACCTTCCAGTTCGACTATCTGGAGACAGTATCCGAGGCGATGAAGAATCCCTTCGAGAACCTGGAAAAGCTCAAGGGCGTCATCACGACCCAGGTGACTTATAACCTCATCCCCTTCCGGTACGGGGCCTTCTCTTTCAAGGGGACGGAGAAAAAGACCCTGGTCCCCCTTGTTGTTTCGATCCCCTATGGCACTCTCCCCTCGAAGCGGAGCGGGTTTGATTATTTCTTCTCTCTCAACCTGACGATCAACGTGAGCAATAACCTGGGGCAGGTCATTTTCGAAGCCAGCAAGGACATCAACTTTAAGAAGACGGCGACCGAGCTGGCGACTCTCCTGGACACATCCTATCGATTTGGGACTTCATTTTCGCTGGACCCGGGCGAATACCGGTTTCACCTCCTTGTTCTCGACAACTACAGCGGCAAGATCGGGACTTCCCATCAGCCGGTTTCAATCCCGGATCTTTCGGCCGAGGGCCCGGCCATGAGCGACATTATCCTTTCGACAGAAGGCGTTCAACCCGAAGGCCCGTCTGAGGGTGAGAAGGAAGGTCTCGCGGCAGCGGTCTTGCGCGCCAACACCGCGAGTGTTTTCCGGGTCGGAGACGAGATGAGTGTGTTTCTTGAAGTCTATAACTTAAGCTTCAATGAGGCCACCGGCTTGAATAGGGTGAAGGCGGAATATGTATTCATCCACGCCGGGAAGACCCTGGCCCGGATTGCGGCGCCGCCGATCGAGCCCTCGGCCCAAAGAGACTGCCGTATCCGGACCTCTTTCCGCCTGAAAAACTTTGAGCCAGGGGATTATATCCTGCGGGCCGCCATTACAGATGAAAACTCGGGGCAGGGCGTTTCCAGGGAAATTCCCTTTTCAATTGTCGCCCCGACGCGGCCCGGTTCAATGCCATGATCGAAGAGCTCAAGGGCCATCGGACAATAGTTGAACGTGGCTATGGGCATTTTCGTATATTCTGATAAGTTCGTGTCCAAGGAGGTTTTCATTGTCTAAGAGGCGTTTTTCAGTTTTCGGCTTCGTCATTGTTATGGCCTTCCTGGCCGCGCCCGTTTTCGGCGCCAAGCCCGCCGATCCCAAGGCGCAGTTCAAGGGATTTCCCGAGTTCATCAGCAAAGTCATGGCCGAATGGAAGGTCCCCGGGATGGCCGTGGCCATCGTCAAGGACGGAAAAGTCATCCTGTCCGAAGGCTTCGGTTTGAGGGATGTGGAGAATAACTTGAAGGTCACTCCCCAAACCGTCTTCGCCATCGGCTCGTCCTCCAAGGCCTTCACCGCCACCACGATGGGCATTTTGGCGGATGAGGGAAAACTCGACTGGGATAAGCCGGTTCGCGAATACCTGCCGACGTTCAAGCTCTGGGACGACTTCGCCACCGAGCGGATGACTCCGCGGGACCTGGTCTGCCACCGGTCGGGACTGCCGCGGCACGAGTTCATGTGGATCGGGTCTCCGTTCTCCCGCCAAGAGCTTTTTGACCGGCTCCGCTATCTCGAGCCGAGCCACGATTTCCGGACCGTTTTCCAGTACCAAAACCTGATGTTCCTGACCGCCGGCCACCTCGTCGGCGTGCTCAGCCAGTCGACCTGGGAAGAGTTCACCCGGAAGCGGATCTTCGAGCCCCTGGGCATGACGAGCAGCAGCTTCTCCATCGAAGACATGAAGGCGGTGTCCGATCATTCGCTGCCCTACGGCGAGAAAAAGGACAAGGTCGAGGAGATCCCTTACCGGAACATCGACGCCATCGGCCCGGCCGGCTCGATCAACTCCAACATCGTGGACATGGCCAATTGGGTGATGCTCAACCTGAACAAGGGGAAGTTCGGCGAAAAGCCGATTGTCTCCGAGTCGGCCATGGCCCAGATCCATTCTCCCCAGATGGTCGTCCAGGAAGCGCCTTTTCTTCTCCTGTCCAACTTCCCGGAACTCTTCTATCCGAGCTACGGTCTCGGCTGGATCATCACCTCTTACCGCGGGCACACCGTGCTCCACCACGGGGGCAACATCGACGGATTCTCCGCTATGGTGTCGTTCATGCCCCGCGACAAGATGGGGTTGGTGATTTTAACGAACCTTAACGGGACATTGCTGCCCTACGCCGTCATGTTCAGCATCTACGACCGACTTCTCGGGCTGGACCAGATGCCCTGGAGCCAGCGCTTCAAGGAGATCATCGACAAGCTGAAGGCACAAGGTGAGAAGGCCAAGAAGGAGGCGGATCAAGACCGCCAGCCCAACACCAAGCCGTCCCATCCCCTCGAGGACTACGTGGGGGAATACGCCCATCCCGCCTATGGGATTCTTTCTGTCGTCAAGGGCGGGGACAACCTCAAAGCCAAATATAACGGCCAGGATTATGCTCTCAACCACTACCACTATGATGTCTTCGACCTAAAGGATGATAAGGATCCCGAAGGCTCCGCCACCAAGGGGACGTTCGGGATGGACATCAAGGGGAACATCATGACCGTCGCCGTGCAGCTCCAGCCGGGGGTGAAGGAAATCGTTTTCACCCGGCTGCCGGAGAAGAAAATGACCGAGCGGAGCTTCCTGGAGAAGTTCTGCGGGCAGTACGACCTCCAAGGCCAGCTCTTCACCGTCCAGATCAAGGGTGAGAATACCCTCGTGGCGGTCGTCCCCGGCCAGCCGGAGATGGAGCTCGTCCCCTACAAGGGCTATGAATTTACAATTAAGAACGCCCCCAATGCGGCCATCGAGTTCATCCTCGACGCTTCGGGTGTCGCGGTGGAGGCCAAACTCAAGCAGGCCGGCGCCGTTTTGACCGCACCGAAGAAAAAATAACAGGACAGTGGGTGGTTAGGCTTTTCTCAATTCCCTGAGGAAGGCCGGGACCCGGTATGACGCTTCTGGAAGATAAGCCACGCCTCTGATTCCGAGTCGTGGTGTTTGGCCAGCCAGGCCCGCCATTGCGCGGCCGTTCGCGCCTCGACGGTCATAAACGGTTTCAATGTTTTCGACGGCGTCGTGGTCTCGTTCATGCTTGTCCACCCGAAATGATTATACGATCAA
>Ga0154855_1009_pt5 | contig 11077 bp, 8 predicted proteins | sample Rifle2008BG19ft_FD_105827 | JGI IMG/M metagenome (GOLD analysis project Ga0154855, IMG submission 105827) | Candidatus Aminicenantes bacterium RBG_19FT_COMBO_58_17 | reverse complement strand
GATCAACTACAACCTGTTCATGCAGGTTAACAACGATATCCTCTCGCGGTTCGATGGCCAGGAGTAGCCACTTTTCCCCCTTAAACCCGTCCCGCAGGGTCATCATCCTGGCCGACGGAAGGGTTACTGTCCAGGACGGCCGGTTCCTTCCCTAGGCTCCGATCAGCTCCAAAAAAAGCGCCTTGACACGGACCTCGAGGGCCTTCCTGAAACCCTCGATGCTCTTGCTGAAATCCTCTGACAAGTGGGGGAGGATGTCCATCGGAGCCCCGACATTAACCTTGATTGTTCCCGGTGTCACCCAGGGTCTATGCGTGCCGAACATGGCCAGAGGCGTCACCGGAACGACGATTCCGTCTTCCTTGTAGAGGACATAGGCCAGGATCGCCGGTCCCCTCTTGAAGGCGTTGATGTAGGGGTGGGGAGCGTCGGGATGGACGCGTCCGCGTCCCTGCAGGGCGACGATGGCCCGTCCCTTCCTCAGGTAGTCCTCGCACAGCTCCATGGCTTCGCGTTTGCTGGATTCCAGGGCGACGGGAATGGTCCCCACGCTGGTGACGTTCCCGGAGACAAAATCGATAAGCCGCGTTTTGAGGGGCCTGAGCATCGAATTGAGCATCGGCCCCAGTTCCTTGAAATGCCGCCGGAGGTGTTTCTGGGCCAGGCCGTCCAAGCTCTCCCTAGTGAAGATCAGTTTGTTGGCGGTGAAGAAGATCATCCGGGGCCTGATCCGGAGCAGGACGGCGACGTCTTTAAAGGAGCCGCAGTGATTGCCGATAAGGATGTTGGGCCCTGCCTTGACGAGGTTGTCCGCTCCCCGGACTTCGATCTTCTTGCCAAGAAGGAGGAAACCTAACCATCGCTGCAACCTGGGTTCGATGCGTCTTAAAGCTCGTTCGAAATCTTCCATCAGCGGCTCACAGCGTCGCTATTTTAGCAAAACCGGCGGACAAAAGGAATCAGCCCATCAGGTTTGACCCCCGTGTCCGGCCGTGGTATATCCAAGGCATGAACCGGGAGGACACGATGATCACCTTGATCAGAAACGGCACCCTCTTTGGTCCGGACCCTCAAGGGGAGAAGGACATCATGATCGCCGGCGGCAAGATCGTGGCCATAGGCGAGCCGGGCAGAGTCAAGATCGGGGGCCCGGCAGTCGAACACCTGGACGCCTCGGGAAAGGCCATCGTGCCGGGCCTCATCGACCCCCACGTCCACATCCTGGGCGGAGGGGGGGAAGGCGGCCCGGCGACGCGGGCGCCCGAGATCCGGATTGAAGAGATCATCGCGTCCGGCGTAACCACGGTCATCGGCTGCCTGGGAACGGACGGGGTTACGCGTCACCTGGAATCGCTCCTGGCCAAGGCCCGGGCGCTGGAGGCCGAAGGGATCACAACTTTTATCTTTTCCGGCTCCTACGAGATCCCCCCGAAGACCATCACCGGCAGCATCCGCTCCGACCTCGTCCTCATCGACAAGGTCATCGGGGCCGGAGAGATCGCCATCTCCGACCACCGGTCCTCCCAGCCGACATTTGCGGAGATCGCCCGGCTGGCGGCCGATTGCCGGGTGGGCGGGATGCTCGGGGGAAAGGCCGGCGTCCTCCATCTCCATCTCGGGGACGGCCCCAGGCGTCTGGATCTGCTCTTCCGTCTTGCCGCCGAGACCGAGATACCGCCGAGTCAAGTGATCCCGACCCACGTAAACCGGAACCCCGAGCTCTTCGAGGAATCGGTCCGCTGGGCCCTGGCAGGCGGTCACATCGACATCACGGTCGGGCCGGAACCGGAACCGGGAAATCCGGAGGTGAGCGCAGAAAGAGCCATCGCCATATGCATCGAGCGCCGGGTCCCGCTGGAGCGCCTGACCGTGAGCTCGGACAGCAACGGGAGCCTGCCCTTCTTTGACCGCGCCGGAAAGCTGGTCAGGCTGACCATCGCCACTCAGCAGGACCTGCTCAGGACCTTCCAGTCTCTTCTGCGCCGGCGGGCGATCGGTGTGGAAGACGCAGCGAGACTCTTCTCAGCCAACGCCGCTGCCTTCTATAAACTTCCGGCCAAGGGAGAGATCCGGCCTGGGAACGATGCCGATTTGGCCATCTTCGACAGTGGCTGGGAACTGCGCGATGTCTTCGCGCGCGGCCGTCGTCTGATGGCCGACGGCATGGTCACTGCCCGGGGCACGTTCAGCCCGGCCGGCAAAGATTGATCATGGCGAAATCCAAGGCCCCGTCCCTCGGCGTCGCTGTCCTCCCGCTCATCGCCATGGGGCTTCTCCTCGGCGTCGGGTATGGAATCTACAAGATCCGGCCCCAGGTGCTGCTTGTGGCCGCGGCCTTCCTGACCGGATGCCTCGGCGTCCTGCTCAAATTCCGCTGGGAGGACATGCAGAAGGGCATCGTCGAGAGCATCGCCAAAGCCATGCCGGCCATTTTGATCATGCTCACGGTGGGTGTCCTCATCGGCTCCTGGATGGCCAGCGGCACGATCCCGATGATCATCTACTACGGCCTCAAGCTCATCTCGCCAAAATTCTTCCTGGTCACGGCCTGCCTCGTCTGCAGCATCACGGCGCTGGCCACGGGGACATCCTGGGGGACGATCGGCACCGTGGGCGTCGCCTTTATCGGGATCGCCATGGGACTGGGGATGCCTCTTGGGCTCGCCGCGGGCGCCATCGTAGCCGGTTCCTATTTCGGGGATAAGATGTCGCCCTTTTCGGACATCCCCAACCTGGCTGCGGTGACGGTGGGGGCCAACCTCTTCGACCACATCAAGCACATGATGTGGTCGGCCGTTCCGGGCTGGCTGCTGAGCCTGGCGGTCTATTTCGTGGTCGGGCTCAAGTATGAGGCGGGTACGATCGCGACCGACACGATGAACCTCATCCTGGACACGCTCCGGAAGAATTTCCGGTTCAACGGGCTGCTCCTTCTGCCCTTGCTCATCGTGCTCTATCTGGCCTTCGCCAAGAAGCCGACGATACCGGGAATGCTCCTCTCGTCGCTCGCGGCCTCTATTCTGGCCGTCATTTTCCAGAAGGAGTCGATCGTCCGGATCGCCCAGGCCGTGAACTCCGGCTATCCCGCAGCGACAGGCGTCGAGGCCGTGGACAGGCTCCTGACGCGCGGCGGCCTGATGAGCATGATGGAGACCCAGCTCGTGGCCTTCACTGCCTTCAGCTTCGGCGGCATCATGCAGAAGACGGGGCTGCTGGCCGTCGTCCTGGACCGGATAATGAGAGTGGCCAGGAAGGTCGGCAGCCTGGTTGGGGTGGCAATCGGCTCCTGCGTCGTTACGGCGCTCGTCACGGGGAGCTCTTATCTTTCGGTTATCATCCCGGGAGAGCTGCTCGGGCCGGCCTTCAGAGACAGAAGATTGGCGGCCAAAAACCTTTCGCGGATCATCGATGAGTGCGGCGGCGTCATCGTACCGCTCATCCCCTGGAGCATGGCCGGAGTGTATATTACAGGTGCGCTGGGGGTGCCGGTCCTGAGCTATGCGAGCTGGGCCGTCGCCAACTGGGCGGCCCTCTTTATCCTGGCCGGGTACGGTTTCAGCGGGTTCACGATGGCCCCGAAGAGGCGCGAGGATGAGACCCAGGCGGGTAGTTAATCATCTTTCCCGGCCTTGCCCAGAGCCTTTTCAAAAGCCTCCTTGGCTTTTTCTTTTTTCTGGCGTTCGAGCTCGGCGGTGGCCTCGAACTTGCGCTCAAACTCCCCCCGCCTCTTCTTCTCTTTCTCCAGGAGCTCGTCCAGGGACCCCTTCTTCTTAACCGCATGTCTCTCGGTCTTGACGATCTCCCGGCTGATCCCATCCACCCAGAGGACGGACTGGCAGCACGGACAGACCACCTCGAAAACCTCGGTTTTCATTTTTCCTTCGGTCATGGTGATCTTAATCTAGCAAAAAAAACAAGAAGTGGGAAGTGGCGGCGTCCTAGCGGAAACAGAGATGCGATCCTTCATGATCCTCGACATTCTCGCCGATCTTATGTTTTTTCAATAACTTAAAAAGCCCCTGCCGGGTCAGGCCGACCTCCTTAGCCGTCCGCGCCTTGTTCTGGCCGAAGCGGACGAGCGCCTGGTGGATAAACCTTTTTTCGAACTCGGCCTTGGCCAGGAAGTAGTTATAGCTGATCGGGGCAGCCGGCTCCCGCTGCGGGTTGATCCTAGCAGACAGATGCTCCTCCCGGATCAGGCGGTCCCCCCCGGCCAGGATCAGGCAGCGCTGGACCTCGTTTTGGAGTTCCCGTATGTTACCGGGCCAAGGATAGTTCACCATAATCTCCAATGCGCCGGGAGAGACATAGGTCTTCTCCCGTCCCATTTCCCGGCTGTACTTATCGATGAAGTGGTTGATCAGGAGAAGGAGGTCGGCCCTCCGCTCCCGCAGGGGCGGGACCTCGATGGTCAGGATGCGCAGCCGGTAGTAAAGGTCCATCCGAAAGTGGCCCCGTTCGATCTCTTTTTCGAGCTCCTTGTTGGTGGCCGAGATAAAGCGGACATTGATGCTCCGCATCCGGGTTTCCCCGATCCGCCGAATCTCCTTTTCCTGGAGCAGCCGCAGGAGCTTCGCCTGAAGAGCCAGGGACAGGTCCCCGATCTCGTCCAGAAAAAAGGTCCCGCCGTTGGCCTCTTCGAGCAGCCCCGCCTTGTCCCGAAGGGCCCCCGTGAATGAGCCACGAGCATGGCCGAACAGCTCGCTCTCCAGGAGCTGGTCGGGGATGGCTCCGCAGTTGACGGCAATGAACGGGCCGCCCCGCCGTGCGCCCCGGCCGTGGATGGCCCGCGCAATCAGCTCCTTGCCGGTGCCGCTCTCTCCATAGATGAACACCGGGGCAGCGGCGTCCTTGACCCTCTCGATCAGAGTCTGGATCACGGTGTAGGCCCGGCTGCCCCCGATGAGCGGGTCGTTATCCGAGGCCTGAATGGGGCGGTCCGTCTGACCGGGATGAACGAGCCCGTTCTTGATGACCGCAGCAAAGGATTGGGTCAAGAAGACAACCGTCTCCAGGTCCGCGGAGGAGTAAGGCCTTTGCCCGGGCTCCCGTCCCAAACAAACGGCCCCCACCGGAAGCTCCCCGGTCAACAAGGGCAGGCAGAGCAAGCTTCCGGGCCAGCGGGCCGAGGATCCCTGGTCGCCAGGACACGGAGTGGGGGCGGCGGCCAAGAGGGGCCGTTTCTCCTCGGCCGCCTGGCGGGCCAGGTCAGCGGAACTGGATTCGAACGCGGCGTCCGGCGCGGGCCAGGATCTCATTTCGACCGGCCTCCGGCCTCCGTCCAGGACGGCGAGGAGAACACGGCTGGAGGAAACCTCCTCGCTGATGAGGCGCAGCGATTTGACCAGGAAAGACTCGACCTGCTCTCGGGAAATGCTCACAATCCAAGGAACGATCCCCCCTCGTTATTTTTCTCACCTAAAGGCTACTATTCCAATCAAATTACTCGACTTTTAAATCTGCCTTAGATAAGATACAGCCCATGACCGTAAAAGCGGCCAACCGTCTGATCGACGAGAAGAGCCCTTACCTCCGCCAACACGCCCATAACCCTGTCTCCTGGTATCCCTGGAGCGATGAAGCGTTCCTGGAGTCCGGGCGAACGGACAGGCCGGTCTTCCTTTCGATCGGCTATTCGACCTGTCACTGGTGCCACGTGATGGAGAGGGAATCCTTCGCCGATGAAGAAATCGCCCGCCTGATGAACGAGACGTTCATCTCCATCAAGGTCGATAGGGAGGAGCGACCGGACATCGACGCTCACTACATGGCGGTCTGTCAACTCCTGACCGGAGGAGGAGGATGGCCGCTCACCGTAATCCTGACGCCGGACAAAAGGCCGCTTTTCGCCGGAACTTATTTTCCCAAGGAGAGCCGGTTTGGTCTCATCGGGCTCAAGGACCTCATCGGCCGCATCGCCGAGGCCTGGAAATCCCGGCGGCCGGAGCTTCTGAGCTCGACCGAGCGGATCCTGGCCGCGATCGGGGAAACAGCGGAAAGTGCCAGAGGACAAAAGGCTTCATCTGCAGTCCTCGACCTGGCCGCCTCCGAGCTGGCCGGACAATTCGACGACGAATTCGGCGGGTTTGGATCGGCTCCCAAGTTCCCCACGCCCCATCACCTGACCTTTCTCCTCCGCCAGGCCCGGCGGAAGAACGACAAGAAGGCCTTGGCCATGGTCGAGAAGACCCTCCAGGCCATGCGCCGGGGAGGGATTTTTGACCATCTCGGGTTTGGGTTTCACCGCTATTCCACCGACCGGCGCTGGCTCGTCCCCCACTTCGAGAAGATGCTCTACGACCAGGCCCTCCTGGCCATGGCTTACACCGAAGCCTTCCAATTCACGGGCCAAGATCAATACAGACGGAGCGTAGAAGAGGTCCTGACCTACGTCGGCCGCGACTTGAGATCGCCGGAGGGCGCGTTCTACACCGCCGAGGATGCCGACAGCGAAGGCGAAGAGGGGAAGTTCTATATCTGGGACCTCGGAGAGGTCGAGGCCCTTCTCTCCTCTTCCGAGGCCGCGCTGGCAAGAGATATTTTCAACCTTAGGCCGGAGGGAAACTTCACCGAACCGGACGGCCGCTTGGGGAAAAATATCCTTTATCTCGACCGGACGCCGGACACCGCCGGACTCAAGATCTCGGAGGAGAACCTCCAAGAACAGATCGCCCGTATCAGGGGCAAGCTTTTCGGCCGGCGCGAACTACGTCCCCGTCCGCTCAAGGACACGAAAATCCTGGCCGACTGGAACGGGCTGATGATCGCCGCCCTGGCCAAGGCGGCGCAAGCTTTCGGCCGCGCTGACTATGCCGAAGCAGCGGCCGCGGCCGTTGCGTTTATCCGGGACAAGATGACAATCAAAGGAATTCTTCATCACCGCTCGGCCGAAGGAGAGGTGGCGATTCCAGCCTTCCTGGACGACCACGCCTTCCTCATCTGGGGGCTCCTCGAGCTCTATGGGGCCACTTTCGAAGCCGGCCATCTTACCTGGGCCTCCCGGCTCACCGGGGATTTGATTCGAGGTTTCTGGGATGAGAACAATGGCGGTTTCTTTTTTACTTCAGCCGACCTGCCTAAAGACCTCCCGTTAAGACGGAAGGAACTCTATGACGGCGCCCTCCCTTCGGGCAATTCGGTGATGGTTTCTAACCTGCTCCGCCTCGGCCGTCTCCTGGGACGTCCGGACCTGGAGATAAAAGCCGGAAAGCTCATCGAGGCGTTTTTAGGAAACATCTCTGAGTATCCGGCGGCCTATACGCAGCTCCTCTGTGGCCTCGATTTCGCCCTGGGCCCCGGCCGGGAGGTGGTCGTCGTCGGAAGGACGGGCGCTCCCGATACACGGGCCATGTTTGATGTCCTACGTAAAGAATTCATTCCGAATACAGTCGTGTTGTTCCGACCGGCCGAAGAGAGTGACCCCGAGATCGTGAAGCTGGCCCCTTTTACGGAAGCAATGAAGTCACTCGGGGATAGAGCGACAGCTTTTATTTGCTCCAACTATCGCTGCGAGCGCCCGACGACAAACCCGGAAGAGCTGCGCTCCTTCCTTATCTAACGCGATTTTTTCCGGAGCTCTCTCCAAGCCCGGATCGAAAGATGAAGTCCTTCGGGCAAGACTTCCTGAGCCGGCCGGGCCGGAAACGAGAAGGCCTTCTCCAGGCCTCCCCATAGCTTGTTTCGGGAGATGTGACTGGCGGAAAAAACCATCACGCCCCGGCCGCCGGACTTCCTCACGGCCTCGATCGCCCGGATGAGCTTGTCCTCGGGAAAGAAACCGGGCGGGGCATCCGTCAAAAGTCCGGTGATCTGGGCGGCCATCTCATCCGGGGATGCTTTCCCTTTATCGAAGGACCGGAATTGAGCGCCCAGGGCTTTCGCCCGCCCGGCCGAGAACCGGGTGAGATAGGTGATGTTCCCTTCCATCAGCTTCCTCAACTCGGCACGCGATTCGGTTCCGACTTCTGATTTTAACAGCGCGACCGCCCTCTCCCATGGCTCCCGCTCCTCCTGGAAAATGTAGTAGGCGTCCAGCCCGACATAGAGGCTGCTCTTGTTCGCGACCCAGGCCAACTGGGCGGGGACGACATCCGCCAGGTAGGCCAGGTAATCCTCGAAGCTCCCCTGGAAATGGCTGCGGTAGGTCATGGTCATAGTGATGTCCACCCAGGGCGCGAAATCGGTCCAGCGCTGGCCGATGAAACGGCCGCTCTTCATCGGATTAACAAACACGGCGGCCGACATCTCGATATCCGGACAGATAGCCGCTGCTCTCTCCCAGGCTTCCCGGACAAACCGGCTGACGGCGTCCGAGCGAAGCTCGTAGAAAAAATAATCCAGGTCGGCCCGGTTGATGCTTTTCCCCTCGAGGATGAAGCGGGCCTTGTCTTCTCTCGACAGGCCCGTCCAAGCGGCCGGTTTCACCGTGAAATCCTGGTCCCAGTTGGCCTCGGGCCGGAGCCGGATATTTTTGAGCGGGACCTGTTTCGACGGCTGGGAAGGATAGAAGAAGAGGTTATCGCTCCAGAAGTGCTCCAGGCAATAGTCGCAAAAGCAATAGGTGTCGGGCGCGGCATCGCCGGGATAACGGACGTAATCGTGATGGATGCCGTCGACAGGATAATCCCGGACGACCTCCTCGATCATCGGCAGAAGCCACTGGTCGGTGTAGCCCGGCCGGCGGGAGGGGCACATCCAGACGGGGCCGTAGACCTTGTCCAGGGTAAGTTTTTCGTCCGCCGTCAAGCCGCCCTCCGGGCTGAGCATGGCCCATTCCGGATGGAGCTTGAAGGCCGGCGAGTCTTTTCCCTCAGTAAAATCGCACAGCCAGGCATGGACCTTGATCCCATATTTTGGGGCCACGTTCGTGATCGCCCGCAAGACGTCGAAGTCCCGGTAGTCCGGATGGACGGCCTCGGGAAAATTCCGGCTGTGCCAGTAGACACGGCCGGCCATGTCCTTAACCAGGGGGACGACGACCTGGATGTTGGCTTTTTTCAGGACTTGGAAGAAGGCGTCGACCTCCTTCTCGCTCTTGCCGAAATCGCCGGGATGGGCCCAAACACCCCTCCCCTCCACGGCCGTCTGGCTGCGGGCCGACAAGATGAAAAACACCGATATCGACGCCAGGATCATAAGACTTCTTTTCATTTCATCCCTCCGAATATCAAACCAGGACTCTTCCCCTATTACTATTCCAAACAAGCGCGAACGTCAATTTCTCAAACGATATTGATAGAATTAAAGAAATGCGGACGGTTCTATTATTTAGGGCAAGAAAAATAAACCGTCCTCACCACCCCGCATTCCGGCTATTTCTTAACGAACGCGAGGCCGGCCACCCGGCCCATGCTGAGCTTGAACCCGCTGATCTTGTTGCCTTTATCCCGGACGAAATCCAGGTTGAAGAACCCCGCCGAGAACTGGTCCGGGGCCATGGCTTTGAGCTGGGTTGGGGGGATGCTGCGGAAGTTGACGACGAGGCTGCCTTTTTCAATGCCTAAACGGTATTTTGCGCCGAGCAGTTCATCGCTCGCATATGTCCCGGCATATCCTCCGAGCTGGGCCTCGGTCATAGGTTTGAGGGGAGCGGCCTTGACGAATTTCGTGGTATCGCCTCTTCCCTTGAAAATGACTGTGGCCTGACGGCCGGTTTCCGCCGGCGGGAACTCTAGCGTCGCTGGAAAAGGCGCTTCGAGGGCCGTGAAGATCGTCTGGCTTATCGGCGTCAGGACGAACTCCCGGCCGGATAAGGCCGCCTTTAGCTTGTCCTTATCGACGGAGATGGCAACCCATCGGCCGAAGCGCTCATCGCGGTAGTTCCCTACTTTCTCCTCGAGCTCCTTCTGGGACAGCGGGAAAGGCTGCGGCTTCTCCTTCTCTGCCTTTGCCGGCTCCTTGATCAGGTCGGCCAGATAGATGTCGGCCACTTTAGAGCAGAGTTCAGTCGGGTTGATGCTGTCCAGGTTGGCCAGGCAGATCACCGAGAACTTCTGCTCGGGAAAGCGGGAGATCGCCGCCCGGAATCCGGCCCACGCTCCGCCGTGCCCGATGTTCCGCAAGCCCTTATGATCCCGGATGACCAACCCGAAGGCATAGTCCAATTTGTTGCCGTTGTTGAGGACGCCGACGGTGTGCAACATGTCCATCAGGTCCTGGCCCAGCTTGTTGTTATAAAACGCTTGATCCCAAAGATAGAGATCTTCGACCGAGGTGTAGACGCTCCCGTCACCGGTCTCATCCCAGTTGCTCATGTTCAGCCTGTAGCCCTTCTCGGCCTGTTCATAGCCCGTGGCCCGGTTCCTGATGATCTGGCGGTGGTCGTCCTGGTAGAGAGTATGAGTCATGCCGAGCGGCTTGAAGATGCGTTCCTGGGCGAACTGGTTGAGCGTTTTACCGCTGACCTTCTCCACGATCTGGCCCAGCAGGAAGTATCCGGTGTTTGTGTACGAGTATTCTTCGCCCGTCGGGTAGTTGAGGCTCTTTTGCCTGTAGACGAGCTCCAGGGCCTCATCGATGTTTGGGCAATCGGACTCCGACCGGAAGCCCGCCAGAACGAGCAATCCGTTGTAGTCCCGGAGTCCGCTGGTGTGATGGATGAGATGCCGGACGGTGATGGGGCGTTCATACTTCGGCAAGCTGGGGAAATATTTCCGGATGTCGTCGTCGAGAGAGATCTTTCGCTCCCTCGCCAGCATAGCGATGCAAGTTGCCGTGAACTGCTTCGAAACCGAGCCGATGTCAAAAATCTTGTCGGGCGTCATGACGATGCCGTCCTCGAGCTTGGCCATCCCATAGCCGCGCTTATAGATGATCCGGCCGTCCTTGACTACGGCCAAAGCACAGCCGGGGCTCGCCGTCGTGTCCCATTGGGCGAAAATCTTATCCACTCTATCCGATTTTTCATCCGCGGCGAGAAGGGAAATCGCCAGTACGGCCAGAAACACGGGAAGCCAGAGCCAGCGCGAAGAGAGCCGCTTTTTCTTCATGATTAACTCCATATAAAAGATACTGTATTATGACGAACTTGGAACCAGAAGGGAAGCAAAAAAGCAGGGACGCACAGGGGACTTGTGGG